>Ga0193950_1000074_pt1 | contig 27985 bp, 28 predicted proteins | sample BB_1_MG_FD_144485 | JGI IMG/M metagenome (GOLD analysis project Ga0193950, IMG submission 144485) | Microbial mat bacterial communities from the Broadkill River, Lewes, Delaware, United States - BB_1_MG | ecosystem: Environmental > Aquatic > Freshwater > River > Microbial mats | place: USA...
CCACATTCAGGAGTTCCGGGATGAGTACAGACGCCGTATCCAAGCAGCAGCGGGCCTTCTTTCGCAAACTGTACCTGAGTTACCAGATCAGCCAGGAACAACACAACCTGACCAGCCTGCAAAAGCTTACCGGCATGCCACGGCGCACCATACAGGACAGCATTAAAGATCTGTCGGACATCGGAATTGATTGCACTTTCACTCAGCACGAGGGGGGCAGGCATAACGATGGGCACTACCATATTTGCGACTGGGGCCCGATTCATCGAGTCTGGGTTGAATCACAACTGGCCAGAATTGAAGCGGCACTGGAAATTGCAAAAAAAGATTAAAGTTTGCACAATTACAGCCGCTACAACGCAGGTGATCCACTTCTAACCAACGGTGCTTTTATGAACGTTATTTCGTCGTACTCTCAACCAAATCAGAGCAGTCAGATGCGTTCAGACACGCAGCGTATGTCGACAGCCCCCACCACCCAAGGCGGTCAGAACGCTGAAGAAGTAAAAGAAGCGCGTAATCTCGAAAAATCGAAGGACACGCTGCTTAACCGCCTGGCCGAACATGTACCCGGCGTCTCTGCTGAAGATATGCGTAAGCAGAAGGCTGAGGATTTCACGCCAGAGAAGGTGGCCGGCCGGATTGCCGGTTATGTCGGACTGGGGCTGGCAAATGCCCGCGCCGAAGGCCGCTCCGAAGCCGATATTGAAAAAATGCATGCCGCAGCCATGCGCGGGATTGAAAAAGGCTTCAATGAAGCCAAAGACATTCTCAAAGAACTGGATATCCTGGGCCAGGGCAACATCGAAAAAACAATCGATGATACCTTCGATAAAACCATGGATGCCGTTAAAGCGTTACTGCCCTCAAACGACAACCTGCCAAGCGCACCTGCCCGTGCATCTGAAGCATTTTATGCTGAAGAGCGTTATGCCAAGGCCGAAACCTTCTCCCTGAGTCTGAAAACCAAAGAAGGCGATGACGTTGTTATCGAATTTGCCAGTGCGCAACAGCAAAGCAGCTCCGTCGCTGCAGCTCGCTCCGGTGGAAATTCAGCCGCTGTCGCCAGCCTGGAGCGTAGCAGCGCCAGCAGCATGAGTTTCAGTATTCAGGGCGACCTCAATGAAGAAGAGGTCTCTGCCATCAACGACCTGCTACGTGACGTTAACGACATCGCGGATGAGTTTTTTGGCGGTGATATTCAGGCTGCTTTCGACAAAGCAACAGAATTTGAGATGGATGGTAGCCAGCTGGCCTCCATGAACCTGCGTCTGACGCGCAGCGAGAGCCACTCCGCGACATCCGCTTACAGTTCCGTTGGCAATATGGTGCCAGCGATGGAAGCTCTGGAGCCGCTCAATGATCTGAGCAGCAAGCTGAACACCCTGGCTGAAGACCCACGCAACAGCTTTATGGACGCAACAGGCTCACTGATTGCCAGCATTGTTGACAGCCTGATCCCACAGGACAGCCGCTACCAGAATGCCGATGACAAAGGCCGCGAACTGCTGGACCGTAACCTGCAGCAGATGAACAGCATGATGGATGCATTGTTTGATCGCGGTAATACCGAAGCAGAACCAGCTGCTGTTGAAGCCCCTGTTTCAGCCGCTATCTGATACAGCTACAACACCCGCTCTCTGACAGGCCTGCATTTGCAGGCCTGTTCTGTTTCATCCCCCTGGTAAAGCCGTTAGACTGCCCCGTTTACACTGAACGGACGCTCACATGCCTCAATCTGCAGCCCTGAGTCGCACAATCCTGTGGATGGTCGGTGCCCTCCTCTCCTTTATCAGCATGGCCATTGCCGGGCGCGAGCTGGCAGGCGAGTTGAGCGTTACCCAGCTACTGGTAATCCGCAGTACCATCGGAGTACTGATCATTGCCAGCCTTATCCAGCGCCAGCCTCAGCAATGGCAGCTGCTGAAAACCCCGACACCCGGCCTGCACCTGATCCGTAATACCGCCCACTTCGTTGGCCAGTACGGCTGGTTTGTGGCGATTGGCAGTATTCCACTGGCTGAGGTATTTGCCCTTGAGTTCACCACTCCGATCTGGTGCTTGCTACTTGCTCCGTTATTGGTGGGTGAAAAGATCACCCGTGTGCGGGCCGCCGCAGTATTGCTGGGTTTTATCGGTATTCTGATCATTCTGCGTCCAGGTATTGCCATTATTCACCCCGCGGCACTGGGCGTACTGGGCGCGGCGATCTGCTTCTCCATCGCCTACCTGATGACGAAGAAGATCACCGGCCAAAAAACAGCCCACGGCAGTCAGTCTCCCCTGACGCTACTGTTCTACATGTGCCTGGTACAGATGCTGCTCAGCGCCATCCCTGCCCTGACGGACTGGACCCCTATCGCCAGTCAGCACCTGCCCTGGCTCTTGCTGGTCAGTGTGACGGCCCTGAGTGCCCATTACTGTATTACCCGTGCGCTCAAGCTTGCTGACGCCTCCGTCGTCGTCCCCATCGACTTTCTGCGCCTGCCGCTGATCGCCCTGCTGGGTTATCTGGTGTATGACGAAACGCTCGATATCTGGGTGCTTGTTGGTGCAGCAGTGATGCTCGGTGGCAACTACCTCAACTTGTGGAGCGAACAGAAACGGCTCAAACGTCTGCAGCAGGAGATAGAAGCAAGCTAATGGCCTTCAAGTTACGTGATTACCAGCAGGAAGCCGTCAACGCGACCCTGACTCACTTTCGCAAAACCGACGAAGCAGCAGTGATTGTGCTGCCCACTGGCGCAGGTAAAAGCCTGGTGATCGCCGAACTGGCCCGACTGGCGCGACGGCGGATTCTGGTGCTGGCCCACGTCAAGGAGCTGGTTGAGCAGAACCACGATAAATACCAGAGTTACGGCCTGACGGCCGGGATTTTTGCGGCGGGCCTGAAACAGAAAAACAACCAGCATCAGGTCACCTTTGCCAGTGTGCAATCGGTGCAGCCCAACCTTGATCAGTTTCAGGGCGAATACTCACTGCTGATTATCGACGAATGCCACCGGGTCAGCGACAGCGAAGAGAGCCAGTATCAACAGATCATCAGTCGCCTCAAGCAGCAAAACCCCGGCCTTAAAGTGCTGGGCCTGACCGCCACCCCCTACCGGCTGGGGAGCGGCTGGATCTATCGCTACCACCACCGGGGCTATACCCGCAGTGATCAGCCGCAGCCATTTGAGCACTGCATCTACGAACTGCCACTGCGCTATATGATCAGCCGTCAGTTTCTGACACCGCCGAAGATGGTGGATGCCACTGTCGCCCAGTATGACTTTTCCAGCCTGACACCTAACAGCAATGGCAACTACCCGGAACCGGCGGTTAACCAGCTGCTGGTCAAACACAAGCGGGTCACCCGCGCCATCAGCGAACAGATTGTACAACTCGCCACCGACAGGCTCGGAGTCATGGTATTCGCCGCCACAGTAGATCACGCCCACGAAGTCAGCAGCTACCTGCCTGCCGAGCAGACCGCACTGATTACTGGCGATACCCCCGGCCCGCAGCGTGACGCGCTGATCGAAGCCTTTAAAGCCCGCCAACTGAAATACCTGGTCAACGTCTCCGTGCTGACTACCGGCTTCGACGCGCCCCATGTCGACCTGATTGCGATCCTGCGCCCGACGCAGTCCGTCAGTCTGTACCAGCAGATCGTTGGCCGCGGTTTGCGGTTGTACGACGGCAAAGAAGACTGCCTGGTGATCGACTACACCGGCAACGGTTTCGATCTGTTTCAGCCCGAAGTGGGCGCGCCTAAGCCCGATTCAGATTCTGAACCGGTGCAGGTGTTCTGCCCCCAATGCGAATTTCCGAATATCTTCTGGGGTAAAACCGACGGCCAGGGCAATATCCTTGAGCACTTCGGCCGCCGCTGTCAGGGCTTTGAGGAGGATGGCGCCGGTCGACGACAACGGTGCGAGTTTCGCTTTCGTTTCAAAGAATGCCCCCACTGCGGCGCGGAAAACGATATTGCCGCCCGGCGCTGTGGCCAGTGTGAACAGGCGCTGGTTGACCCGGACGATCAGCTCAAGGCTGCCTTACAGCTCAAGGACGCACTGGTCATCCGCTGCGCCGGGCTCAGCTTCAGCCAGAAGCAGGACAAACTGCGCATCACCTACCACGATGAACAGGGCGAAGAACTGCACGAAAGCTTTAACCTGAGCCACAGCGGCCAGCGCAAGATATTCAACCGCGAGTTTGGCCGCCGCTTTGATGGCGGCAGCCAGCCACGCGAGTTCAAAACACTGGATGAAGTACTCCCGCTAGCAGAGCGTTTCACCCCGCCGGACTTTGTTGTTGCCCGTAAAAAGGGTCATTACTGGCGGGTATCCGCACGGATCTTTGATTACCAGGGGCGTTACCGTAAAGCGAATGAATTATAAGCCCCTGTACACTTCAGATATCGAGCCTCAGGGCTCCAGGTACAATCCATATCAATAGTAGGTAATTATTTCGTACATATAGGTGATTTTACGTAACCAACAAACCCCCTGCTTCCAATGTATTATCAAGTCCTAGCAAGCAAGGAGCTATCCAGTGAAAGCAATAGCACTGCGTGATCAGCTGATCGATCGAATGGTATTAATCTGGACTGTCATTGCCGTCATCGGCCTGGGGGTTACACTCGGCTTTACACAAAACAGCACCAGTGGCTTCATCGCCTCGGGCCTGACCGCCGCTACACTCCTTCTCGCTCTGGCCAGACAACATATCAACACCGAAGTAAAAACCATTGCGCTGGCAATCATCAGCTTGCTAGCTGGCATGCTGGGGCTGTATACACAAGGTCTGCAGTCCGCATCCGTCTTCTTTATTCCACTGGCCGTTGTTGCCATGGCGATGGTATTCAGCGCCCGGGTCGTAACCCTGTTCTCTACCGTCACCCTGCTCGGCCTTATCCTGCTGGCAAGCAGTTTTGTCTTGCACTACCAGTCCTTACCCACCCCTGGAAACAACCTGATAAACAGTGGTGGCCACTGGGCACTCTACCTGCTCAGCCTTGGCGCATTCTTCGCAATTAGCGCCAGCCTGATCATCCATTATCGTGAACAGACTCAGCTGCTACTGGAGCAACTCCAGGCTGAACGGGATAAGTTATCGCAACGCGCTCACTTTGATGAGCTGACAGGACTGCCGCTGGCCCGCTTCTGTAATAAACGTCTGATTCGGGCCTGCCACCGGGCGCAGCGCCATGACCGTCTGGTTGCCATGTTCTTCATTGACCTGGATAACTTCAAAGCGGTGAACGATAACCTGGGACATGACGCTGGCGATGCCTGCCTGCAGATCGCCTCCCAGCGCATGCTTGACGCCAGCAGTGACGACGACATCGTCAGCCGGATCAGTGGCGATGAGTTTTTGCTGATTATGCGTGAAGCCGAAGGTATCCCGCAGATAGAAACTCTGGCACAGGCACTGATAAGCAGCATTTCAGAACCCATGCAGCATGAAGGCCACAGCTTCAAGGTTGGCATGAGTATAGGGATTGTTATCTTCCCCGATCACACAGAAGACCCACGCCGAATGCGCACCCTGGCAGACCAGGCAATGTATGACGCTAAACGCAATGGCAAAAACACCTGGGCAATCTATAGCCCTCAGCCCGAGGTTGCTGAGGCGGTATAAACCACAGACGCCTGAAAGCTGAGCTGATACAATATCGCATCCCAACTGGGCCGACCGAGTCGGCCCTTTTCTTATTCATACAATCTCGGACCACAGCCTTGCTCACAACCGCCAATATCACCATGCAGTTCGGGGCCAAGCCCCTGTTTGAAAACATCTCAGTCAAGTTTGGCGATGGCAATCGCTACGGCCTGATCGGCGCGAATGGCTGTGGTAAATCCACCCTGATGAAGATCCTGGGCAGCGACCTGGAACCATCAGCGGGCAACATCTCCATCGGCCCCAATGAGCGTATCGGTAAACTGCGCCAGGATCAGTTTGCCTTTGAAGAGTTCTCCGTAATTGATACCGTGATCATGGGCCACACTGAGCTGTGGGAGATCAAGGCTGAACGCGACCGTATCTACAGCCTGCCAGAAATGACCGAAGAAGACGGTATGAAAGTTGCCGAGCTGGAGGTTGCCTTCGCAGAAATGGACGGCTATTCCGCCGAATCCCGTGCAGGCGAGCTGCTGATGGGACTGGATATCCCGGAAGAGCAGCACTTCGGTCCAATGAGCGAAGTTGCGCCAGGCTGGAAGCTGCGAGTACTGCTGGCACAGGCCCTGTTCTCTGACCCGGACATTCTGCTGCTTGATGAGCCTACCAACAACCTGGACATCAACACCATCCGCTGGCTGGAAGGCGTGCTGAACGAACGTAACAGTACCATGATCATCATCTCCCATGACCGTCACTTCCTCAATGCTGTCTGCACCCACATGGCAGATCTGGACTACGGTGAGCTGCGCGTATATCCGGGTAACTACGACGAGTACATGGTTGCCTCCACTCAGGCCCGTGAGCGCGTGCTGTCTGAGAACGCCAAGAAGAAAGCTCAGGTTGCCGAACTGAAATCCTTCGTAAGCCGCTTCTCTGCCAACGCCTCCAAAGCCCGTCAGGCAACTTCCCGTGCCCGTCGCATTGAGAAAATTGAGCTGGTTGAAGTAAAACCATCCAGCCGGGTAAACCCGTTCATCCGCTTCGAGCAGGCCAAAAAGCTGCACCGTCTGGCACTGGAAGTTGAAAACGCCAGCAACGGCTACGACGGCGAAACCCTGTTCCAGAACCTGAACATGATGGTCAACGTTGGTGAAAAAATTGCTATCATCGGCCCGAACGGTATCGGTAAATCCACCCTGCTTAAAACCCTGGTGGGCGATAAGCCGTCTCTGAGCGGTGAAGTAAAGTGGTCTGAAAATGCGACTCTGGGCTACTACGCGCAGGACCACGCGGCTGATTTCGAAGAGGACAAGAACCTCATCGACTGGATGAGCAACTGGATGCAGGAAGGCGACGACGAGCAGGTTATCCGTGGTACCCTTGGCCGGATGCTGTTCTCCCAGAAAGAGATCACCAAATCGGTGAAAGTGATCTCCGGTGGTGAGCAAGGTCGCATGCTGTTCGGCAAACTGATGCTGACCAAGCCCAACATCATGCTACTGGATGAACCCACCAACCACCTGGACATGGAATCGATTGAATCCCTGAACCAGGCACTGGACGACTACGAAGGTACGCTGATATTCGTCAGCCACGACCGCGAGTTCGTATCCTCGCTGGCGACCCGTATCCTGGAAGTGACAGCAGATGGTATCGTCGATTTCCACGGCAGCTACGATGAATACCTGAAAAAACAGGGACTTGAAGACTAAGCCACACCGCCCGATAGTTTGACGGTGAGATAAAAATGGCCCTTAACGGGCCATTTTTATCTCTAGCCGTAAGTACTGATGCGCTCGATCAGGCTGGAGTACACACTTCACCCTCGCCGGGAAGCTCCCTGGCAACCCATCGATGCCCCAGCAGAAACAGTACACCCGTTAAGAACCAGACGATCCCAGCTACAATACTGAAAGTACTGACCATTTCAGGATACACCATCGACAAAGGAACCGTTGACAGACCCCGCACCAGACACAATACACCGATGGTAACCACCCCCAGATTAAGCAGTGGCAGTTTTCTGATCAGCCCCGCACGGGACAGCGCGTAAGCTGCACATAGCAGAAACAGAGATGCGATGAACGCCGTGCCAACTGGCGCAAGCAAGGTACCATTAATCGCTGACTCTACGATTTCAGGCGGTGCCATCTGTGCTTTATAGCAGCTGGCACCTAAATAAATGCAGGATAGATGTGAAAGCGCGGTAAATACGGCAATAACAGCGGCTATGACAAAGGCAGCCACCCCCATTTTTTTACTGGCTTTCATCTTCCGCTCCCTGTGAGATGATAATAATTAAACAGCCTTAAATTCAAAACAGCCCACGAATAGAACCAGTACACAGCCGCCAGCACAACCCATGGTTTTTACACCATTCACCCCGTAACAGGCACCCATATTTCATACAGCATAGACTCTGGTGAACAGCCCTCTACATAAGGGTAACGCTCAAATACTGCGCCTTCACGCTGTGTCTCACCCGACTCTGGTAGCCAGCTACCGAAGATACTATCGAACAATGCAGGAATTTCCTGTACCGGCCCTTGCTGGCGAAAGACGGCATAACGCCCGGCGGATAGCGTAACCACACAGGTGTCTTCAGGGCGTGTCTCAGGTAATGGCTCAATGTTAACCCCCACAGCATAGGTAAACTGACCATCGAGCTGCATACCATAAGAGGCACCGTAACAGACTGCTTCCTCTTCACCCTCCAGGTCCCACTCGCGAGACCAGAATTCACTCCACAGAGCAGGGATCTCCATCCGCGTATCCAGGCTGAATTCTCGCGCCAGCGCGATCAAACGCCGCTCAGGAGCTTGCAGAAATTCGGGTTTTAACATGGTAGAGCCCCTACAGTTAAACATACTTTCAACAACTACTCGCTTTAAGCAGATGCGACTCGATAAATGCCTCTAATACCGGATGTATTGAGTAGAACATAAGACCCTGATCAGCCGGGTTTTCTATCATAGCTTTGCGGGTTTTCGCCAATGTCACAACAGAATCGATTGCACGGAAGTCTCGCTCTGCACGAATATGGTTACGTACCCCGGCAACAGTGCTGTATTTTTGGGCGAGGTTATCATAACGATAGATTTTTATTATACCGCCGCTATCTACTGTTTCCTCAACAAAATGGGCTGTTGCAGCAATCGGCGCACCCAGTAATAGCGAGTACTGGATGGTTGACAGGCCACGTATAAATGGAAGAATCGCCCAATGATCATTAATCAGACCTGTCTTAAAAGGACTGATAATATTATTTTTAATAATAAACCCAAGTTTGTGAAAGCCAATATCAAGGGATTCTGATGTCAGAGCATCTCTAATCTCAGGGGATTTATAATCAGCGTTAAGCCTTTTAAACTTGAACATCCCACCTTTTAGCAACCGAAGCAACAGAAACGTCAGTGGGTTTTTCAGCAGGAAGTTAATTTTCTTATCTGGGTGGAAAGGGATAAAGTAACAGTTAACTTTAAAGCCTTTCGCTTTTAACTGTGCCCGCACCTGTTTAAAAAATGTAGGGCTCCCAAGCAAACCAACTCGCAACGAGGTGTCAGGTTCAACAGACTCATAGGGTTCAAGCGCCTTGCTTGCCTCCTGAAGGAAAGCGTCCATCTCTCCTCGGGAGCACAACGGGAAAGAGTGATACGAGTTCTGATCAAGGTTGCCAAAAAACATCTGTACCATCAGTAACCAGTATCGACTCCCCTCACCCTTGAAGTGTAGAAACTCATTAAAATAGCGAACGTCACGCGCATAGAAGTAACCAATCGCCAGAAATTTCAGAACATCACTGCGGCTGGCTTCACTCAGTACGGCCTTACGTTTGAAATGCAACCGGAACAGCAGCTGCTCGAACAGCCTGAAATTATTCAGGAAAACAGCACGAACCCCCTCCCAGTCATGAACCTTGCCATCAAGCAGGTCCTGCGCTGTCAACTCTGCCAGGCTTTCACCCTGGCGAGGCGAGCCCTCAATTTCAGCTCTAAGCTCATCAAGCAATACAGCCTGGCCCGCGTACAAATCTGGATTAAGTGACAGCATGCGTTTTAACCATAGATGGGTTTTGCTGGATTTCACGGTTCAGGCTTGCCATATCACCAAATTCAACACAGTCATGATATTTGGTAGCAATATATTCGATCAGCTTCTCAATCTGCGCATAATGATTGTGGTACTGCTTGGTATGGCTCTCAATCACAACCGGTATACGCTCCACATCATAGCGATCAAGTTCACGGATAACGGAGTCAAACGAAGCTTTAAGGTATGAAAATGGCTGGCGGCCAATTTTAAGATGCGTTTGATATGGCTTAATTCCCATGGAGAAATTTTTCTTATCAGACACCGGATCAAGCCCTCTGACACTCCCAGGAACACCATTCAGGTGATAATAGTTATTTCGTTCTTTAGTGGTGTATTTTCCAATATAGTGATCGGCTATCAACCTGCCGAATGTCAGCAAATCAGGTGAATACGGCTGTAAAGGCAGCATCGTCAAATTGTTCGGTGTAGTCGCAATCCGGGTAAGATCATCCATGGCTGGCGAATATGGCAAGCGCGGCTCTTCCAGCCCGACATAATTAATACCCTGATTTTCTGAGAATATACCTTCCCGGACCCCCATGATCAGATTAATGCCATGGCGCTCCATCGCAGACAATACGTGTTCACTGGGCTGCATCCCCCATGAACCGGCTTTGAACGCACAAACCGAATAGTCAGGAAATGATTTACCTAGCAGGTTACGGAGATAATCAACCGACTCCCCCACCAGTTTATCAACGACTGCGGGCTCATACAGGCCGATGTTCCACTTTTCACGATCGACATAGAACATACCATCTTTATAAGTAGCCCCCAGCCACTGAGGATGCAGATGAAGCTGGACATCAAAACCACGCTCCTTCATCAGCATAACCGACTCATCCCAGATGCGGCTTTGCACACGCACTTCAGGAATGTGCGAAAATTCTTTCAGTACGAACTGATGGGCCACATCAACCATGAAGGTCATTTTTGCATCATATCGGTCCATAATGTTCATCATGGCTAATGACGGCAGGTACTGAAGATCAGCAACGTTACCGTAACCGTTCCCCATGTTTTCCCAGTCATCCTCAATCAGTACTAAAAACTTCTTTTTCATATATTCCCTCATGGATATTCCATTGCTCTGATTCAACCGGGCTACCGCCGCATACAGAAGCTACACTTTATTGGACCTTGCTGTGACGGTGTTACCAACCGGGCAGATTATACAGGTTCCCAGCTCAGGAAAAACGCCGAAAGTTACCGGGTTAACCTGATATGGCGCATAAATACAGCTGACTGAAAAGTCATTTAAATGCTTGTGCAAAGCTCGTTCTGTACAACAATCAACACGCCCCTCCATCTGTACCAAATTTTATGCTAGCCTGCCCTCGCCAACCAGGATGGCCTCGTTTCCAGCAGAATGGCTCAGCTAACTCGGCCACTGCGGACCTTCAACCAGGCAGATGACAACAGATAAAAATGACGAACGAAGCGCATATTGCCGGTACCGGCACCGCCGTGCCCTACCCGATCTCCACTGAGCAGTACCTGGCCCACGACCGTAAAATCCGTGAACATAACGGCCAGTCAGAACAGACCATCAAGATGATCGAGCGGCTGACCCTGGGGACCGGTATCCATACCCGTCACTACGTTCATCCACACTGGCTGCCGCAAGGCAAGCAACCCTCAGACTATCCAGATGCAGTGGATGTATCACTGACCGACGATATTTTCACCCCGCATGACTACATTCCGCCTTACCATGAGCGGATGAAAGTGTTCCACGACACCGCCGTTAAACTGGCCGTCAAAGCCGCCCGCAAAGCACTGGCCGACTGGGGCGGTGACCCATCCCAGATCACTCATCTGATTACCACCTGCACCAGCGGCTGGAGTGAGCCTGGCATCGCCGTTGAAGTAATCCGTCAGCTGGGCCTGCCACTGGATTGTCAGAAAGCTGAGCTGAATTTTAATGGCTGCTTCTGTGGTGCAACCTGCCTGCGGATGGCCCGTGATGCAGTGCGCGGTGGCGATGCCAGCGGTGTGTTGGTGGTGGCTGTTGAAACCGCCTCCACCCACTATGACCTGAACGCGACGGACACCTCCTCACTGGTGGCCCATTCCCTGTTTGCCGATGGCGCAGCAGCAGTGATTCTGGCACCCCAGGGTCGCTGGAAATACACCGGCACAGGCATGTCACTGGTACCTGACAGCACCGCGTTGCTGGGGCTGGACCCACCAAAATCACCTGAACACAGCGCCTACCGGATGACGCTGGACAAAGGTGTTGGCCCGGCGCTGGGCGGTTACCTGCAGAGCGAGCGCGGCAGCAGCCTGCTGGATAAACTCGAAGCCAGCGGCGAAGGCATCAAGCCAGGCCTGGCCATCCACCCAGGCGGCCCTAATATTCTGCACCATGTCGGTCAGGCTTTTATGGCACGGGGCTGGGAGGAAAACGCCCTGGATCACTCCTACGACACCCTGCGCGGGGTCGGGAACCTGGGCGCGGCCGCCATGCTGTTTGTGCTGGCGCGTAACCTGGAAAAGGTAAAAGAAGACAAGCTGATCACCATGGCCTTTGGTCCGGGTGTCACCATTGAGTGGGCAACCCTGGAACGGGCCAGCACTTAATCGCCAGCGCTACATCCACCACCGGGCACAGACCTGGTGGTGGCAGCCACCCTTTACCGGCTAATCCCAGGGTGGCTGCGGAGTAAAGGTTTCCAGCAGAAAATCAACAAACACGCGAATTTTGGCAGCCAGATATTTACGGTGGCCATAGAGTGCATGGATCTGCTGATTATCGGTCCGATATTCGGTCAGCAGGGGCTGCAGCTGGCCCGTCGCAAGGGCCTCCCCCACCATAAAGCTGGACAGCCGTACAATCCCGCCGCCCAGCAGTGCATATTGGTACAGCGCTTCCACATTATCGGTACGAAAACCACGACCGATGTCGATTGTTTCACGCTGGCCATCTCGCTCAAACTGCCAGCGATTAAACGCATCGCTGGTCGAAAGCCGCAGGCAGTTATGCTCAAGCAGGTCCGCAGGCCGTTCTGGCGTGCCCTGTGCGGCCAGGTACGCCGGGCTGGCGCAAACAATCCGCTGACTTTCACCAACCTTGCGTGCCACCAGACTGGTGTCTTCCAGTACCCCCAGCCGGATCGCAACATCCACCCGCTCACCAATCAGATCCACCGACAGGCCGCTGAGCTGCAATTCAAGCTCAATCTGCGGATACCGTGCCTGAAAAATCGGCAGTACAGGCAGCAGCTGATGGCGGGCAAACCCGGCTGAGCTGTTAATCCGCAGCAGCCCCTTCGGCACCTGCCCCAGCCCACTGAGAGCATCATCCGCCGCATCGATATCCTGCAAAATATCCAGACACCGGCGAAAGTACAGCTGGCCCCCTTCAGTGAGGCTCAAGGTACGGGTGGTACGGTTCAGTAATCGGGCCCCCAGCCGCGACTCCATTCGCGTAATCAGCTTACTGACCGTCGAAGGCGACAACTCAAGCTGCCGACCTGCTGCCGAAAAGCTGCCGGATTTCACCGCTGCAACAAACACCTGCATCTCACCCAGTTTATCCAGATAACACCCCCTGCTCACCGACCTCAGCATCTGTGAAACAGGTTCACAGGTGATATGGCAGTTTTGATATTTATCGCAAAATAGCACAAGGGGTAACCTGATGACGAATCAACGCGTATGAGGTACCACCATGCTGGAGCTGTATACCCACCCGATGCCCCCCTGTGCCCAGAAAGTCCGAATTGTGCTGGCCGAAAAAGGCCTGGACTGGCGCAGCCACCACGTGGAGCTGTCGCAGAAAGAGAACCCGACCCCATACCTGAGCCGCGCTTGGCACTGACCCCAGGATATCCCCATGACACAGACTGTTGATGTCACCCTGTTTTTCAACTTTCGCAGCCCCTACTGCTACCTGGCCAGCAAAACCCTCTGGCCCATGGTCGATGATTTCAATACCCGCCTGATCTGGCGACCCGTAGGCGGTTGGGATCTACGCTCCTCCCCGGAACGGGCCAAAGACAAAATGCCGCTAGCCCGCCAGGATATCGCCCGCTTTGCCCGGCGGCTGGGCATACCGGTCACCCCACCACCACGAACGACCGATCCAACCCTGGCAGCACTGGGCTCACTGCTGGCAGAGGAAAAAGGCCTGCTGCGCCCCTACCTTGTTGAAGTTATGCGTAAAGAGTGGGCAGAGGGCCAGGACATTGGCCAGCCCGAAGTACTACGGGCCGTGGCTGAACAGATCGGCCTGGCACCGGATGAACTGAGCGCAGCGTTGACCAACGCCGACTACCAGCAGCAGCTGTTGCGCAACGCTGAAGAAGCCGCCGCACTCGGGGTGATTGGCGTACCGACCTTCGTCATCGGTGAGCAGATTTTCTGGGGCCAGGATCGAATCGACTTCGTTCTGGAAGAGCTGCGTGAACTGCGCGTCGCCCGACTCTGAGCCATTCTCAACCAGGAGCCCGCTATGTCCACGCTGATACTGTATGACAAGCCAACCTGCCCGTTCTGCTGGAAGGTACGCCTGGCACTGCATGAGCTGGGGCTCGCGTTTGAACAGGTTGATTCGCAGTCCCCGCAAACCCGCGCCCGGTGGCAGACACTGACACCGCAAAAAACGGTGCCCGTCCTGCAGCACGCTGAGGTTGTAATCTATGAGTCCACTGTTATCCAGGAGTACCTGCACGACATCAGCCAGGCCCTGCTACCGGCAGACCCGGCACAACGTGCCCGGGCCCGGCTACTCAACAACTACAGTGACAGCACCCTGGGTGCAGGCCTGCGTGAAGTGATTTTTGAAAAGAGGGACAAACGGCCAGAACACTGGGATTGGCAACGTATCGATGCGGGCACTGCGCGCTTCGAACAGGCACTGGCGTACCTGGAGCAACAGCTGGGAAACCAGCCATTCTTCACCGATCGCTATTCACTGCCAGAGTGCGCCCTCACCGCCCGCTTTGGCCTCGCCAGTGCCTATGGGGTCAGTATTCCTGATGCTTATGTGAACCTGCGTGCCTGGTTCACCCGGATGCAGGATCGCCCCAGCTATCAGGCCAGCGCGCCTCAGATCATCAGTCAGGACACTTAGCCTTCACGCCAGCACCAAGGCAGGACTGGGTCGGGCCGGATGTCACCAGGGGTCTGGCTACCCGGCATCATGAGGGCGCTTAGTCAGGCTCCTGCTCAACACCAGCAGCCCCAGCACACCCGATACCAGAGAACCCAGCAGTATACCCAGCCGTTCATCAAACAGCCGATCAACCATCGACTCTTCGAATGCCAGCGAACCAATAAACAGGCTCATAGTAAAGCCGATCCCACACAGGGCCGACACGCCAAACAGCGTGGTCCAGCTACAGCCCGCAGGCAGCACCGCCAGCTGATAACGCACCGCCAGCCAGCAACAGCCAAAGACCCCCACCACCTTACCCACCAGCAAGCCCAGTGCGATGCCTAACGACACCGGATGGAGCAACTGCTCCATCCCCACCCCGGACAGATCAATACCGGTATTAGCGAAAGCGAACAGCGGAAGAATAAGGAATGCGACAAAACCGTGCAGATCATGCTCCAGCTCCTTCAAAGGCTCCCCGCCATGGCGTCCCTTCATCGGAATAAAGAACGCTGCCAGCACCCCGGCCAGGGTTGAGTGGACGCCAGATTTAAGCATCGCTGCCCACATTACAACCGCGACCATAATATAGAGCGCGCGGGACTCAATTTTCAGGGCATTAAGCAACAGCAGCACCGGCACACAACAGGCCACGACCACCAGTGAGAACAGCGATAACTCTTCGGTATAAAACAGCGCAATGATCACAATAGCGCCGATATCATCGAAGATCGCCAGTGAGATCAGGAAGATTTTCAGTGAGGCTGGCACCCGTGAACCCAGCAACATCAACACGCCGAGGGCAAAGGCAATATCGGTGGCGGCAGGAATCGCCCACCCGCTCAGAGCAAAGCCATCACGGTAGTTAAACCCGATATAGATCATCGCAGGAGCCAGCATCCCCCCCAGCGCCCCCACACCGGGCAAAATGATATTACGCCGATCCGCCAGCTCACCGTCCACCAGCTCGCGCTTAAGCTCCAGTCCGACCAGAAAGAAAAATACCGCCATCAGGCCATCGTTAATCCACAACAGCAACGGCTTCGCGATTTCAAAAGTGCCAATACGCACTGCCACCGGTGTATCCAGTAACAGCTGATGAAACCCCGCCAGAGGTGAGTTCGCAATCAGGATGGTCACCGCCGTCACCACCATCAACACCAGTCCACCGGCGGATTCCATTCTGAAAAAATGTCGCGCCCAGTTTGTCACTACCACTACCATAGTCGTCCTCACAGATTCACCAGACACCAGGTTGTTCATACCCCTGCTAAATTTAGCTGACAATTTACCTACCAATATAGATCACTGCTCTCACAATGACCGACACTGAACGAGCACCAGGCTCTGCCCATGTCACGACAACCTGCCCTGGGGCTGCGCGCCACGCATCCACAAACAATGGTAATCTTGTGCCAGGATTTCCAGCTGTCTGATCTGGCAGCATCCGCCTCGAATCGACACGCATAAGGGCGATGACTATGTTCTCCGTATTACACAACCGTACCTACCGCCAGCTATTCCTGGCGCAGATCATCGCCCTGCTCGGCACCGGCCTGGCCACCGTCGCGCTGGGCCTGAAAGCGTTCGAGCTGGCCGGTGCTGACGCCGGGGCCGTGCTGGGTACCGCGCTGGCGATCAAAATGCTGGCCTACATCGGTATCGCGCCCCTGGCCAGCGCCATCACCGGCCTGCTGCCGCGTCGCGCTTTGCTTATCAGCCTGGACCTGATCCGTGCCAGCGTGGCGCTGTTACTGCCCTTTGTGGATCAGATCTGGCAGATCTATCTGCTGATTTTCCTGCTGCAATCCGCATCGGCTGCCTTTACGCCCACCTTCCAGGCCACCATTCCAGACATTCTGCCAGACGAGAAGGACTACACCCGCGCCCTGTCACTGTCACGGCTGGCCTATGATCTGGAAAATATCCTCAGCCCACTGCTGGCCGCCGCGCTGCTAACAGTGTTCAGTTTTCACAGCCTGTTTAATGGCACCGTGCTGGGGTTTTGTGGCTCGGCATTGCTGGTACTGTCGGTCAGCCTGCCCAGCCCGCGTGCAGATACCGAGCGCAGTTTTGCCCAGCGCGCCACCCTGGGCCTGCGTATTTTCCTGGCCACGCCGCGCCTGCGGGGCTTGCTGGCGTTGAACCTGGTGGTGGCCAGCGCCAGCGCTATGGTGATCGTCAATACCGTGGTGCTGGTGCAGAGCCAGTTTGGCCTCAGTGAACAGGCCACCGCCTGGGCATTCGCCGCCTTCGGTACCGGCTCGATGCTGGTTGCACTATTGATGACAAAGCTGAATGAACGGCTGGCGACCCGCAGTCTGATGCTGGCCGGGGCGGTGCTGGTGAGTAGTGGCTTGCTGGCCGGGCTACTGATTGATAGCTACAACGCCCTGATTACGGTGTGGTTTTTACTCGGCCTGGCACTGTCGCTGATACAGACCCCGGCGGGCCAGCTGCTGCGCCGCTCAGCCCACGCCCAGGACCGACCGGCTCTGTTCGCCGCCCAGTTTGCCCTGTCCCACGGCTGCTGGTTACTTACCTACCCGCTGGTGGGCTGGCTGGGAGCCAATCTGAGCTGGAGCCTCACGTTCAGCCTGATGGCGGCATTGGCGGCACTGGCGGCCGTACTGGGCTACCGGCTCTGGCCGGTGGAAGACGCGGACAACCTGCAACATAGCCATGAGGGCTTGGCCGACGACGACCCGCACTGGCATGAAGGTCACGGTCAGCAGGGCTACCAGCACAGCCACCATTTTGTGATCGATGACAAACACCCGGTCTGGCCGCGCTGATGCGCGGCCTGCCGGTCGTCAATCAGGATCTATCTCAGGGCAGCTGCGCTTCAAAGGTCAGCAACAGACTCCAGCCCATTTTGTCCGCACGCTCATTCGTGCTGTCCTGTTCTTTATCAGCACTGAGCATATAACGCCCGGCCTGGGCCGGGGTAAAGCTGAACTGGCCTTTGCTATCTGTATGCAATGCAAGCACCGCCCGGTTATCCCGGTAACGGGTGCCGTCAGCAGTCAGTTCCAGCTCCATCTTCGGGGCCGGTTTACCATTAAACAGCAAGGTCATCTGTACCGGCTCACCGGCAACAATATCATTGGGGTGGGTCGTAAAAGTCAGCTCCAGTCCTTTACCCTGTGGCTGTAATACCTCGGCGGTTGGCGCACCTCGGGTAATATACGTCAGAGTATTACGGTGGCCTGCCCAGCTCATCACCTCGGTTGCGCCTTTGGGCAATTTCGCCTTGGCCTTCTGCTTGTCCATAAACAGGCGCTGATGTTTGCCTTCAGCGTCAGTATAAAAAGTCATATAGCGCGGGCCAGACTGCATCTGCAATTTCCAGCTGCCCTGGGCAGGCAGTTCAATATCAAACACAGAGCGTCGCTTGCCTTCAGTAAAGCTGGCCAGCGGAGTCGTGGTGCCATCCGGTGCAGTAACCATCAACCCTTTCAGGTCGATCGATTTATCCGCTTTGAAAATGGTATTGGATGCGCTCACATCCACAGTCACCCATTTATCTGAGTCACCCGATATATTGAAATCCCCTGGCAGGATCCATAGCGAATGGGCGCTGGCCAGCGGCGCTGCCACCAGCAGCGCTGCGCTACAGGCGATATTACGTAGGGCGGTATTCAGAGTCATTTCGACGCTCCAACAATCAGAGTTACCGGACCAATCTCCTGGCCCGCAGGCAGGCTGAAGCGCTGTGCTTCGCCACCCAGATTAAAAGGCTGTTTAAGCAGGGTACGGTTGCCATCTTCACGAACAGCCTCCAGTACCAGCAGATATTTACCCGCGGCTAATGGCTGACCACTGGCGGTACGTCCGTCCCAGTTCAGCTGATAACTGCCCGCGCCACGGGTGGCACTGGTCACAGCATCAAGCTGTTTACCACCATAACGACCGGCTTTGCGCCACCAGCGGCGCAGGTCAACCTCCCATTCGTTATCATCCATCCATAGCGCCAGTGAATGCACAGGCTTACCGGCCTGCTCTACCCAGACCGCGACAAAGGGCCGATGGGCTTCACCGTTGGCGATCCGCGGCAGTTCAAATTCAACGCTGACCGCAGGCGCTGCCAGCGCAGGCGTCGCCAGCCCCAGCAGCAGCGCTGCAGTCAGTGGTTTTAAAAGGTTCATAGAAAAGTTCCAGATCAGGAAAGCGCCAGCAGCCCGGTGGGCTGCCAGCTGACGATTAAAACGACACGGTTGCCAGCACGCTGAACAGCAGCGTAACTGCCAGGCCCAGCCCGCTAACGGCCAGTAGCCGTAAACGCCGTTTGTGTTGCGGAATTACCAGCCAGACCCCGGTCAGGGTGAACAGCAGCATGACCAGCGCCGAAAAGTCGATAAACCCACGCCACCAGCCACTGCTATAACGGCCCATATGCAGATCATTAAGCAGTGCCACACTGCCTTTAGGCTGCTCGATCAGTAGCAGCTGTGCCTGGGAAGGGGAAACCTCGACACTGCTGCGACCGCCCGGCCGCTTAAAGTCAATGAGCAACAGCTGATCATCCGCATCCCAGTCATAACTGACATAGGCCGCGCGTACCCCGTGTTCAGCACTGAGCCACTGGCGCAGTTCTGCTGCTACCACCAGCGGGTCAGTTTGCCAGGCCGGGTGCCGGGCCAGCTCAGCGGGCAGATTTACGACCTGCTCACTGGCCTGACCCCGACCGGAAAACCAGTCCCGGTGATTCAGCGTCACACCGGTCAGGGTAAAAAACAGCATGATCAGCAACATCAACATCGAGCTGTATACATGCACGGTGCGCACCAGCCGATAGTTGGTCCAGGCTGATTTTTTACGCCCCACCCGGCTTACTCGCTCCGTCATAGTCCAGGCTTAGAATCGCGCCGCCAGGCTCAGGCGGATATCACGACCCGCTTCAGGCAGACCAATAACTTCACCGCTACGCGTAGATACACCGTAGCTGGCATGGTCCAGGTACTGCTTATCGAACAGGTTGTTGACCGTCAGGGTCAGGCTCAGATCATCCGTGGCCGTCGGCAACCAGCGCACATAGATATCATGGCGGCCATAGCCTGGTTTTTCCGCTCGGCCAGAGGCAACATCCGTCAGGCGGTGTACCAGGGTGCCACTCCAGCCCAGCATCAGGTTCTGTGCTGGCAACTGGTGCTGCACATCGGCAACCCACTGATCACCGGTTGCGGTACCAACCGACATATCACCATCGCTCAGAGGTTCACCGTCCAGTTCCGGGCGGGTATGGCTGAAGCTCAGGCTGGCCTGGGTCTGATCCCACTCATAGCCCGCTTTCAGCTCGATACCCCGGCTTTTCACATCACCGGTATTTTCTACTGAACTGCGGTTAACGCGGTCCACGAAATCATCGATGTGGCTGACAAACACCGTACCTTCCAGGCTCAGCGCGCCCTGGTTATAGCTCAGGCCCAGCTCCAGATTGTCAGCCGTTTCCTCTTTCAGGGATGGGCTGTTAACCGCATAGCCCAGCATGTAGGCTTCTTTTACCTTAGGGCCTCGCATGGCACGGGCATAACCGGCATTGAACGTCAGCGCATCACTGAATTTGTATTCCATGCCCAGGTTAGGGCTGATGCCACTGTTGCTGAACGACTGGCCATCGCTGTCATCCAGGCTGTAGTGGTCATAGCGGGCACCGGCGGTTACCAGCAGCTGTGAAGTAGCCTGGTAGTGGTCCTGCAGGTAGAGGCCAGCAACGCGGGCTTTTTCATCTTTAACCGGGGTTTCCGGGTTGATGTAGTAACCGGTATCACGGCGGTAATCACCCCCGAACACCAGGGTATGTGCACCGCTGCGCAGAGTATTGCGCAGGTCTGCACCGATGCTTTTCACCCCGGCACCATCTTTCGGGCTGTCAGTGCCGTCCTGAGTCAGGTAGGCGTCGGTGCTGTAAAACGTAGTTTCGATATCCAGCGCATCACCGGCAGGGTTGATGTCATAGCCCAGCGTGGTGGTTTTACGGTGGCTTTCCTGGCGGGTCTCCAGGTTCCAGCCAGCTGCAACAAAGTGCGGGCGCAGGTTACGCTCACCATCGTCGTAGCGTACTTCATGGCTCAGGCTCAAACGCTGTTGCTCGGTTGGCGTTGCCACCAGTTTGAAGAAACCGCTATCAATATCCGTTTCGGTGTTGTTGATGGTGTTACCACGGCCATCATCAAAAGAGTTACCCTGCTGACGAGTCAGGGATGCCAGCACACCCACCTTATCACCGGCTTTACCAAACACCGTGCCACTGGTTTTGAGTACATCACCGTTGCTGTAGTAACCCAGCTTGACCAGCGCACCGGCTTTTTCGCCATCACGCAACAGATCATCCGGGTCACGGGTGGTAAAGCGGACTGCCCCGCCCAGCGCACCCGCACCGTCGGTAGCCAGCCCGGCACCGGACTGTACTTCCACTGCTTTAAGCAGCTCAGGCTCGATACTCACCCGGCCCTGATGATGGAACAGGTAGCCGGCCTGTACCGCACCGTCCACACTGATATTCAGGTTGGTATCTTCAATGCCTCGCAGGTAAATTTTCTGAGCCACGCCCAGAGAGCCGCCCACTGAGATTGACGGTGTCTGACTGAAAACATCTTCCAGGTCAGACGCCTGACGCAGGTCCAGTTGCTCGCGACTGATAACCTCGTCGATACCAGCCGATGACTGTGCGGTTACCTGTACTTTGTCCAGAGTGTCAGCAAAAGCCGGGGAAATCAGAGCGGCACTGGCCGTTGCAATAGCAACCGTCAGCAGGTGGCGGGGAGCCTGGTACATCAGCGTTATCTCCATGAGAATAATAATGAACTGTATATGCGGTTAATTCTCATTCATCACCGAGCGAACCTGAAGCTGATTTACATCTTTTACATTTATGACCCAGGCAGCCAGAGCTGCATCACCAGCCCGCCCTCGCGATGGTTCACAGCGGATAAGCTGCCACCGAGCCCCAGGATCTGACGGCGAGCCAGTGCAAGGCCTAACCCTGCTCCACCGCCATCACGATTACGCGAACGGTCCAGGCGGAAAAACGGCAGGAAGATATTCGCCAGCTCAGACTCTGGCACACCCGGCCCCTGATCCCGCACATGCACCTGATATCCCTCATCCAGAGGCTTTGCGCTGACGGTAACAGCCAGCCCCGCCGGGGTGTGACGCAGGGCGTTGCGGATAATATTTTCCAGCGCCTGACTCAGTGCCCGTTCATTGGCCAGCACCTGATCCAGTCCATCCGCCAGCTGTAACCTCAGCTGACGGTCCGGGTATTCATAACGGGCATCATCAACTATCACTTCCAGTAAAAGAGACAGATCTACCCTCTGCGTGGCCAGCAATTGCGGCTCATGCTCCAGTGCGGCCAGCAACAGGGTGTCCTCCACCAGCTGGCGCATCGCCTGTGCCTCTTTCCGGCCCCGTTCACGCAGGCAGCCTGCTGCCATATCATCATCCAGCGCCAGCTCAAGCCGGGTCAGCGGTGTGCGCAATTCATGGGACAGATCGTGAATCAGATGGCGCTGGGTGCGGATCAGCCCACCAATATGATCGGCCATGCGATCAAAGGTCTGCGCCAGCTCGTCCAGCTCATCCATCCGTCGGCCGGTCGAGTTATATACCCGGACATCGTAGTCGCCCGCATCAAAACGCCGGGTGGCCTGTTGTAGCTGACGCAGGGGCCGCATCAGGTGGCGGTAAAACAGCGCACACAGCAGTAACATCAGCAGCACCGGCGGTACCACCTGGAGTAAACGATGGGTATAAGGCCACCAGCGCCCCGGTAGCATTCGTGCAGGCAGACGTACCGCCAGAGAGGTGACGCCATCCGTAAACGGAACCTGGATAATGGGTGTGTCGTGGTGCAGGTGCATGGGCCAGTCCAGCCCCCGGCCAATCCGGTTTAGCGTAAACGGTGTTTCCAGCCCGGGCGTCAGCCAGGCCTCTTCTACCCGCACCACGGTGATCAGGGTATTCTCCTGCCGCTGCAATGCCTGCAACCACTGCTCAAGTGCCTGGCTATCGCCCTCACGGCTGAACCCTTCCGCTTTATCGGCCCACTGGCGCATTTCAAGCTGATCAGCCGGGTCCAGCAGGCTCATCTGCCGTTCAACCCAGTCCCCGGCCATGCCCACCAGTGTGACCAGCAACACCCCGGCAAGACCAAAACTCAGACACAGTTTCCAGTACAGCCGCCGACTCATCGCAGTCGGTACCCCTGGCCGTGCACCGTCTGAATCTGACAGTTCAGGCAGCCCAGCTGAGTCAGTTTGCGCCGCAATTTACTGATATGCATATCCAGGCTGCGGTCATATCGACTCCAGGGCCGCCCCATCACTTCCTGATACAACATCGGCTTGCTTAACACTTCTCCGGCACAGCGCAGTAACTGCTCCAGCAGGCTGTACTCCGTGGGCGTCAATGGCAGCGCCTGCTGCTGCCAGCACAGCTGCTGCCCCTCAGCCTGCAAGATCAGCCCGGCATAGCTCAACGATGACTGCGGCTCAGGTTCAGGCGCGACCGTCGCCCCACTTCGGCGTAACACAGCTTCGATACGCAGCATCAGTTCGGTGATGTTAAACGGCTTGGTCAGGTAATCATCTGCGCCGCACTGCAGGCCACGAATGCGCTGTTGCTCGTCACCGCAGGCGGTCAGCATAATCACCGGCGTATTGTGTTGCGCCCGCAATGCACTCAGCACACTGAGGCCATCACGCCGGGGCAGCATCCAGTCCAGCAGAATCAGGTTGAACGTCTGCTGGCGGGTATGACACAGCGCCTGCTCGCCATCAAAGCAGGTTGTCACCTGATAGCCCCGCTGGCGCAGCTGGCGGCTGAGCAGCTCATTCAGACCCTGATCATCCTCAACAATCAGTAACTGAGCCGGAGAAACGGGCTGGGTATTATAAGAGGGAGAGGCGCAAACCGGCACAGACATACAACCTGTCATCCTGATAAGTAATAGAAGCCGCGCAGACTGACAAAAGTTGACATATAATGCAAACCATTATCATTAATGTTACTTGCTTTACCCACCCCTTCCGCTCAGCGCCGATCTGTTACACTGCCACAATGATCACCTTACAGCCCACACTGGATATTCGCAGCTATCAGCCTCAGGCCCATACCCACCAGCATGACTACCATCAGCTGGTGTTACCCGTTGCCGGTCAGTTACAGATGCAGGTGGGTCATCGGGAAGGGCTGGTCAGTGACCAGCAGATCGCGCTGATTGCTGCCGGTGAAAGTCACGGCTTCCATGCCGAGGGCGTCAACTGTTTTATCGTGGCCGATATTCCCGGCTCACTGGCACCGCAACTGACCCGGCTCCCGGCGTTTATACCGCTGGACCCGGTGCTCAGCCAGTACATCCATTTTCTGCACCTGCACCTAAGCCTGCCCGGTGCACAGCAGGACAGTCAGCAACAGATGCTGTTATTACTCCTCCAGCTGCTGCATGAGCGCGCAGGCGAGCCGCAGCAGCTCGACCCACGTATTGCTGCTGCCCGTCTTTACCTTGATCAGCACTATGCGCAGCCGATCCCGCTGGCAGCCCTGGCCCGTGTCGCTAACCTCAGCCCGCGCCAGCTCAGCGCGCTGTTTCGTCGCCAGTTCGGTATGACCCCCCAGCAATATCAGACCGACCGGCGGATGCAGCAGGCCCACCAGCTGTTGCTCAACAGCAGCCTGAGCGTGCAGCGTATTGCTGATCAGGTCGGCTATCAGAGCCTGGCGGCATTCAGTGATCGCTTCCGCAAGCACTTTGGCCAACCGCCTCGCCACTTTCGCCAGATCGACAAATAACCCCGCCAGATCAGCAAAGACGCCACCAGACAACCCGCTTTACACTGGCCGTCATTGCTAATCAGTCTGCTTCAGGAGTTGTTATGTCCAACCAGGTTCGGGCCACCGCTATCGGTGCGATCTCTATTATATTGTGGGGCACTCTGGCCCTGCTGACCCGGCTTACCGATGGCCAGATACCGCCTTTTCAGATGATGGCGATGACCTTCAGCATCGCGTTCTTACTGATGTGTGGACGCTGGTGGTTGCAGGGCCATAGCGGCACCCGCTATCTGCGCCAGCCTGCGGGCGTCTGGCTGCTGGGGGTGGCCGGTTACTTTGGCTATCACCTGTGTTATTTCATGGCGATGCGGCTGGCACCGGCCGTTGAGGTGAGCCTGCTGGCCTATCTATGGCCACTGCTGATTGTGCTGTTTGCTGCGCTATTACCCGGCGAGACGCTTAAACCTCGCCATCTGCTGGGTGCCCTGCTGGCGCTGGGCGGTTGCTGGCTGCTGATCGGCCAGGGCGGTGCCGGGTTTGCCCCGCAATACCTGACCGGCTACCTGCTGGCGCTGGCCTGTGCGCTGATATGGTCTGGTTACTCCGTTGCCAGCCGCCAGGTCAGTGCAGTCCCCACCGATGCTGTGGGCTGGTTCTGCGCCGTAACGGCACTGCTGGCGCTGTGCTGCCACCTGGCCTGGGAAGAAACACAGTGGTCACTGGGCTCTGAACAGTGGATCGGTATTATCGGCCTGGGCATCGGTCCGGTCGGGCTGGCCTTTTTCACCTGGGACCACGGCATCAAACACGGCAACCTGCCACTGCTTGGCGTACTGGCCTACGCAGCCCCGCTGATATCCATGCTGTTACTGGTGCTGGCTGGCCACGCCGAACCGAGCATGGTACTGCTGCTGGCGTGCCTGGCGATCGTCGGCGGCTCGCTGGTAGCGGGGGTAAAGCGAAAATCCATCGCGCTGAACACACAGCGTTAGCTTTTACATCAACGTACTGGCCGCCGCTCAAACGCTCGAAACGTCAGATTAAGCCGGGGCTGGTCAATTTCCGGCTCTGGCAGGATGGCATGCTCATAACACTCCTGGCAGTGCTCGCCCATTACAATCAGGCTACCGTGGGGTAATACCATATTGTGAACCTCTGCCGGGCTATCCAGCCTGCGCAAAGAGAAGGTACGCGGCTGTCCCAGGCTGATTGAGGCAATTGAAGAGGTATCACCATAGGCGCGAAGGTCCTGGTGATACCCCACATCCGCCTCACCATTTTTATAGTAGATGCCGACACAAACGTTGTACTCCCGGCCCATTAACGCTTCAATACGCTGCTTAAGCGCCAATAGAGCTGGGGGCCAGTGGTGCGGACGATCAAACCCTGGCGGTAGAGTATCCTCATCAACAATATCTGCATCCGCAAAAATACAACGCCCAGTATCCATCGTTATGGTCGGACCATTCATAACCTGTACCACGGTATCGGACAGGTCATAGTCTGTTCTGATCTGCTGGAAAAGCTGGTCAGCGTCGAATGTAGTCAAAATTCACTGCAGTAATGCACAGTGCAGGCCAGCGGCAGTTTAATCAATTCCATAAATACAGGCTCTATTCCACAGGTTCAGGAAATACCCTCTATCATCACCTGTTTAATAAATCCTGGCAATTAAAGATAAATATACTCTCAACATTTCCAATAGGAAATTTAATACCAAAGTAAACAATAAAAACCATAAAAACCATAAAAACCATAAAAACCATATCTATTATTGGGCATTAAGTAAACGCGGCTAAAACTTGACTAATCATCTACGTATGATATTTTACTTACCTTTGCCATTTTATAAGGTCAATAAAGATGCCAAAGGCCAGTGAAATTAAGAAAAACTCAGCCATCGAGTTTAACGGTAAGGTATTATTTGTAAAAGATATCGAGCGCTCTGTTCCCCAGGGTCGTGCTGGCGGCAGCCTGTACCGCATGCGTATGTACGATGTGGTCACCGGCAGCAAAGTTGATGAGACCTTTAAAGATTCAGATATCCTGAACTTCGCTGACCTGACCCGCCAGCCGTCCATGCTGTCATACATTGATGGTGACGAATATGTATTCATGGACAACGAAGACTACACCCCGTACCACCTGAACAAAGACACCATCGCCGATGAGCTGCTGTTTATCAACGAAAGCACCACCGGTATCTATGTCATTCTGGTGGATGGTTCCCCGGTCGCGCTGGACCTGCCAACCAGCGTCGAGCTGGAAGTGATGGAAACTGACCCGGCCCTCAAAGGCGGCTCTGCCACAGCGCGTACCAAGCCAGCTCAGCTATCCACTGGCCTGACGGTACAGGTGCCAGAACATATCGCAACCGGTGATGTGATCAAGGTAAACGTGGAAGAGAAGAAGTTCATGGGCCGCGCTGACAGCAAGTAAGCCCCCTCTGCTGACAAAAAGGGTATACCCAAGCGGGCATACCCTTTTTCAATCCTGACCGGCAAGCACACCAGCTTACCTGGCTCCCACGGATATCACTGCTGCAGCCAGTTCAGCGCTTTATCCGGATCATCAAAGAACTGGACCTCACCTGAAATAAACCAGCCACCGACCCTGGCCGCAGTTTCCTGCCAGTGCTTGTTGCCATAGATCGCAATTTTCTCAAACTCGCTGCCATGCTTAAGGCCGAGTTTTAAATCATCCCAGGCTGCACGTATTTCCCAGCCTTCAAGTTCAGAGCCATCAATAAACACCCTTACCTTCGGCATACTGACCTCTTTTAAGGCCGCATCAATCATCGGGGTTATCGTTTCATAATCATTATGCGTCAGTTTACCAACAGCTTTAAGGGATAGAAAAAAGTCACTACCAACGCGATCAATACCAATTGATAAACCATGCCTTTTTACAGTCATCACATCACCCACTGTTAAATAAATTACGTCACGTTCTACAGTATCGTTGTGAGGTTCTCACATACTTATAAGTATCCTGCGCCACATGGCCCTCTGTAAGCAACAGACACCGACGCTAGCATTGACCCTTATCAGCCGCTCGACCATGACGCGGTGTCGGTTATTATGAGAATCCAGGCTGTCTTAAGGTAAACTGCCTGCAGTCCGAACACGCACGCTTAACACACGTAACAGCAAGAGCAGTAATCGATGAGAGCCGTATTCCATAGCCTGATGCTGGCGTTAACACTGAGCATCGCCACCGGGCCCGTGCACGCCGATGCAATCCGCGTGGCCGTAGCCAGTAACTTCGCCCCGGCGATCAAGGCGCTCAGCCAGCAGTTTGAACAGCAAACCGGCCACCAGGTGCAACTGGCCTTTGGCTCCACCGGTAAGCAGTATGCGCAGATTATCCATGGTGCGCCCTTCGATGCGTTCTTCGCCGCCGACAGCA
>Ga0193950_1000075_pt1 | contig 27963 bp, 19 predicted proteins | sample BB_1_MG_FD_144485 | JGI IMG/M metagenome (GOLD analysis project Ga0193950, IMG submission 144485) | Microbial mat bacterial communities from the Broadkill River, Lewes, Delaware, United States - BB_1_MG | ecosystem: Environmental > Aquatic > Freshwater > River > Microbial mats | place: USA...
CAGCTGTTCCCACCAGGCTTCAAACTCATCGGTATATTCAACATTCCAGCTCATGGCAAAAAATATAGCCTCGAAGGAATATTATTACAATAGCACACAGCACCTATATGCCAGATTTACGACGACCGGGTTTCTCTTCTAAGCCGGTTCAAATGAAATCCGTTCGATGCAACTCCGGAAGGGCCTTGTGTGATGGGCTGAGGAATTTGATGGATGTCCCAGTGCTTGGCCCCCTTTTCTGGCGGGCTGACCTGTCCGTGATGGCTACGGGTCATCGGGGTGGCTCCTGTCAGGTGGAAGTCGGCACAGCAGGCGGGGTCAAGGCAGTGTAAATGGGATGGCGGAAATAGCGAGAATGATGGGTGTCCCGGTTCTTCGTTCTTCGCGCGCCGGTTTTTCGCGGTTCTTCATACTCTAGCGTTTGAGATCACGGTAGAAGTTTTCATGGCTGCCCAGCGCAATCAGCTGCAGTACCACATCACCATCGTCGAAGCTGTAGCCCAACAACGTCAGCTGGTTGACCATAGAAAACTTGTAAACCCGTAAATACGCCAGATCTCCCTTTTTCTGCTCACCAATCAGTGGGTCTGTCACAACGGCACGTACCGCTTTATCCAGATCAGCTTTCTGATTGGCCTTCAGCTTCTTTAGACTCTTTGCGAAGGCTCGGGTCTGAACAATCCGAATGTGTTTACCCAAAATTGTAGTCTTCAACCAGCCCGGCATCCGCCTGCGCTTTGGAGACTAATGCCTCCTTCACAAAGGCGTAAGACAGATCAGGATTTTCTTCCAGAATTTTGCCAATTTTCGCCCAGTGCTCGACCTGCTTTGCAGCTGAGCGGCTCATAACCTGACCCATAACTTTGGCTTCTATGACCAGCTCTTCATCCAGGCGGAGATTTGTTGTCGTCATCACTATGGTGTCTCTTGTTTATTTCAGGGCAAAGCAAAGCGCTCCAATTGTTAGCACACTGCTACATTATGTTGATTTTAGCGCCAACAGTCAGATGATACCAGCCCCGGAGGTTTTTCATGCTGGAGAAAAGCCACCAGGATACGGGGTACGGAAATAGCGAGAGTGATGGATGTCCCCGTTCTTCTTCAGACGGGGTCAGCGCAGATCCGAAAACACCTCCGGGTGTTGCTCAGCGATGCGAAGCAAGGCAACGGCTGGTCCCTGAGGTTTACGCCTGCCTTGTTCCCAGTCTTGCAAGGTGCGAATGCTGACTCCCATCATGCCTGCAAAGGCAGATTGTGACAGGTGAAGCTTTGAACGGATTACGTCCGGTGTGGACGGTTCAGCCAGCTCGGTTGTCTTTAGTTTAAGTGCGCCTTTCTTATGCTGCTTGATCTCATTCAGACCCTGCAGAATCTCAGCGCCAAGGTCACGTTTACTCATCTTGTATGGCCTCTGCTATCTGTTTCAGTACATGGCTGGCAATGGTTGCCCGCTCTGTCTTACTGTAAAGCGTCAACATCCAGATTTCGTCATCTGATTTCTTCCAGTAGTAAATAGCACGTACGCCACCACTTTTACCTTTTCCTGCCGGAGCCCACCTGACTTTTCTTACCCCGCCGGAGCCTTGAACCTTGCTACCTGCATCAGGTTTCTGGAGCAGGTAGGACTGTAATGCACGGTAATCATCGTCAGACAGATAATCTGGAAGTAGTTTGCTGAACAGGCGGGTTTCGATAAATATCATCGTCAAACTATACGGCAATGCCGTATTTTTCGCAATAATGGGGATTGGTCGTCTGAAAACTGCAAGCTGAGCTGCTCACCAGCAGACAGGGGGCATCGGTATCGTTCCATGTAGATGAGGCCGATACAGCAGGCGGAGTCAAAGCAGTGTAGATGGGATGGCGGAAATAGCGAGAATGATGGGTGTCCCCGTTCTTTCTGAAAGAAGGATGGATGTACCCGTTCTTTTGTGTGATGGGCTGGGGAATTTGATGGATGTCCCCGTTCTTAACGCTTGGTGCCATGGCTGAGGCTATGCATTACCACGCGGAGCGTGGGAACGAGAAAAGAATGGGTGTCCCCGTTTTTGGACGGGTACGGGTCATCGGGGTGGCTCCTGTCAGGTGGAAGCCGATACAGCAGGCGGGCTCAGAGCAGTGTAGTGGTCGAATTAGCGAGAATGGTGGATGTCCTGACTCTTCCTGATGGGTGTCCCCGTTCTTCCCGCTTTGATGCATTACCACGCGGAGCGTGGGAACGAGAAAACCCCGCTACCTGAAGCAGCGGGGTTATCAAGATTATCTCAGCGATTCAGAATCAAAACACTGAAATTTCTTTAGCTGGTATGTTATGACAATGCAATATTCGCACCAGACAGTACAGCATCAACAGTACCAATCAGGACCAGCTCGCCAGCTTGTGCATTAGCTGTACCTGCTTCGGTGTACTTGTAGATAGCACTGCTATCAGCATCCGTAGCGATCAGGTAGGCAGAGTCAGTACCCGTTGCAAAGCCGAAGCCATCAGTATCCAGGCCTGCAATAACATGCGCTGTATTTTCAGCGTCAGCACCACCGCCATCAACGGCTGCAAACACGTAGACGCCACCAGCTGTCGCTGTAACTGCGCTACCATCGCCAGAATCAACAGTGGTAGAAGTAGTCGTCTCCGCTGTCAGCGCATTCAGGTCGATTACATCGGTGCCTGCACCGCCAAATGCAGTGATAGCCACACCTGTATCACCATCTGCAAACACAAACGTATCATCACCGCCCAGGCCAGCAACAGTCGCGCTGTCCAGAGTGTTGATAGTCAGGGCTGCTGTAGTAGATACAGTGCCAGTGCCTGCATTCGTGATAACCGCATTCAGGTCAGCTGCGGATGCTGTGCTAGCCGTGAGGGTAACATTGATATCAGCCAGAGAGGAGATACCGCTCGCGTCCTGAGCTGTTTTCACCTGAGCTACTGTACCTGATACAGATGCTGCATTAGATACATCCAGCTGCATGGCTGCATTAGCATCGATAGTGCTCAGTACGCTAGCGTCGTAAGCAATATTATTGCTCAACTGCAGGGAGCCATTGCCAACAAAGTCAATGTTATTGTTCACAGTGCCCAGAACATCAGCGTAAGCACCAGTAACCGTTACACCAGTGTCGATGAAGATGTTAGTACCTGCAGCAACAGCACCGCCGGCTGTCAGTGTGCTTGCAGCTGAAAGGCTGTCGTTACTAGCTACAACGACTGCACCGTTAGTGTCATCCAGGCGGTCAATGACAGCTTTAGCTGCTGTTTTCTGATCCCCTGTGCCACCAATAGATGCAGCAGTCAGATCAGTGATATCAGAGTACATATCACCAAACTCGATGGTGCCCTGCTTGACCATACCGGTCAGGCTCAGGTTATCACCGGTTGCGGAGCCATCGTATGCAACGGTCGCTGTGAATACTGCCTGAGTTGTGTTGTCAGTATCGTCGCCCATGACAACAGCAGAACCGTCATGCTCAAAGTGTTTACTGTGCACAACGTTGAAGACAACCTGAGAACCGGCCTGCTTGTCTTCACCCAGACCGTTGGTTACGAAATCAGCGTCAGTAAGAATTTCGTTCAGGGCGCGCTGAACCATGGCTGCAGTCACCCCATCAAACGTTTCAGGCAACTCGTTTGCAGTGGCGGTCAGATCATCAAACAGGTCTTCCAGGTCAACAGTAATCACTTTATTGTGATCAATCTGAGCTGTAGCTGCATCGCCATTTGCCAGGTTCTGGAAGGAATACGTTACGTCCTGCTCGATACGCATATCGTTAGCTGCAACGGTAGACGCGGAGTCACCACGTGCATTTGCAACTTCATCCAGGAAGGCAGTGTAGTCGATGACATCCGCTGTGCTGCCAGCAACAGAAGCGTTACCTGTATTGAAGTTAACAATGGTGTCGTTACCGAAACCGTTTGTCAGCTCAACTGTCGCGTAACCAGTCGCATTTTTGTTGGAGTTCAGTACGATCAGGTCATCGCCGGAGCTGCCAGTGATTTCAACAATAGCCGTTTCGCCAGCGTTGTCACCGTTACGCACAACCATTTTGTTGTAGGTTGCAATGACGCCATCGTCCATGTTGCTGTCGGAGTCACTATCATTGTCTGCCAGAACATTCAGACCACCATTGGAGTTGATATCGCCTGAATCGGCAACATCATGCATTGCGTCGAACAGCGCACGCGCATCACCCGCACCAACATTGTACGGTGCATTGGCACTAATACCACCGATACCTGTAGAGCCCGGGTACCATGCTGCCCATGCTGCTTCCATATCGGTATCAGTTACTACGTTACGTGCTTCAAAGATAGCGATGGAATCATTCTGGTAGTTGCCGGTTGTGTCATCCTGCTTATCTACAGTGCCGTTATCGCTGAACTTAGGTGCCAGGAATTCAACGTTCAGTGCGTTATCATCCAGAGCACGGTCTACCAGAGAGTCGATCTGCAGGCCATTATCACGCAGGTCGGTTGTCTTCAGCAGGTGCTTCAGGTTGATGTCATTTTTGATTGCATCTTTAACAGCGTCGTTGATTGCCTGCGCAGATGTTTTGTAAGTTGATGTATCGTAGTTGACTTCGATGAAGTCACTTTCGATACCCTGGAATTCAACTTTCAGTTTCAGGCCGAATACCTGGTACTGATCATTGCCGTTACCCCGGTAGGATGTACCGCTGGTAGTCGCGTTGAATACCCACTGTGCTTTGTTAGCTTCCAGGTTGTCATTGGCAACGAAGACAGCATCGTTACCCGCACCCAGCTCGACATCGCCCACAACGTAACCGTCTGGCATGTTATCGCCACCAGCAACATCGTTACCATCTGTCAGGTTAACAATATCGTCACCAGCACCGGTGTTAACATTTACGTTAGACAGCTGAACCGTGTTCAGGAAGTTCGTTGCCGTGTGGTTATTAGGCGAGCCTCCGTCATCAAACAGGTTGTAAGTAACTGTATCGTCACCGCCCTGTGTGTTGGTGTCGATAGAGAAGTTGTGCGAGCGGGATGCAGCCAGATCAACGTCAACAGTAACCGTGTCTTTGCTGCCTGCTGTGGTGTAGGAGTACGCTTTCTGAGACTCCGCATCACCAGACACTGTCAGCTTCTCACCTTCAAACGCAGACGCGTTGAACAGTTTAGTGTCGTAGATGTTGCCGATAGACAGGTCGCCATCGTTGCTCAGAGAGGTTACTTCGATCTGTTCGAAAGCAACAGCGGTAGCGGCGATTGCTTCCATATTGTGGCCAGATGTCAGCTCGTCGATCTTGCTGTCACGGTCAACCATCAGGTTCAGTTTTTCAACCACCTTACCGGAGTTTGACATACCACCGATCATCACATCACCGGCTGTAGAGCCACGGCCAGCGTTGTCCAGAATCAGGTTGCTTTCGATCAGCGTAGTGCTGGTGGATGGGTCGAATGGTTCAGCGTTACCGGCTACCAGGAAGCTGCCTGCGATTGGCTGGATAGCGCTCTGCTCGAAGGTTACCTGGCCAAATTCAGCACCGGCTGGGTCGTTCAGCAGGATCTGGTTGGCAGTGAATGGCAGGGTTACAGTGTTACCAGCAACCGTTACCTGGTTGTACGCTTCGCCCAGTTTAGCTTCAACGTTGGTCAGGCCCAGTGCATCCAGAGCGTTGTCCAGTGCTGTTACCAGACCGGCGTAGGAACCGTCTGTGGATTTCAGATCAGTGATGTTGTAGCTCTGGCCACCCAGCTCGAAGCTCAGCTGCATGTTGACGTTTGCCAGCGGCGTGGTTGGCGTTTCAGTGTTTACGTCGGCGATGCGGATCAGCAGCTGGGAGTCAGCTTTGGTGGAGCCTTCGTTGGTCAGAGACTGAGTGTCGAAAGCGGCTGTCAGGCCAGCGTCTTTGTCTACATCGCGCAGGCCGAAGGTGATGTCTTTGGTTACAGCCAGCTTGCTGCCCAGACGTACATCGTTGATGTCCAGGTTTTCGTCACTGTTGTCGGACCAGAACTCAGTCACGCTGTCCATACGGCCAGCATCAACTTCAACACCTGCTTCCAGCACTTCCAGCATCACTTTTTCGACATTGGTTGTACGGGCATTGATGCTCATGTTTGCATCCGCACCGTCAACTTCGTTGTCACGGATCAGGCTTGCCTGGATGGTATCGATGCCGTCGCCGCCATCAACCATGTCACCCGTGGACAGAGCGTTAGCAATTGCGCCATCCTGGTTCTGACCTGCGAGGCCAAGGAAAGTATCGTTGTCTGCGGTGCCGACCTTGGTATCACGACCATCAGTCAGAGTGAAAGTAGTGCCCTGGTTGAACTGAGTGTCTACCAGTGCTTTACCCGCAGCAACAGCGCCAGCGCCGCCGTCTACGTCAGCAATGGTGCTGGCAGCGGAAGCTGCGCTGTAGTTAGCGCCTGCAGATGTGGTGTAGTACTCGGCAACTTCAGTTTTGTTGTCCAGTACGGACTGGTCATCAGTAGATGCGCCATCGATGAATGCCTGGATCAGACGGTCAGCGTTTACGCCAGCGCCGTCGCCAGTTTCCCAGTACGCTTTACCAGCAGCATCTGGAGCACGCTCAAACAGTGCCTGGTAAACAGCGTCGATCAGGTCGCCACGGCTCAGCTGGCCGTAACCGTCAGTGTATTCAGCCTGCTCGTTGGTGATGTTGGCACGCAGCTGTTCCAGCGTCAGGTTGTCATTAGTGATTTCATTTACCCAGTAGTCCAGGCCTGCTTTATCAGCGGCACGGCCCAGGAAACCAATGTAAATCTGCTGGATTTGCGCAGTTGTAACTGTTGCCATTTCTATATTCCCCAATGGATTATGTAGTCGATTCGACAAGCAGAACTATCAGTGCGCGGTGCGCTGACTGATACAGGGAGCCCGTCAGCTCCGTTCTGCAAAGTCATACCCCTTGTCAGGGGTACAACCCCCCTTTTTTCGGGTCAGGTTATTATGCGTGAAACCGGTGTCAAAACTGTGATGTGGTTCACAATATAGGGAATCTTCAGGAATGTTCTGGTTTTTTCTGGGGTTTTAGCGGTGTGGGGCAGGAAGGAGCGTTATATTAGTAATATATGGCCCTACCACAGGTAGCTGGCACTAAAGTTGATTTGTGTCCGGTTCCGGTTAAATAACGGAATGTTGCTGCTGTTATTGCTGTGTTCCAGTCGCAGGCTGGTGATCCACCTGGGGGTGAGTGCTTTACTGGCGGTGAATGACAGCTGATATTTTGTGTCGGTGCGTTCGGTATTGCCAAACAGGGTAAAGTTATAGGGCTGATCATCTTTATCCCAGTTGAGGCTGAGCTGGCTCTGGCTGTGCCAGCTGCCCAGCCGGGTTTTGTAGCTGAGGCTGAGCTGGCTTTGCAGGGTGTTGCCGCTGGCCCGCCCTGGCTGGTGGTGGTAGCCAAGGCTGGCGCTGTAGTACCAGCGGTTATGGCGTTCGCCCAGCAGGGTGAGCGCGCCTTGCTGGCTGTCTTCCTTGTTGCTGTTAAGGGTGTGGCGGTTGTTGAGGTAGAGGGCATAGCCCAGCCACTGCTGATCGTGCTTCCAGCGCTGGCTGAACTCGCTGCTCAGGGCCAGCAGGCTGTCGGTGTCGCTGAGGTGGGCGTATTGCAGGTAGCCGCTGATGCGGTCCTGACGCTGGCCGGTGTTACGGCTGAGGGTGCCGCCCAGTACGGCCTGGTAGGGGTTGTATTCTGGGTGTTTGCGGTGCAGGCGGCTGGACAGATCAAGCACTGCGCTTTTGCACCAGCGGCGCGGGCAGCTGTGGCCGCGCTGGCTGGCTTGCCATTGCAGGCGCTGGCTGCTGAATGCGCTGCCCTGGGCGATGCTGTGGGGGCTGAGTTCCAGGCTGGTGTTTAACTGGCCATCCAGGTTGAGGGGGATGGTGGCATCGGCAGCGCCCTGGTTAATGTTGCTGTCGTAGCCTGCGCCGAGCTGCAGCAGGGTGCTGGTTTTGTAGCGATTGCGGTAGCGCAGCTGGTGCTGCAGCTGGTGTATGGCCTGCTGTATTTTTGGCGGCGTGTGGGGCAGGCCGTGCATTTTCTGTTTCAGCTGGCTTAGTTCCTGCTGTGCGCTGGCCGGGTCTCCGGTTTTGTAGTGGGCGATGGCCAGATCAAGCCGTGCGCCCAGGTGTTCTGGCTGCAGCAATATCAGCCGTTCCAGGGCGTTAATGGCCTGAGGATAATCGCCAAGCTGTAGCGCCAGCTGGCTGAGCCAGTCATTAAATTCGGGGTTATTTGCCTGGTTTTGCTGCTGTGCCAGTAATAACTGGTAGGCTTTTTCGGTTTGATAGGTACTTAAGTAGTAGGCGAGTTGCTGAGTATAACCATGGCTTGCCGGGCTGAGCGCCAAACACGCCAGTATAAGGCCAATAGATAGCGGTTTTATAGTTATCTTTTGGGGGGAGAGGGCGTGGATTTTACTTGCCCAGGCTCGTATTATGGGGGTGGCTGTTCTCAACAGGCTGGCTCTGATGTTGGTTTTTACGCTGTGTTTTTAATATAACCGTTACGGCGTATTCAGCCGGCGGGGCATTTTAGCGTTAAATCGGGGATGTTGAGAAGGCCAGGCCGTTATTTATGGTGTATAAACCTGCCGGCCAGTGTTTTTAGTGGGCCTTTAATTTTATTTTGTGGTGAAACGGATGCGATCTACTCAGCGCTGGTTGTTTTTGTTAGTTACCTGGCTGTTTCTGGCTGCTGCTGTACAGGCGGCTGAACCTGTGGGGCGGGTGATTTTTGCTGTGGGTGAGGCTTCGCTGGTGCGTGGGGGCAAGCTGTTGCCTGCGGTGCGTGGCACCCGGATTGAGGTGGGTGACCGCCTTGAAACCGGCAGTGCCGGCCATGTGCATCTGTTGATGGATGATAGCGGCTTCTTTGCTTTGCGTCCGCTCAGCCGTATGTGGCTGCAGGCCTATCACTATGATGGTGAGAAACTGGCGGCGAATAAGGTGAAGGTGGTGCTGGAAACCGGGGTAATGCGTACCCGTACCGGTAAGGCCGGGGAGCTGAATAAGGCACAGTACCGGGTGAATACGCCGGTGGCGGCAATCGGGGTGCGGGGCACGGATTATACGGTGCAGACCACTGATCAGCTGAGCCGGATTTCGGTGCGCCGGGGTGGTGTGGTGATGTCGCCCTTTGGTGATGGCTGTGAGGCGACGGCGCTGGGGCCCTGTGAGGGGGGCGCTGCCGGTGAACTGTTTGCCCGCCATGCCGGTGCAGTGCTGGAAGCGCGCCGGGACGCGGTGCAGGCGGTGGTTACGTTTGATGCCCCGGCACCGGATGATATGAGCCCGCCTTTGCCTGAAGAGGAACAGGCGCTGAGTGAGTTGCAGGGGACTGTATCTGCAACCCGTCAGGAGGGGGAGGCCAGTGAGGGCGATAGCGCCAGTGAGGGTGATAACGCCAGTGAGGGTGATAACGCCAGTGAGGGTGATAGCGCCAGTGTGGGTGATAGCACCAGTGAGGGTGATAGCGCCAGTGAGGGTGATAGCGCCAGTGAGGGTGATAGCGCCAGTGAGGGTGATAGCGCCAGTGAGAGCGTCAGCGACAGTGATAGCAGTGATAGCGTTGCGGATGAGGGCGACACTGAGCAGGCTGACCCTGTTAACTCCGTACTTGGCCAGGATAATCGGCTGGTGGATGCTGCCAGCCAGCTGGATGATTTTATTGCCAGCCAGCCACTGGCTCAGCTGGCCGTGGAGCTGGCCGACCTGGATGGCGATGCAATCATCCCCCGTAACCGCCACCTGGTGGATAAGCCGGCGGTTGTCTGGGGGCGCTGGAAGGAGATGAATAACTTTGTTGGCCCTGGTGCTGCCGAGTCTCGGCGGACGGTGTTGTATGGTGGGGCTCCGTCGATTGGTGAGCTGCTGGAGCAGAACCGTCGCTATGCGGGCACGAACAGTGTGTTTGCGCTGCTGGAGGATAAAGTCGATGATCGTTTGTTGCCTCAGGGTGGGCAGGCAACCTTCAAGCTTAATAGTTATGAGGCCTATATCAAACGGGGCAGCTACCTTGAAAAGGCCGGGCTGAGTAATGCATCGCTGGTGGTGGATTTTGATCAGGCGACGTTTGCTACCCATTTGAAGGTGAATGCACAGAGCCTTGAGGCCCCGGTAACGGTGGTGGGCAGTGGTGACCTGACCAGCGCTGGTTTATTGCGCAGTAATGCCGGGTCGCCTGCATTGATTGAGGGGGCGCTGTCGGAACGTGCAGAGCAGGCAGGTATGCTGTTTGAGTATAATCTGGCTCCGGGTGTGGATGCGGTAGGGGCAACCAACTGGGTCAACCGGCAGCAGTTAGTTACGGATGGGGTTGTTGAGGCCCCTTAACCCTCTGCTATAACGGCTGTTTCTGGCTGCTGTATGATAGAAAGCCCTCAGATTTGATCTGAGGGCTTTTTTTTTAACAGGTGTAATCGGGTTGGTTGCTGTTTTAAATGCTGTTGTGGGGTGTTTGAGGCGGTCGTTTTTTTTGGGAGCCGGGGTTTTTCGTTGTACCTGTGCCGGGGGCGTGGTGTTTGCAGGGGTTTGTCGCTATGCTTGGCCGCCTGTCTGGTTTGAATTTTCCCGTTTTTTATGCTGTTTAATTCCTTTGTGTTTGTGTTTGCCTTTGTGCCTGCGGTGCTGGTGCTGTTTATGGCTGCGCGTCGTCTGTTGCCGGTGGCCGGGATGCTGGTGTGTTTGTTGCTGGCCTCTTTGCTGTTTTATGGCTACTGGAACCCGGTGTATCTGGCGTTGCTGGTGCCATCGATGCTGGTGAATTATGGCTTTGGGGTACGGCTGGCCCAGCCTGGGGCCGGGCGGCAGTGGCTGTGGGTGGGGGTGGCAGCCAACCTGCTGGTGCTGGGGTATTTTAAGTATAAGAATTTTTTTCTGGCATCATTGTCCACGCTGACGGGGACTGAGGGGAGTTTGCCTCCACTGGTGTTGCCGCTGGCTATTTCGTTTTTTACCTTTCAGCAGATTGCGTTTCTGGTGGATGTTTATCAGCGCAGGGTGGCGGTGCCAGGGCTGCTGCCCTATATGGCATTTGTGTCGTTTTTCCCACAGCTGATTGCCGGGCCGATTGTGCATTTTCAGCAGCTGGGCGCGCAGTTTTCCAGCCCGCAGTGGCGGCGGTTTGATCAGGCACTGTTTGGCCTGGGGTTGGTGCTGTTTGCGCTGGGGCTGTTCAAGAAGGTGGTGCTGGCTGATCAGCTGGCATTGTTTGCCAATCCGGTGTTTGATGCCGCCGCGCAGGGGCAGCGGCCCGCTGCGCTGGCTGCCTGGCTGGCGATGTTCAGTTACAGCTTTCAGCTGTATTTTGATTTTTCCGGCTATGCGGATATGGCGATCGGGCTGGCGGCGCTGTTTGGTATCCGTTTGCCGGTGAATTTTAATTCGCCTTATAAGGCGCACAGCATCGTGGATTTCTGGCAGCGCTGGCATATGACACTGTCGGCGTTTTTGCGTGATTATCTGTACATTGCGCTGGGGGGGAACCGTTGTGGCCGCTGGCGGCGCTATCGAAACCTGTTGCTGACGATGTTGCTGGGCGGGTTATGGCATGGCGCAGGCTGGACGTTTGTGCTGTGGGGGCTGTTTCATGGGGTATTGCTGGTGTTGTGCCACGGGTTGCGGGGGCTGTGGGGCTGGTGCCCGCGTCCGTTAGCGGTGGGGTTTACATTTTTGCTGGTGTCGCTGGGCTGGGTGCTGTTTCGGGCGGAGTCGCTGGCGGCTGCAGGGGTGCTGTATGAGGCGCTGTTTGGCTTTGGCGGGATGCGCGCGGGAGTGTGGGCGGCGTTGAGTGGTGCCCAGCTGGCGGATATTGTGTATGGCCGTGGTGTGGCGGTGTATCTGTGGTTGCTGTTGAGCCTGGTGGTTGTGTGGGGCCTGCCGGGCAGCTGGCAGTGGCTGGGCTATCGGCCTGATGCTGGGGCGGCTGAACGCCGGGGGGTGTCGTTCTGGCAGGGGTTGCTGGCCGGGGTGCTGCTGTTTTGTGCGCTGAACCGGATGGTGGCGCAGCCGGTGTCTGAGTTTCTGTATTTTAATTTTTAGGCGGTGTGATGAGGGCGATTGTGGGGCTGCTGGCCGGTGTCGGGCTGGCGTTACTGGGCTGGCTGGTGCTGGTGCTGGGGCAGACGGGGCAGGCAACGCCTTCGGTGCAGTGGGTGCGTCAGTCGTATTCGTTTAAGAATGCGCAGGCGCAGGCGCTGACAGCGCCCAAGCTGGTGGTTGTGGCAGGTTCCAATGCGCTGTTCGGGATTGATTCGGGGTTGCTGGAGGCTGCTTATGGGCGGCCGGTGGTGAATCAGGGGGTAAATGCCGGGCTGGGGCTACCCTATATTCTGGAGCAGGGGCAGCAGGTGCTTAAAGCTGGAGATGTGGCGTTGTTGCCGCTGGAATATCCGCTGTTTAATTATGATTTTGAGACAAACGGTGTGATGGTGGATTATTACTTCGCGGAGCCCGGACGGGTGCGGGCGCAGCCCTGGCGGTTGCAGCTGGCGCTGTTTCGCGATATCAGCCTGGCCCGTGTGTTTGAGGGGTATCGCGGGGTGCCTGCTGATTTTCGGGTGGGGGGGCTTTATGGCGTACAGAATATGGATGCGCGGGGAGATCAGCTGAGATCAGGGGTTGAATTGCGCACGGCGGGGATGCTGGCGATGCTGCAGGGGCTGCCGCCATCACTGTATGGGGGGGATTTTTCCGCCGCAAATGAGGCCTGGCAGCTATTGGCCCGGTTTAATCGCTGGGCGCAGGCGCAGGGGGTGTGCGCGATTTTTGTACCGGCTACCATGCTGTTGCATCCGCGTTATGTTGAGGATGCGCAGGAGGCGCGCTTTTATCGGCGGCTGCCTGAGCAGGCGCGGGCTGTGGGGTTGCGTTATCTGGGCCAGCCTTATGATTTTATGTATGCCCCTGAGCAGTATTTTGATACCAACTATCACCTGGTGGCGCAGGCGCGTACGGTGCATACCCAGCGGTTGATTGAGTTGCTGGGGCCGACGCTGGGGCAGCATTGTCGGTAGTGTTTGCAGGCATTTATGGCCGGGAAGTTATGGCCGGATAGTTATGAGCGAGTCGTTTCATGAGCCGCATCGGTGTGTACCGGGTGCGGCTTTTTTGTGTCTGCTGGTGGCTGTTGCATGGCGGTGCCGATCTGCTGTGGGCCGCTGATGCCCCGGATGTGTGCTGCGGGCAGCAGCTGTATCTGGCCGGGCAGGGTGCGGCACAGTTCGGGGCCGAACAGCAGGTTGTGGCCGATCTCTTTGTGCATGCTTTGCAGGTGGGCGGCCAGGTTGATGCAGCGGCCCAGCACGGTATAGGCCCGGCGCTGGCGTGAGCCAAGGTTGCCAACGGTGACGTCCCCGGTTTCCAGTGCGATGCTGAGTTTTAACGGGGGCAGGTTGTGGGCTTGTAGCCAGGGGGTGAGGCTGTGCAGGCGCTGTTCCAGGCGCAGGGCGCAGTTGAGGGCGCGCTGGGCGTGGTCGGGCTGGTGCAGGGGGGCTCCCCAGAAGGCCATCACGGCATCGCCCATGTATTTGTCCAGGGTGCCCTGGTGCTGGTGGATTTCGTCGGTCAGTTCGGTGAACAGGCGGTTGGTCATGTCGGCCAGCTGTTCGGGGCTGAGCTTTTCGCTGAGGGAGGTAAAGCCCTGAATATCGGCAAACAGTACGGTAACGCGGGCGCGGTGGGGGGCCAGGGCGCGGTTTTCCTGTTTGCTGCGTACCAGTTGTTCTACAACCTCGGGGGGGACGTAGTGACCGAACATCTGGTGCAGCCAGCGCCGTTGCTGGTGGCTGTGCAGGGCCTGGTAGCTGGCGATGCTGAGCAGGCCGGTGCTGATCAGCAGGCCGGTGGCCAGGGGGTTAAACCAGTAGCCGTACCTTGCCAGCGGCAGGGGGAGCAGAATGATCGCTGCTGCGGTGAGCAGGGTGATGGCCTGGCCTGTACGTTGTTGAATGGGCCAGCGCCAGGCGAGCAGGGCCCAGCCAGTCAGCAGCAGGCTGCTGACGAGCGCGCTATGGGGCAGGGGCTGCCAGGCGATGCTGTCGAACCAGCTGGCCAGCAGGTTGGCGTGGATGCGTACTCCCGGTGTGTCGGGGGATAGGGGGGTGGTTACGTTGTCTCCCAGGCCAACGGCGGAGGTGCCCAGTAGTACCATGCTGCCCTGAAGGCCTGGGTGGCGTTCGCCACGCAGCAGGCTGGCGGCAGAGATGTGGTGTACGTTTTTCCAGTTCTGGTAGGGAATCCACAGGGCGTCGTTTTTGTCCAGTTTGAGGCAGTAGGGGCCTGCGCATAGCTGGCTGTCGGGCAGCCATTGGCCCTGGCTGATGCGCTGGGCGGGTTGCTGGATGAGGGTTTCCAGCATGGCCAGTGCCAGGGTGTGGCTGCAGCTGTTCTGGCAGATGATGGGGTAGAGCTTGCGGATGCTGCCGTCGCCATCGTAGCTGGGGGTGATGTGGGCCAGCTGTGTTTTGTCCGGGGTGTTGAGGCTGGGGCTCAGGCCGATGCGGTTTTGCACCAGCGGGCTTGGGCCGGGGCTCAGGCCGTAGGTGATCGGGGTTATTACGTTGCTGGCCGCCAGTTGCTGTTTGAGCAGCTGATCTCCGGGCCCGGCTTCGGGGAGCAGGAAATCAAGCCCGATTACGGCGGGCTGGTGTTGCTGGATCTGGCTGAGTAGCTGGGCCAGGGTGGGTCTGGACCAGGGCCAGCGGCCGATGCTTTGCAGGCTCTGGTCGTCGATATCGACGATGGTGATGCGGCTGTCGTCTGCCGGTGCGCTGGGGGTGATCAGCAGGTCGTAGCTGAGCCCCGTCAGGTGCTGTAGCAGGGAGCTGGCATTGGGTTGCCAGGCCAGGTAGAGGCTGGCAAGCAGCAGCAGGCCGATGGCCAGCCGGTGAAGGCGGGCCAGCCGGGGGCTGCTCTGGGCTGTGTTGCTCATCAGGGCTGCGCCGTGGCCCGAGCGGTGTGCAGGGCAAGCAGCAGGTGTTTGAGGCGCTGGGAGAGGGTGTTCCAGTCGTGTTGTGCCAGCCAGCGTTGCTGCTGGTCGCTGATCTGCTGGCGGGTGTTGCTGTTGAGGTGCTGGTGCAGTGCCTGGGCCAGGGCCGGTGGCTCGGTGCCCTGGCTGAACAGTACGGCGTCCTGTACATCTTCAAAGATGGGCAGTGGGGTGCATAACACCGGGCGTTCGCTGGCCAGTCCCCAGCGCACGGCTGCACTGGATGATTCCTGTGTCTGCTGGTAGGGGAAGACGATAAGGTCCGCCAGGGAGAGCCAGCCGAGGGATTCTTCATCGCTCAGGTAATCGGTGACCAGAGTAACCTGCTGTTGCAGTTTGTGCTTTTTGATCAGTGCCTGGCAGGCTTTGCGTTCTTTGCGTGAGGGCGATGCCGGGTATTCTGCGTTGATCAGTAGCAGGTGGCTGTCGGGCTGTTGTTGCTGGTAGTCGGCGAAGCCTTCTATCAGCTGTTTGATGCCTTTGTGTGGCAGCAGGAAGCCGTAGCTGGCGATGATCTGTTTGTGCTGCAGGTGTTCCGGTGTGGGCTGGCTCAGCTCTGCCATGGGCTGACGTTTGACGCCATGGGGGAACAGGCAGGTGTTGGCGCTGAGGCCGAACTCTTTCAGCCGGTTGAGATCGTCGGTGCCGTGGACGAAGATGCGGCTGACTTTTTGCAGCTCGGGCAGCAGGTCGCGCAGGGTTTTCAGTTCGTCACCCCAGTAGACGTCGGCGGTGGAGTGGAAGGTGATCAGGGTCTGGATCTGCTGCTGGTGGAGGTTGCTCAGCAGTTGTTTGAGGGCCTGCAGGTTGAAGAACGAGAAGTTGAACTGGATCAGTACCTGTTCGATGCCTGCGTTGGTGATCTGCTGTTGTACCTGGGCCAGGCTTTCTTGCTGGTTGGCCTGCCAGCAGCGAATAACGTTGCTGTTGTCCTGGGCGGTAAGCTCGGCATCGCTGTTGGCCAGGATCAGGGTGTTGCCCAGGGCTGGCCCGAGTAGCAGGTCGCTGTAGGTGGCGATGCCGCATTTGCTGTTCCATGTGGTGATGCAGGCCAGTTTTGGGGAGGCGTTGAGCAGTGGCTGCTGTGGCAGCCGGGCCAGTTGCTGATCCAGCCGCTGGGCTACGCTGTCCCAGCTGTAGTGCTGGCTGATCAACTGGTGGGCGGCTTCCAGGCGGGCCTGGGTGTGGGCCTGCAAGCTGTTGTTGCTGTAGTGCTGGTAGAAGCTGTTGAGTAGTTCGCCCAGGTGCTGGCTGTCGGGTTCAACCCAGCAGGAGCTGCTCTGTTCCATGTGTGTTTCGGCCAGGGCGAAGCGGTAGTCAATCAGCCAGGCGGTGTCGGGGGTGCAGAAGTCGGTCTGGCCGCCGTAGCCGGTGGTGATGACCGGCAGGTGGTGGAGCATGGCTTCTGCCATGGGCAGGCCGAAGCCTTCACCCCGGCTGGGGGCGACCAGTACGTCGGCGGCGTTGTAGAGTGCCCGGATGGCGCTGTCGGGCAGGTCTTTGTTGATGAGGGTGACACGTGGAGCTGCAGGGTATTTTTTGCGCCAGTCTGCCAGCTGCTGTTTGATGTCGTGGTGGGGGTTGGGGAATGTTTTGATGATCAGGCTGATGTTGTCATCGGCGCTGAAACGGCTGCCATAGGCTTCCAGCAGGCAGTCCACGCCTTTGCGCGGAAAGCAGGAGGAGATGTGGAGCAGGCGCAGGCCGTTGTGCAGCGCAGGCAGCGGGCTGGCGTCTGGCTGGTGCTGGAGGATGTGGTCTGCGCCGATGCCGGTGGTGTATATGGGGCAGCTCAGGCCGTTGTCCTGCAGGGTTTTGCTGACGTAGCTGGACATGCTGGTGGCGTAGGTCAGGTGGTTGTTGAAGTCTTGTATGTAGCTGCGGGGCAGTACGGATTCTTCCCAGCCGTAGCAGGTGAGGCCGTTTTCTTCGCCTTGCATGGCGCTGACACGTGGCGGGTAGAGCAGGCGCATTTCGTGCTGTATCTGTGCGGGCTGCTGGCCCAGCTGGTGCATGGCGGCGCAGTCCGGGTGCCGGGCCAGGAAGGTTTTGTTTACTTTGATGTCGCCAGGGCCTTCGGTGGCGTAGAGGCCTACTTTGCCAGGGTGCAGCCGGTTCAGGGCGCGGGCCAGTTCCCGGTTGACCAGGGCCAGGCTGTAGCTGCTGTCGAAGGGGCCTGCCAGGCGGTATTTGAGTGTGGTGTGGCTGGCTTCCGGGAAGCTGGCGTCGGGCAGGCTGATCTGTTGCGCTGCCATGTAGCTGCGCAGGCTGTTGTAGAGTGCCTGGGGTTGAAACTGTTGCAGGTGCTGCCGGGCGCGGCTGTTCAGGTGGGTACGCAGCCGTGGGGTGCTGGCCAGTTCTGCCAGGGCGGCGGCACAGTGGGCCGGGTGGTCGCTTTCCAGTAGCAGCCCGGCGTCGCTCAGGGTGTGGCGTATGTTGCTGTCCGGGGCGTTGTAGGCCAGTACGGGCAGTTGCTGGGCCATGGCTTCTATCAGTGGCATGCCGAAGCCTTCATGGCGGCTGAGGCTGATGTAGATGTCGGCTTGCTGGTAGTGCTGGCTGAGCTGGGCCTGGCTGACTTTGCCGGTGATGGTGACGCTGTTTTCCAGTTTGTAGTGGCGGATCAGCTGGTGCAGGTGGTTGACGTAGTCGGTGTCTGCAGTGCTGCCGACGAGGCTCAGGTGGACCGGCTGCTGAAGCATGGCAGACAGGTGGTGGACGGCTTCGATGAGGCCTGCCTGGTTTTTGTGGGGCATCAGGCGGCCTACGAAGAGTAGCGACAGGCGTTGTTCCAGCGGACGGGTGCCGTTGCTCGGCGCTGGCTGGCTGAAGTTTTCCAGATCAACCAGTAGCGGGATTGTGCGGCATTTGTCGGCGGGATAGCCGTGTTCCAGCAGGTGCTGGAGGTTCTGTTCGGAGTCGGCGATGGCTCCGTCGAGCCAGTTTTTCCAGCTGTCGAGCTGTTGCCAGCCATGGCTGAGCATCGGCTGGATGGGGTGGTCGGCGGCAAAGAAGCTGCTGGGGGTGATGTTGTGGAACACCATGAAGCGGCGATCTTTGAGCTGTTTGAGCCAGTCTTCGTGGCCATTGCCGATACCGTGGTGGATCAGCAGGATCTGGCTGGGGTCGCTCTGGTATTTTTTGAGCGGTTTTATCTGTTTTTTGAGTTCAGGGGCGATGTCAGCACAGTATATTTCACTGGGAATGCCTGCGCGTTGTAGCAGGCGCTGGGTAAGCAGCATGCCGTTGGTGATACCGTCGCCAGGCTGGCAGGAGATGGAAAACTGGTGAATAGCGCTGGGTGTTAACACGTGGCAGTTCCTGTGGGTGCTGTTACTGACTCTGGTTTCTGGTGTTGCCGGTTTTTTCGGTTCTTTTTGTCGGGCTCTTTTTTGTCGGCCTTCAGGGCGCGCAGGCGCTGGTTGTGGTGTCTGTCAGTCTGGTTATGTAGTCCTGCAGTTGTGGCATCAGGGTGGCTTCACTGTAACGTTGCAGGTTTCGCTGGCCTGCGTCGATCAGTTGTTGCTGCAGGGCGGGGTCTGTCAGGACCATGTGGCTGACGCTGGCCAGCTCCATCGGGTTGCTGTTGTTGAGGATAAGCCCTGCTTCGCCCAGTGTTGCCGGGATGTTGGAGCTGGCGATGCTGACCACGGGCAGGTTGAACCAGCCTGCTTCTATCAGGGGCATGCAGAAGCCTTCGTGGGCGCTGGCACACCAGTAGAGGCTGGCGTGCTGGTAGAGCCCGCGCAACTGGGCGTCGCTGCATTTTCCGGTGAGGATTATATCGTTTTCCAGCCCCAGTTTGTGGATATGGTGGTGCAGGCTGTTGGCGTAGCCCTGGCTGGTGGTGCCGCCAACCAGCAGTAGTTGTGGCGTGGGGCCGGTGTGTTGCATGTTTTTCAGGTGCCAGAGGGCGTCTATCAGCAGGTGCTGACGTTTGTTTTCGGCCAGCCGCCCGACGCTGAGCAGGAGCGGGCGCTGGGGGGCGTGGCCCAGGGAGGTGGTGGCGGCGCTTGCTCCGGCAAAGCGCTCCAGCTCTACCAGCATGGGCAGGGTGGTGATGTTGGGGTAGCTGGCTTCTTCCAGTTCCTGGCTGTTGTAGGGGGAGTCGCCGATGGCTCCGCTGAAGTGGCAGGCCCAGCGTTTGAGCTGCTGACGGCCAACTTCTGAGTAGTGTTGTTCGGCACTGCCCGGTGCGAAGAATTCGCTGGGGGTGATGTTGTGGTATACCAGCGCTTTCTGACAGGTCTGGCTCAGTATCCAGTCTTCCAGGGGGTGCCCCATGGAGTGGTGGACCAGCAGCAGATCGCACTGATCAGCCTGAAAGTGGCTGTGGTGGTGGATCTGGTTCAGCTGCTGGGGGATGTGGGCGCAGTAGATTTCGCTGTGGTGGCCGAGCTGGCGCAGCAGTTTCTGGGTGAATAGTACGCCTGTTGTGACCCCGTCACCGACGGCGGTGGCCGGGGTGAACTGGTGTATGCGCAGGTGTTTCACTTGACGGACTCCATGTGGTCAAGGATGGGTTTGGTGCCGGTGATGGCGTAATCTTGTGGGCCATATACAAGCCGGTTGAGGTGACGTTCCACGTCGCCATGTTCAATCAGGGCGTACTCTTCAGGGATGGGGTGTAGCCGGTGGATCTGAATATCGCTGAAGCCCCGGTAGTCGAGCATAAACTCACTGAGCGCTGGCGGAATCGGGTGGCGATGGGTTGGGTCGGTGTAGAAGTGGTGGCTGCTGGTGACCAGGTTTTCCGGGTTGGGGGTTTCGAGGATCAGCAGGCCGCCCGGAGCGAGTACGCGCATGGCTTCGCTGAGCAGCTGGTTGTATTGCTCGAAACTCAGGTGTTCGATCACGTGGAAGCTGGTCAGGGCTGACAGGCTGTTGGCTGGCTGGCTCTGAAGCCAGTGGAGGCCGTCGGCCTGGCAGGCCTGGTGGCCTTTTTCCTGGCAGCTGTGGATATTGTGGCTGTTGAGGTCGATGCCGATGGGCTGGTAGCCCTGTTGTTTGAGCAGGTCGAGCCATTCGCCACGGCCACAGCCGATATCGGCGATGGGCTGTTGTTGTGCGGCAACTGTCGGGTTGTTGCTGAGCAGGGGCAGGTAGTGCTGCAGGCGCTGCTGAATGGATTTTTCGTCCCCCCGGAAGTGGTTTTCAAAGGCCATGTAGAGGGCGTCTTCAACGGCGGGGGCGTTGCTGGTGGCTGGCGGGCTGACGGGCGCAGGGCAGGCTGTGGTGCTGTCGTTGAGCCGCAGTTTGAGCTGGGCGATCTGGGCCTGGCTGTATTGTTGTTGCGTCTGGTGCTGTTGTTGTAGTTGCTGGTGCTGTTGTTGCAGCTGCAGGTGCTGGGCCTGCAGGCTGGCCAGCTGTTCGTTGCTGTATTTGATCTGTTTGGTCAGTTGTTGGCTGGTGGTGCTGAGCTGGTTGATTTTTTCAACCATGGCGTCGCCTGTGAGGTTGTCCTGTTCGATGGCGAGACGGGTCAGGCGGCCATTGAGGGCGTGGATGACGCGGTGGAGCCGCCCGGCTGCCAGCAGGTTTGCACACAGGGGGCCGATAATGGGCAGGCGCAGTAGCTGGCGCTTGATGGCGGCTTTTTTGAGGCTGGTTGTGGGGGCGGCGTGGGCGCGGCCTTCGGCTGAGTAGGCGAGGGCGGCAACGATGCTGCTTTTTTCTTCACCATTGAGCAGCTGGGCCAGGTAGTGCTGCAGGCCTTGTGGGTCTGCGGGGCGGCCAAGCAGGGTCTGGAAGGCGTGTTCGATAAACTGGCGGCCTTCCAGGCTGTAGAGCTGGTGCAGGCTGTGGGGCGCTGCGGGGGCCTGTTCCTCTGGTGCGGGCTCGTAAAGCGGGATGCTGTTGTCGCCCAGCTGTTCCTGATAGGTGTGTAGCTGGTCCTGTATTCGACGGTTGAGGGTGTCGAAGTCAATGTCCGGGTTGTTTGGTTGCAGCATATGGGTGCTCTTGATTTCGGTTCTGGCCGGGGCGCGTTATGGCCGCCTGGCGTGTGTTTATAGGGGCGCTTCTTCCAGTGTGGGGCGCAGGTTGCAGATGCCGCCAAACTGGGCACCGCGTATGCCTGCTACTTCAAAGCTGGTTGCGTTATCCCACCAGTGGTAGCACTGGCGTGTGTGGTCTGCGCCTTCGTGCAGGGCCAGGGTGATGGTGTATTTGCCGGGGGCCAGCTGCATGGGCAGGTTGAAGGTCAGCTGTTTGCGTTGCTGGTTTTTAATGCTGATCTGGTGGCCAAGGTGGTGGCTGTTGGTGCCAAAGATGTCCTGGCCGAAGCGGTCGCGGATCATCATGCCCAGGGTGAGTTCGCTGAGTGAGCGCTGGCCTTGTATGGTGACGCTGAGGCTGGCCATTTCACCACTGCTGACGATGTTGTGGGCAGAGTCTTTGCCGGTGAGGTTTGCCGCTTCTATGGTGACGTCGCGATTGCCGTAGCCGGTGGCCTGGCGTTCTGGCTCGGGTTCTTCGTTGTCAGCACCCAGTAGCTGGTTGTAGATGTTGACGGCGGCTTCGGGTTCTTCGTTGGCGATCACGTTGCCTTTGTCCAGTACGATGGCGCGGTCGCAGAGCATTTTGACGGCGTTGAGATCGTGGGAGACGAAGACGATGGAGCCGCCCTGGGCTCTGAACTGGCGAATTTTGCGCATGCACTTTTGCTGGAAGTGGCCGTCACCTACGGACAGGGCTTCGTCAATGAGGAAGATGTCCGGGTCGGCGTGGATGGCGATTGAGAAGGCCAGCCGCATCACCATGCCTGATGAGTAGGTGCGAATTGGTTCGTGTATGTACCGACCCAGCTCGGAGAAGTCGATGATTGTTTCGCGACGTTGTTCGATCTCTTCCGGTGTCATGCCAACGAGCAGGCCGTTGGTGCGGATGTTCTGCAGGCCGGTCAGGTTGGGGTCAAAGCCTGTGCCAAGCTCCAGCAGGCCGGTCAGTTTGCCACTGAGTTCAATGCTGCCACTGTCGGGCAGGAGGACGCCGGTGAGTATTTTGAGCAGGGTGGATTTGCCTGCGCCGTTACGTCCCAGGATGGCCAGCGCTTCGCCGTCGGCAACGGTGAAGCTGAGGTTGTTCAGGACGCAGTGACGGCTGTGACGGGTCTGGCGAAACAGCAGTTCTTTGAGCCGGTCTGAGGGCTGTTTGTAGAGCTTGAAGTGTTTGCTCAGCTGGGTAACGTTGATCATGTTCGGCCTTAGATGAAGTCGCGGATGTCGCTTTGCAGGCGTCGGTTTACGGTCAGTGCCAGTTTGGCAAGCAGCAGGGCGACCAGGGCGGCAATGGCGAGAAACTGGAGATCAGGTAGCTGGTTGCTCAGGATGATCTGCCGGTAGGCGTTGACGAAGTAGAGCGCTGGATTCCAGGCAAGCAGGCTGCCCCAGCCATCTGGCAGGATTTCTGCAACGTAGACAATCGGGGTGAACCAGAACCAGAGGTGGAAGATGATGCCTGTCAGTTCTCGCACGTCACGGATGAATACGGCCAGGGTGGCGAAGAGCAGACCCAGACTGTAGGCGATTATCTGTTGCAGGAGGAAGACTACGGGCAGGGCCAGCAGGGACCAGCCAGGCGGGTGGTCAATGGCGATGGTGAAGATCAGAAAGAAGCTGAATGAGATGGCGTATATGATGCTTTCTGATAATACGATGTAAAGCGGCAGCGCACGCAGGCCGATGTTGACTTTGGTGATGATGCCCGCTTTTTCGTGGTAGAGGCTGGTGGTGCGGGTGACGGTGGCGGCAAAGCAGTTCCAGGCCAGCATGGCTGATATGAGGTAGAGGCTGTAGTTGTAGGGGCTGCTCTCCAGGTTGGCCAGGTTGAGTTTGGCCCCCATGATTTTGGAGAAGATGACGGTAAAGATGAGGATGTTTACCAGTGGCATCAGCAGCGACCAGAGACCTCCCAGGATGGAGCCGGAGTAGCGCTCGATCAGGTCTTGTCGGGTGAATGTGAAAATAACGAACGGGATCCGCAAGGTGTTAGTCCTTTGTGGTCTGGGTGCGCCAGTATTGGAGTACGTCGCTGACGATGCGGGTCAGGTCGTGGCGTGGTGTCCAGCCGGTCAGCTGTTTTAGCTGGCTGGCGTCTCCGCGAGCCATGGGGATGTCGGATGGGCGACTGCGTGCTGGATCATGGTGGATGCTGATTTCCAGGGGTGTCTGGGATAGCAGGCTTTGCAGGACGTCTGCGATGCTGTGTGTGTGGTCCGCTACTATGTTGTAGGCGCTGGCTGTGCCACTTTGCAGGGGGGCGCTCAGCAGTTTCAGGTAGGCGTCTACGACGTCGTTTACGTGCAGGAAGCAGCGGTGGGCGTCCAGGTTGCCAACGTTGATGGTTGGTTCCTGCTGCCCTGCTTCAATACGGGCAATCTGTTCGGCAAAAGCGGGGATGACAAACTGGTTGCTTTGCCCTGCGCCGGTATGGTTAAACGGCCTGGCCCGGATGATTGTGAGCTGGCTGTTGGTGCTGGCGCAGCAGGCGAGGTCGGCGGCTGCTTTGCTGGCGGCGTAGGGGTTCTGGGGTTCGAATGCGGTGCTTTCTGTTACGGCGTCTCCAGTGCGAAAGGCGCTGCCGTAACAGTCTCCGGAGCCTGCCTGTAAAAAAGTGCAGGGGGTGTTCCGGGCTGTGAGGGCGTCGAGCAGATGCCGAACACCGTCAAGGTTGGTGCGCCATGTCTGGTCCGGGTTGTCCCAGGCGGTGGGGATGTGGGAGATGGCGGCCAGGTTGAGGACGCAGTCGGGCGCTGTGTGGTTGATCAGTGCCTGTACGGCTTGTCTGTCTGCCAGATTACAGCCGAGCTGGCCTGGCTGGCGGCCAGACCCGACAGCGAATAGCTTCGCTGTCGGGTAGGCTGTTGCCAGGGCGGGGAGCAGGACCTGGCCAACAAACCCGGTCGCACCTGTTATGAGAATGCGATTGTACATGGGTGTGCCCCGGTTATTTTGCGGTGAGACGGGCCAGATCGGCATCAACCATTTCGGTGATCATCTCTTCCAGGGTGGTGCTGGCTTCCCAGTTCAGTTTTTCTTTGGCTTTGGCCGGGTTGCCAAGCAGGACGTCTACTTCGGCTGGGCGGAAGAATTCCGGGTCGATGACCAGGTGGTCTTCCATTTTCAGGTCGGCATGGGCGAAGGCGATTTCGCACATGTCGCGCACAGTGGTGGTGCGCCCGGTGGCGACAACGTAGTCGTCGGCCTGTTCCTGTTGCAGCATCAGCCACATGGCTTCTACGTAGTCACGAGCATGGCCCCAGTCACGTTTGGCATCGATGTTGCCCAGACGCAGTTCTTTCTGTTGTCCCATTTTGATGCGGGCAACGGCGTCGGTGACTTTGCGGGTTACGAATTCCAGGCCGCGCAGTGGGGATTCATGGTTGAACAGGATGCCGCTGCAGCTGTAGAGGTCGAAGCTTTCGCGGTAGTTTACGGTCATCCAGTGCGCGTAGAGCTTGGCCGCTGCGTAGGGGGAGCGTGGGTAGAACGGGGTGGTCTCTGATTGCATCGGTTCCTGAATCAGGCCGTACATTTCAGAGGTGGAGGCCTGGTAGAAGCGGGCCTCTGGTGTTACCAGGCGTACGGCTTCAAGCAGGTTGGCCGCGCCAAGACCAGTGGTCTGACCGGTCAGCAGGGGCTGTGCCCATGAGGTCTGGACGAATGACTGGGCTGCCAGGTTGTAGATTTCGTCTGGCTGGTGTTTGGTCAGTACGCGAATAAAGCTGGAGAGGTCCAGCAGGTCAGCGTCTTCCATGATTATGTCATCGGTAATTCCAAGCCAGTCGAGACGCCAGTTGTTGACGCCTGAGGAGCTGCGTCGTGGCATGCCGCCAATGACTTTGTAGCCTTTGTCCAGCAGGAGCTTGGCAAGATATGCGCCGTCCTGGCCGGTGACACCTGTGATGAACGCTGTTTTTGAGCTCATGGTCTTCCTGTCTTTAAAAACTGATTTTTAGCTGGCGCGATTGTATCAACCTGCCAGAGGCTTTGCGAGGCTGCTTTGTGTGGCTTTATTCAGCCACTGAACAGGTCGTTGTCTATCAGGGTGTGGGCGGTTGTAAGTGGCTCTTGAAGCCATTGCCCGCCTGGGTCGCTGATCTCCAGATAGAAGGTTTCGTCTGGCTCGGGTATGGCGTCGTCCAGTAGTTGTATGGCGATGGCTGCTTGCTGTTGCCCTGCGCTAATTTCTACCCAGCCTGAGGCTTTCAGGTAGTCCTGCCCGGCGGTGGCTGTGCCGTCCAGGGTCTGATACCAGAGTCTGATGGGGTGTTGCTGAGTCTTGTCTGAATGCAGGAGAAAGTAGTTGATGCTGTCCGCTTCATGGGGCTGCTGCTCAACGCTGGCGGCCTGCTCTGGAACTGGCGGGGTTTGCAGGCCGGTTATCTGGTCTATCCAGGGGAGGTAGTGGCCGACGTAGGTGTCGGCAGCGGCTTCACCTGGTGTGCCTGCATTGTCGCTGTCACTGTCGTATTTCGGGTCGGCAATGACGTAGCTGGCTATGCTGGCAACCTGGTTGTTGAGCAGTCCGGGGCCGCCTGAGTCACCGCTACGGGCAATGGTTTCATCAGCAGTTGGAGTGGCGCTACTTTGTTCGTTACCCGCCAGGTGGCCGAGTATGTTGTGGGCTTGAGTCCCGTCGTCATAGTCGTACAGCAGCTGGCTGCCTGGAGTTACCTGCCGGTTGTAGATGTCGTTGAGAATGTCGCCTGTACTGTCCCAGATGTTGGTGCCAATGTGCTGCGGGTTGGTGCTGCCGTCACCGTAGCCTGCCCGTATGAAGGTGCTGCCCGTGGGTACTGCCCCCCGGTAGAGGCTTAAGCCTGTCACGCTATTGACCGGCTGGCTGAGTTCAATCAGGGCCAGGTCGTTGTTATAGGTTGTTGTGTTCCATTCTGGGTGGCGATGTACACGTTTTATCGCTGGCAGGGTGTGGCCTGTACTGCTGATGAGGCTGATATCCGTTGTCCGGGTGTCAGCCTGGAACAGGTGGGCGGCAGTGAGGAGGTAGCGGCCACCGTGAAGCAGGACGCCGCTACCCCGGTGGAGAATATCACCATCTTCAATGGTAATTGCCAGAACGGCGGGGTAGTTTGTGTCTGCTGCAGGCATGCTGACTGAGTTCCTGTCAGTTGTTTTGTATCATCTGTTCTAGCCCGTCAGGGTTGATGATGGTCAGGCGCTTCCCTTTCTTTTCGATGTAGCCGGCTTCTATCAGCTGGCTGAGGGTGCGTGAGACTGTTTCTCGTGTGGTGTTGGTCATGGTGGCGATTTCCGCCTGGGTGGGGGGGTTCTCGACAACCAGTGTGCCATTAATATTCTGTGCATATTTCATCAGCAGAATGTTTACCCGGTTCGGTGCACTGGTGTTGCCCAGCATGACCATGTGTTCGTTGTTCTGGCGGATAATATTGGCAAGCTGTTTCAGTAGTTTGCGGGATACGCTGGGCTCTGAGTACATCAGTGTCTGGGCGTGTTGCTTGGGCAGCACGGCAACAACGGAGCGCTCTGTGGCGACAATTGAGGCTGAGCGGGGTTTGCCGTCGATGAGTGCCAGTTCGCCAAAGTGTGAGCCTGCTTCAATAAAGATGAAGCCGACTTCTCGGCCATTGAGTGCGTAATCTACAACTTTGAGCCGTCCGCTGAGCAGAAAGAAGAGTTCAGATGAGGGCTGCCCTTTCTGGACGACGGCTTCATTCCGTTTGTAATTTTTGGCATTAAGCTGGTTGAGAATAACCTGCTTTTTGTTATCGTCCAGCTCGCTAAGCAGTGCGAGGTTTTGTAAATCCTCAAGTGTTAGCGTCATGCTTACTTCCAGTGTCTTTGTCGATAATCCTGGAAAGTTACAAGGCTTTAGCATCAAAATCTACTATTTATAATGGCTGTTTTCAGGCTATTTGCTCTGAATATGGCCTGGGACAGCTGGCAGGCACTGTTTTGGACTCTCAGGTTGGATGGCCTGCTGTTTTACCCTGTACAATGTTGTGCAGATCTGAACTGTGAATTTTTGTTTGCCTCAACGAGATTACTTAGCCTTAACGCTTTGTTGTGCCTGATGCTTTTCTCGGGGGTGGGTTGATAATCTTACTTTGAGTGATATTTGACAGGATGCTAGTTCCTATAATCATGGCCGGTGGTTCCGGTACTCGCCTTTGGCCTTTGTCTCGTAAACAATTCCCTAAGCAGTTTCTGAATTTGACTGCTGATACCAGTATGTTGCAGCAGACGCTGGCCCGGCTCGATGGGCTGGAATGTGATGCTCCTGTGTTGCTGGCAAATGAGAGCCACCGTTTTCTGGTGGCGGAGCAGTTACGTAGTTCTGGCCTTGAGGATAGCCGTATTGTGCTGGAGCCTTTTGGGCGAAATACAGCTCCGGCAATTGCTGTGGCGGCTTTGCTTGAGGCTGCTCGGGATCCTGATCACCTGATGCTGGTGCTGGCCGCCGACCATGTTATTGAGGATGTTTGTGCGTTTCAGGCTGCGGTGGCCGAGGCTGCTGGCCTGGCGTCCGCTGGCCGACTGGTGACGTTTGGTATTGTGCCTGATGTGCCTGAAACCGGGTATGGTTATATCCGGCGGGGGGCGGTGCTGGCTGAGGCTGGTTATCAGGTTGCTGCGTTTGTGGAGAAGCCTGATCTGGCGACGGCGCAGGAGTACGTGGCCAGTGGTGATTTCTACTGGAATTCGGGGATGTTTCTGTTTAAGGCCGGGGTGTTTTTGCAGGAACTTGAGCGTTTTGCGCCTGAGTTGCTGGCCGCTTGCCGCCAGGTGGTGAGTCAGCTGGATGTGGATGCTGATTTCAGCCGTATTTCTCCTGAGCTGTTTGAGCATTGTGAAGATATTTCGGTTGATTATGCGGTGATGGAGCATACCGGGCTGGCGGCGGTGGTTCCGCTGAGTGTGGGCTGGAATGATGTCGGGAGCTGGTCCGCTTTGTGGCAGCTGTCGGCGAAAGATGCCCAGGGCAACGCACTGCGTGGTGATGTGA
>Ga0193950_1000076_pt1 | contig 27301 bp, 16 predicted proteins | sample BB_1_MG_FD_144485 | JGI IMG/M metagenome (GOLD analysis project Ga0193950, IMG submission 144485) | Microbial mat bacterial communities from the Broadkill River, Lewes, Delaware, United States - BB_1_MG | ecosystem: Environmental > Aquatic > Freshwater > River > Microbial mats | place: USA...
GCGTTTAAAGACATCGACCGTTGTGAACTGGCGATGACCCACCGCAGCTGCGGCAAGAAGAACAACGAGCGTCTGGAATTTCTGGGTGACTCGATTCTCAACTTCATCATTGCTGAAGAACTGTTTGTTCGCTTTCCGCAGGCCCGTGAAGGTCAGATGAGCCGTTTGCGCGCCCTGCTGGTTAAAGGGGAAACCCTGGCTGAGATCGCCCGCGAACTGGGGCTGGGTGACTACCTGCGACTGGGTTCTGGTGAGCTGAAAAGCGGTGGTTTCCGCCGTGACTCCATTCTGGCGGATGCTGTGGAAGCGATCATCGGTGCCATCTACACGGATAGTGATCTGAATACCGTACGGCCCTTTGTACTGGGCTGGTACGCCGAACGTCTGGACCGGCTGGATCTCAACGAAACCCTGAAAGACTCGAAAACCCGGCTGCAGGAGTTTCTGCAGTCGCGTCGTCTGGCGCTGCCAGACTACGAGCTGCTGCGCGTTGACGGTGAGGCCCACGACCAGACCTTCTACATCCGCTGCCATGTGGAAACCATGTCCAAATCGACCGATGGGGTCGGTAACAGCCGTCGCCAGGCTGAGCAGGAAGCCGCCCGCCAGGCGCTGGATCTGCTACAGGTGAAAAAATAATGGCTAAAGATCTGTCGCACCTGCTCGAAGAGTTCAATGGCCCGGAAAACAGTGACCAGCGCTGTGGCTTCGTCGCCATCGTCGGCCGCCCGAATGTGGGCAAATCGACCCTGATGAACCGTATTCTGGGGCAGAAGCTGAGTATCACCTCGCGCAAACCACAGACGACCCGTCACCAGATCGTCGGCATAAAAACCGAAGATGATCTGCAGGTCATCTATGTGGATACACCGGGTCTGCATAAAAACCAGGACAAAGCGCTTAACCGCTACATGAACAAGGCCGCCACCGAAGCACTGCGTGGCGTTGATGTTGTCGTGTTTATTGTTGACCGCACCGCCTGGACCGAAGAAGACCAGCTGGTGCTGGAAAAACTGCAGCATGCCAAATGCCCGGTAATCCTGGCGGTCAACAAAGTCGATCAGCTGGAAAACAAGAAAGACCTGTTGCCGCACCTGGAAACACTGTCGCAGAAGATGGAGTTCACCACCATCGTACCGATGTCGGCCAAGCAGGGCTCCAATGTGGAGCAGCTGGAAGCTGAAGTTGAAAAACAGATCCCGGCGGGCGTACATATGTACGAAGAAGACCAGCTGACTGACCGCAGCTCCCGCTTCGTCTGCTCTGAAATTGTGCGTGAAAAACTGATGCGCAACCTGGGTGATGAAGTGCCCTATGGCACCACCGTCGAGATCGAAGAGTTCTACTACGACGGCGATGGCCTGCTGGTGATCAGCGCACTGGTGCTGGTAGAGCGCGAAGGGCAGAAGCGAATTGTAATCGGCCCTAAAGGCGAGCGGATGAAAACCATCGGCCGTGATGCCCGTAAAGATATGGAAGGCCTGTTCGACACCCAGGTACTGCTGAACCTGTGGGTAAAAGTACGCCGTGGCTGGGCCGATGACGAACGCGCCCTGCGCAGCCTGGGTTATACCGACGTCGACTGAGCCGGATGCATTATCGCGTAGAGGGTCAGGCGGCTTATGTGCTGCATAGCCGCCCCTATCGTGACACCAGCTTGCTGGTAGACTTCTTCTCGCTGGAGTGGGGGCGTTGTACCGCCGTGGTTAAAGGTGCGCGCCGTCCTAATGCCCGGTTGCGTGGCACCCTGCAGCCCTTTGTTCCATTGCAGATCGGCTGGCGTGGACGGCAGGATCTGAAAACCCTCAGCGGGGCCGAGTCAGTCGGGCAGATGCTGTTCCTCACCGGTAACTCGCTGATCTGCGGGCTTTACGTCAACGAGCTGCTGGAGCGGGTGCTGCCTGCGTTTGAGCCACACCCTAAACTCTTTGTTTATTACCAGTACGTGCTCAATGCTCTGGCCAGTTCCGACGATGTAGAAGGTGCTCTGCGTACTTTTGAGCGGCACCTGCTGCTGGAGATGGGCTATGAGATGGATCTGTCACAGATCCATGACGGTGGCCACTTTCGTTATCAGCCCGGTCAGGGCTTTATTCCATTGGGGCGCGCCCCGCAAAAGTCCGATTCGCGTTATTTCAGTGCAAAGCAGTTGCAGGCCATTGGTGAAGATCATTATGCTTGCGATGACACCCGCCGTGCCGCCAAGCGATTGATGCGCATGGCGCTGGAACCCCTGCTGGGGGATAAGCCCCTGCGCAGCCGTGATCTATTCAGAAAGCTCAAGGAGTAAGCCGTGATTGAACCGAGTCGCCTGCTGTTAGGTGTAAATATCGACCATGTAGCCACCCTGCGTCAGGCCCGTGGTACCCGCTACCCGGACCCGGTCCATGCAGCTGCGCTGGTAGAAGAGGCAGGGGCCGACGGTATCACCATTCACCTGCGTGAAGACCGCCGCCACATTATCGACCGCGATGTGTTCGTGTTGAAAGAAACCCTCAACACCCGCATGAACCTGGAGATGGCTGTCACCGAAGAGATGCTCGCCATCGCTGAACAGGTGAAGCCTGCCTATGTCTGCCTGGTGCCGGAAAAACGCGAAGAGCTGACCACCGAAGGTGGCCTGGACGTGGTGGGCCAGGAAGATAAAATTACCGCGGCCTGCCAGCGCATGGCAGCGGTAGGTACCCAGGTGTCACTGTTTATTGATGCCGATAACGCCCAGATCGACGCCGCCGTACGTTGTGGCGCGCCGGTGATCGAGCTCCACACCGGCGCTTATGCCGATGCAGAAAGTTCAGCTGAGCAGGCTGCCGAACTGGCGCGTATCCGTGAAGGCGCAGCCTATGCATACGGCAAGGGGCTGGTAGTAAACGCCGGTCATGGTCTGCATTACCACAACGTTGAACAGATCGCCGAAATTCCTCACCTGAACGAGCTGAACATTGGCCATGGCCTGATCGCCCATGCCGTGTTTGTTGGCCTTAAACAGGCTGTGGTTGAAATGAAGCAGCTGATGCTGGATGCCCAGGCACGGGTTCGCTAATTCGGCAGTGGTGAGTGCTGCTGGCCTGTGCAGTCATATATCACAATGACTTAATGTTATCGTCCGCTTTGTGATTCCCGACACGGATCACACCTCTCAAAACCGTTAACCTTTGCGCCCGTTATACAGTGACAGGCGCAGAGGGAACGATGTTTAAAAATCCAGTAGCAATTAACAGCGAACAGCATAGTCGGCTGCGTTTTACGCCTGCTGATAACTTCAGTTATGCTCGCGGTCTTAATCATACTCCCGTGATGGCATTTGAACTGGAAAAAATTGCCGAATATTACCCTGTAGTATTTGAAACCAGCACCGGATTACCAATGGCGGTTCTGGGGTTGCTGAAAGGTAGTAACGCTTTCCTGGATAATGACGATAAATGGTGTGCGCCTGCGATTCCTGCGCTTTTCAGCTGTTATCCCTTTGGTCTGTATCACGGTAAAAATGATCAGTACGTAATGATCATGGATCAGTCTGCTGACACCCTGGGTAACAAAAAAGGTAAGCTGCTTTACAACAAGCAGGGTGATGGCTTCCGTATGTCGCCGTTACTTAAAGATATAAAAGCCCGTCTTCAGGCGATTGAAAAGCAGCGTCTGGTTACAAATCGGGCATTTGCAACCGTTGCGGAGAAGGGTGTGCTGGCTAAACATCAGGCTGACTTCACACTGGGTGATACGGAGCACAAGTTGCGAGGCTTCAGTATTGTTGACTGGGATAAGGTGAAGCAGCTTGACAGTGTGACACTTGAGCAGTGGAAGCAGAATGGTATTCTTGCTTTGCTGGAAGCGCAGACAGCCTCGCTGAAAAACTTCAAAGTAGTACAGAAGTTACAACAATTGCATTTACCGGCCTGATCTGTACCCATTGCTGATTGGTCGAAAGCTCTGGGTGTGTCGGATGTAAGGGTATGAGGCTAAAACGTATAATTTAGCTTCAGTGAAAACTCTGTGCTGTTGGTGGTGAACAGATCGATTGTGGAGCTGTTTTTTGAGTACCCTGCGGCAGCTGTGACTGACAAGCTCGGGTTGAAAAAATAGCTGTAGCTCAGGTCGATACCTGCTTTATCGGTGCTTCGGATAACGGGGCCGAACAGGCTCTGATTGTACGGAAGACTATCTTCATCACGAGCGATGAAGCTGTTTAGACGAATCAGGTGATCTGGACCTGGCTGATTGATCCAGGCGATATTCAAACGATAGCGCTGCTGGTTACCACCGGCCCGGTTATTCGCAGCGTCCCCCTTACTGGCACGCAGGCTTGCTTGAATCAGGTTGCTGCTGCTCAGCAGCGGAAAAGGGTAACTGGCTGCCAGCGTTAGCTCAGTCTGGTTCAGGTTGTTTTCTGGTGTCTGGATATATCGGGCCTGATTTAGTCTCAGCTGGCTACTGAGCCTGATATTCGATCTCAATTGGTGGCTGTAATTAAAATTTACCGTGGTCGATGACTGGTAATCTTCCTGATCCAGCCAGACAACGGAATAATAGATGCCCGCTTCCAGCTGAGAGTGCTCCCGTTCTGTGCGAGTGTTTGCGCCGACAAACAGGTTAACCGTATTAAACTCGCTCAGGCGCTGGTAATCACGTTTTTGCAAAGCAGAGACCAGTTGGTAGCGCCTGCTTCCCCGCGTAACGCCGTAGTTTAGTGTTACGCCAGATTCAAGATAACTGTCCGGGCTGGATTTGCTGCTGTCACTGACTGGCAGGGCAACTGGGCCATTTCCCAGATCGAGGCTAATTAGTGATTTGTCGGTACCATTGTTTACGTTACTTGAATGCCCTGTACTGGCGAACAGGCTGCCGCTGATTGTCTGGTGTGGTGTTAGTGCCTGCTTTATCCGGTTGCGATAGAGCCGGATTACTTCCCTGATTGCTTTGGGCGGGGTAAATTTCTGCTCCAGCTCAGCGAGAAGGCGTTCGGCTGTGGTGTAGTTTTTCAGCTCTACTTCAACGATAGCAAGGTCCAGGTAGGCGCCCGCATTTTCTGGCTCCAGCAGAAGCGTCCGTTCAAGCGCATTCCGGGCCTGGGAGTAGTGTGCGGTTTGCAGCGATGCAATACCAAGCAGGTAGTTGTAATCAGCGTTGCCGCCATAATCGCTTTCCAGTTCAAGCAATAGCTCATATGCTGCTGCCGGTTTGCCCTGTTGCAGCAATTGCTGAACATGCCAGAAAGGAGAGTGGTTGTCGGCCAGGCTCGCTGAGCTACCAAGCAGTAACAGGGTTGCCAATATTGCCTGAAGTCGAAATTTACTCAATTGACACCGCGTCTATAATTCCCTGTTTTACAGTCATCAGCCTGAGGCTGTGAGTGTTGATCCAATCCATGTAATGCTTGTGTTGCTGTGGGCGTATAAATTTTGACTTTTTGTTTGCGCCCTTTTATGGCGGCCTGTCCCATGTATTCGCAAGGAATGTCGGGGTTGATGGCTGCAGCAGTTGTGCTGCCAATCAGAACATCTGTCGGGTGTTCTTTGGTCAGGCTTTCAAGTCGGGCGGCTATATTAACAGCATCACCTATGACCGTATAGGATACACGGAAATCAGAACCCATATTACCAACGGTCATATTACCGGTATTAATACCGATGCCTACCCGAATGGCAGGAAAGTCATTGGCCAGTAGTGATGAATTAAGCTGGCGTATGGCGCTGCGTATCTCCAGTGCCGCCTTTACCGCCCGTTGGGCGTGATCGGGCTGTTCTACAGGGGCTCCCCAGAATGCCATTACCGCATCCCCCATATACTTATCAATGGTGCCGCCTTGCTCGTGAATAATGCGGGTGACCGGTGATAGCACCTTGTTCATCAGCTCTGAAAGCTGGCCTGGGTTGAGTTGTTCAGCGATAGAGGTGAAACCTCTGATATCCATAAACAGGACGGTCAGTTCGCGCCGCTCAGGCTGGATACCTTGCTGGTCGTTGTGCCGGACCAGCTGTTCTACGACAGTGCGGGGGACGTAATCCTGAAAATGGCGGTAAATTTTCTGTCGCTGTCGGGTAGCCTGCAGTGCCAGTGCTGGTGTATTAACCAGTATCAGTAGCAACAGCAGTAACAGCGGTAAGGTAATGGGCAGTGCCAGGTGAAACATTTGCCAGCAGCTATAGTTGATACCGACCCAGCAAACGGCCAGCAGCACAGGGAGTATGGCTGAAGCGGTGATGCTCAGCTTTGCATACCCGGTGAGCACCAGCGCGCATAACAGGCAGCACAGTATGGCGATCAACGCGCTGGCAGTGCCGGGTTCGGTAATCAGTCGATCATCGAGCAGGGCGCTGATAATGCTGGCGTGAACCTCCACCCCAGGGTAATGCTTGCTCCAGGGAGTCGAGATCAGGTCGTAGAGGCCGGTGGCTGATGAGCCAACCAGTACAATCGTGTCCTGCAATATTTCCATATCAACGCTTTTATCCAATACATCCATGGCGGGAATATAAAGGTACTGACCAGCGCCACCGAGAAAGGGTATCAGCATACGGCCCTTGTGGTCGACCGGCAGGTTAAAAGGCGGGGTTGATATTGTGCCTGCTGAAGCCAGCAGGCCATTGTCTGTATTCAGGCTGATGCTATCGATGCCGAACAGTTGGCGTACCAGTGCAAGTGGAAGGCTGGTATGAGGGTTGCCTGACCATTCGACCAATGGTGGCAGGCGGCGGATTTTTCCATCATCATCGACATCGATAGCGATATGGCCCGCTCGGTTGTTTGTAGTCAGGATGCTGTTGTTGCCGATAAAACCAAAGGCGGAGGGGAGGTCGGGGTTATTTAGCTGGGTTGTTTCAGTTGCCAGTTGGCCGACGTTAAGGGGGCGGCTGGTTTGTTCCAGCTGAAACAGCTGCGCCATGATTGCTTGATTTCGCTGCAGCGACTCGGCGAATATCCTGTCTTCACCCGGTGTTGAGCCGGTCTCTGGAAAAAGAATGTCCAGCCCGATGGCGCTGACCTGATAGTTATTCTTCAGGATGTCTAGCAGTGTTGCCAGGCGCTGGCGAGGCCATGGCCACTGGCCTTCCCTGGCCATGCTGCGCTCATCAATATCGACAATAACAACGCGCATATCGACATGGTCGGCTGGTGTGGAAAAGGTCATACGCCAGTCGTACGCCAGCAGCTCTAGCTGGGAGAGCAGGCGCGGGGCACCAGCCACAGTCAAAAAACTGAGGCTGGTGATCAGGCAGATGAGAGAAAGAACCAGCCGAAGCCTGGTAATACTACTAAAACTCATTGCTCGATTGGGGCAGGGTTAGTGCGCCCACTCCACAGCGCCGCTAACGAAGCCGTTGTCCAGTTCCCGCTCAAAAATCATCCCTGCAGCCTGTCCCTGGTTTGTCAGCGCGCCGCTGACATTGCTGTTGGAGGTCAGTTCGTTACTGGTAAATATTCCATTATTACCCAGCGTGCCGCTGGCATTGATATCGACACCGCCGGTCAGCGTAGGGGAGCTGACGGTCAGTTGGGTTTCAAAGCTGCGCTGGTTGAAATCAACTGTTAGTGAGGGGGCATCAATGCTGGCGGTTTCAATATGATCACCACGCTTATAGATCACTTCGCTGTCGGTCATGGTAAAGCTGAATACGCCTTCCGAAGGTAATACCACCTCTTCGTTGTTGCGCATTAGTGCGAAAACCCGGTTCTGGGCAATCAGCTTGTCATTGTGCAGGGCCTGTTGGGCTTCCTGAGGGTTGCTGATTTCAGCAAAGTTGCTCCAGCGGCCCCATTTAACTTCAGCCTGATCGTCCGACTGATAGGTTTCAAACACCGGTGTAACGGGTTCTGAAGAAGCCACGTTACGGTTGCGGTCCGTAATCAATGTGCCTGTATAAGTGAATCCGTCCTGCTCTGTTTCGAAAATCATAGCAACCTGCTGCATCTGATTGACGAAAAAGCCTTTCAGATACGCATTATCGGTGCCGCCGAATATCATTCCGCTTTCGCTGACAGTGCCTCGGAAAGTGACTTCAACATCATCCCGGCCGGGTGCGCGCATTACCATGGTGGCTTCGAAGGCCTGATTTGGATAAAGCATCACAAACTGGAAGTCCATCACCTGGGTCGCCAGTGGAGTGTCCCGGCCATTTGAAAGCTGTACCTCTGATGCTGACAGTTCGTAAAGTTGTCCCAGAGAAGGAAAATACCTGTTAATAGGTGGCAGTGAAGCCCCCTCCAGCCCATTTACATTGCTTAGATAGAGGGTGTCATTAGCCACTAATGGAGAAAAAATGCCGCGCTTGTAGTAGGCATCCCAGCGGCCAGACTGATCATGGACCTGCTGTGCTGTATGACTCTGCTGATAGAGGAATTGGCTCAGTCCAGTGGTGGTGCTCCAGCGTTGGTAGCTATCGCCATCCAGCTGGTTTTTGACTTCCTTGTCCCAGGCCTGGGCGCTGCCTTCGTTACCCCAGAAAATACGGCCATCAGCAGTGCGACTGCGGGTCAGAGTAAGGCCACTATCCTGCATCTGTTCATTACCCAGCTGCTGAACATGGCGATAAACTGTGCCCGTCGTGTTCTGGTGTTTGATGCTGGCAATAGATATTTTTTCTACTTTAAGAGCTGCAAAAGCGGTCTCCGATATTACCTGGCGTTTACCCAGGTGTTCGATAACAATGCCTTCGGAGTGATTTGGTCGGGAGTCCTCGCTGTCAGGCACGCTATCCCCGTCGCTGTCGGCAAGCAGGGGGTTAGTGCCCAGCTTCTCTTCTCTTATGTCAGACAGGCCGTCATTATCATCATCCAGGTCCTGATTGTTGCCTGAGCCATCGCCGTCGGTGTCCAGTTGTTCTGAAGGGTCTTCGGGGAAGGCGTCTAACAGGTCAACAACGCCATCGCCGTCACGGTCAGTGGTTTCACTGATCAGTTCACTGTCGCTATTATCGTTGTCAGTGCTGGTGTCCGTCGCAATTCCACTGTCGGTCTTGCTTGCAGAGGTTGCTTCGGGTTGGCCTGGTGCGGTGAGAGAGGTCTTCGCGCTGGCTGGTACGGTGGATATGCGCTTAAGGCTGCTGGCCTCTTCTGGGCGCGACAGATCACTTAGGCGGCCATCCATCAGGTTGGGTGTCATATCGCCAGTACGCAGCTGCAGGTAGTGCTGCTTCATGTTGGCATACAGATCAACCACCGAGTCACCGCTACAGGGGCCGAGGCTATCGGCGCTGCAAGCTGCGTTGAACGGAGACATGGCAATGCCGCCCTGAAGTACATCAACTTCAGACAGTTGCGCAGTGGTAATTACAGTGTAATCCGTGCCGCGCACGCCGATAGCTGCCACCGGGGTGTTCAGTCGGTAGCGCTCTTTGTTGCGTTTAGCCAGTTTGCCAGAGACGCTGCGCATACTGCCGTTTTTCAACAACAGCCGGGCGCGGTCATTGGCGGGCTGTTTGGGCGTAAAACGGTACTCTTCCAGCTTGAGCTGGCTATTCGGGCGCAAGGCGATAAACGCTTTATCGATCATTCGCAGATGAACATGGCCATCCGGGCCGGTCATCAGGGCATCTCGATCAGAGATCTGTTCGCCGTGTTTGATAACGCGCTTCTGGTTGCTTCCCTCAGCCAGGATCCAGGCGTCACCAACAGCAAAGATTACGGTGCCCGCCGGAGAGGCGGCCAGCGCAGGGGTCGTGTTAAAGGTGCCTAGCAACAAAGTTGCCAGCAGGGCACCGGTCACATTCCGGGTGTTGGTTTCCATGGCTTGATCCTTTCATCCCGGTACAGCCTTACCATTGCAGCGAACCTTTGCTGCGGTATCTACCGGGATACTTTTTTCCTTTGTCCCCTGTTGTGTGTGCTTGCTATCGATAGCAACACAACGAACCAGCCTTGCCGGTTATGGAGGTCCTTTTCTTCACGAGAGAAATCCACTCTCGCCGGTGAGTGTATCATGATCGATCGATACAGAATCACTCCTGATAGTTAATTATTGAACGATTTGTGAGCGATCGCAGTGACCTGGCTCACACCCTGTGTCGGTCAGTTGAGCTGAATAACAGGGAAGCCTGCTATGACAAGAGTTGCATGCCGTTGGGAGGGCAGTGTAAATCCTGCCGGAAAGTCGGTAATATTCCGCGCAGTACCATCTCAGTGTATGTTGTGGCGAAGGGTTTAGATGAAACTGATTGTAAATACTGCGGCACTCACGCCACCCTTGACCGGTATTGGTCACTACACAGCGAATTTGCTGGCTTATCTGCTGGCTGACGGCTCCGTGGCTGATATCAAAGGACTGCCCGGCTCGGCCTCGCACTGGTTGCACCAGGATGATATCCAGCGATTACTGCGACCCCCAGAGACTACTGAAGATAAGGCGCCGGTGGCCTCGCCGTCCCTGAGGGCGCGGCTGCGACAGCGCGTGTGGAATTTTGTTATCAATGTAGCCCGCTATGTACCCGGGGCACGCCAAGGGCGAAAGCTGCTTTTTCAGCTTACAGCAAAGCGTTCGGCAGCCCGCTACAGTGACTACCTCTACTGGGAGCCAAATTACATAGCGTTACCACTGGATAACCCCGGGATTATTACAGTCCATGATCTGTCGCACCTAGCGCACCCGGAATTTCACCCGCCGGAACGGGTCGCGGCACTGACTCGTGACCTGGAGCGCAGTGTGCGCCAGGCGCGGCGGATTATTGCAGTATCTGAATTTACCCGTGGTGAAATTGCCCGCGAATACGGCATCGACCCGCAAAGTATCGATATAGTCTCGCCAGCGGTGGGTGATGAGTTTCGCCAGCAGGCAACAGCTGAGCAGGTCAGTGTGGTCCGTCAGCGCTATGGTCTGCCTGAACAGTACCTGCTGTCGGTGGGTACTCTGGAACCGCGTAAAAACGTCGAAGGGCTATTGCGGGCTTACCTGCAACTGCCTGCGGCCTTGCGCCAGCAATACCCCCTCGTGCTGGTCGGCGTAAAGGGCTGGTTGACAGGTGCGCTGGAGCAGCAGCTGGCACCGCTGGTTGCCGCTGGGGAGGTGCGCCAGCTCGGTTACATCGATCAGGCGGATTTACCGGTGATTTACCAGCAGGCCAGTGCGCTGGCGTACGTCTCTTTTTACGAAGGCTTTGGTATGCCGGTGGCAGAGGCCATGGCTGCAGGCACTGCAGTGTTAACTTCTAACTGTGCATCCATGCCTGAAGTCGCTCAGGGGGCGGCACTGCTTGCCGACCCGACTGATCAGCGCCAGCTGACAGCCCGGCTGCAACAGCTGTTGAGTGACACCGTGTTACGGACTGAGTTGTCAGCAAAGGGTCAAGAGATTGCCCAGCAATATACATGGCAGCGTTCAGGTGAAAAATTGCTGGCTGTGTTACGTTCGGCGGCGTCTGACTCCGATCATACGGAGCAGCGTTGACCATGACGCCTCTCCAGAAAGGGACTGACTATTGAACATCGCTCTGCTGCTTAATTTTGTCCGACAGGATCTGGTTGATCGCTACAGCGGCAGCCTGCTGGGGCGTGGCTGGGCGTTTATGATGCCGCTGATCCAGATTCTGATTTTCGTGTTTATCTTCTCCCAGGTGATGGGGGCGAAGTTGGAAAGCCTGGGCAGTGACTTGTCTGGCTATGCCTACAGTATTTATCTGATTTCAGGAATACTGGGCTGGAATGCGCTTTCAAACACCATTGCTCGAGTGTCCTCAATCTATCAGGACAAAGCGTCGTTGATTGGCAAAGTGGACCTGTCACTGGTGACCTTGCCACTGTATATCGTGCTGACCGAAGCGGTTGTGTTTGCCATCTCCTGGCTGATTTTCTTGCTGTTTCTTGCTGTTATCGGCGCTTTCCCTGGTGGCTTGCTGATCTGGCTGCCGGTTATTTTTGTGGTGCAGCAGTTACTGGCTTACGCTATCGGCTTTTTCTGTGCCGTGTTCAGTGTGTTGTTGCGTGATGTGCGTGAGCTGGTTACCGTCGGGCTGCAGTTGTGGTTCTGGCTGACGCCGGTGGTGTATGTGGTGGGCATCCTGCCAGATCATTTACGGGCTGTATTTCTGCTCAACCCGGTGGTGCCCGTTATGAATGCTTACCGCGCCATCATATTGCAGCAGCAAGCCCCGGACCTGGTTTCGCTGGCACTGGTAAGCCTCTTTGCTGGTGGTTTACTTGCGGTGGGCATCTGGCTGTTCAAGCGGCTGGAACGTGACATACGGGATCTGATATGAGTGCTGTGATTGAGGTCAGCAAGCTGACCAAGCGCTTCAAGCGTTATGAGCGCCCTCTTGACCGGCTCAAAGAGATGCTGACCGGGCGGGCGCGTCATCAGAGTTATACCGCGCTGGAAGATATCTCGTTTACCGTGCAGCCAGGTGAGACTCTGGGGGTGCTGGGCCGTAACGGTGCGGGCAAGTCAACGCTGCTAAAATTGCTGAATGGGGTGCTGCTGCCGGATGTTGGCGATTGTCAATGTGAGGGTAAAATAACGGGCCTGCTGGAGCTGGGTACCGGCTTCGATATGGCGCTGAGCGGGCGGCAGAATATCCTCAGTAATGGCTTGCTGATCGGCATGAGCAAAGCCGAAGTACTGGCTGCGGAGGCTGACATTATCAGTTTCTCCGAGCTCAGTGATGCGATTGATCAGCCGCTGCGCACCTACTCATCAGGGATGACAATGCGGCTGGCCTTCGCTATCGCTATCCATGCCAATCCACACTGCTTTCTGGTGGATGAAGCCCTGTCGGTGGGGGATGGTCACTTCCAGCAGAAATGCATGACCCGTATTCGTCAGTTCCGCGATGCGGGCGGGGCGATTGTCTTTGTCTCCCATGATCTGAATGCGGTGAAAGTCCTGTGTGATCGGGCGATTGTGCTGGATCAGGGGCGGGTGGTGCTTAATGGTACGCCGGATGAGGCCGTGAACCTGTACAACCAGTTGATGGGTGAACAAGGCGCAGAGGCAAGCCAGAGTGCAGGTGAGGGCTTTGGCAGTGGTGAAGTCAGGATTGTTCAGGCGCTGTTGACGGGGGCTGACTCCGGTTGTGATACGCTCAGTGCCGGTGAACAGGCGCGGATCAGCTTTTCCCTGCAGGCGGTAGAGGATGTTGATGATCTGACCCTGGGTATTATGCTGCGTGACCGCTTTGGTCAGGACATCTATGGTACTAACAGCCATCACCAGGGCGTCAGTCTGACGATGCGTGCGGGTGAGACTCGCGCACTGGTCTTTGAACTGGATATGAATATCGCACCCGGGAAATATACCCTCACGGCAGCGTTGCATGCCCAGGATAACCACATAGAAGGCTGCTATCACTGGTGTGATAATCTGATTCGCTTCGAGGTGGCCGGTTTCAGTCATCAGCCATTTTCGGGCCTGTGTCAGTTACCGGGGCGATTGATCAGCCAGAGTGCAGAAGTCATTGAAAACTAACGATGGGCAGGTCACACCTGCAGCGGATAACAGGAAACAGATGTCGCAATCCCATTCAGAACATACCCTGAACCAGCTGGTTGAACAGCTTAAACAGAGTGCTGCCCAGCTATCGCTGGACGCGGTTCAGGCACCCGTTGCGTCGGCTGTGACCCCCCATGACCCATTGCCGCCTGTTTCTGTATCGGTCGCATTGATACCGCAACAGGACAGCTACCATGCTGATCAGTTTCTCTGGCTGGAAGGCGAGGCCTTTATTGACGCAATTTATCAGCATTTGCTGCGTCGTGAGGTGGATCTCCCAGCCCGTCAGCAGCTGTCCCATCAGCTGGCCAATGGTGGCTCCCGGGCGCAGATAATGTTACAGCTGTGGCGCTCGGCAGAAGGGCAGGCTGCGGGGGTTACTTTACATGGTCTCAGAGGATTACGGTTACTCCAGCGACTGGCTGCCCGGCCTGATAAAGCCAGCAGGTTTCTGGGGTGGGCAGGCTTTGGTTTGCACCGGCGCTGTCAACGTTACCTGAATGGACCTTCCCGTCAGCAATTACAGCAGGGCCTTGCTGCGCAGCAGCGAGCAATGGGCCAGCTGGTCAGCCAGCTGGCGCAACGCGAGGTGGAGCTGCAGGCACGCCAGAACAGCCTGAATGACCATAAACTGGCCCAGTTGCGAGCTGAAGTCAGCTATCAGCAGCGGGCGCAGGAATTACTGCAGCAGCGGTTACAGGAAAACCTGACTCGTGTGGCCCTTGCGCCGCAGGCTGAGCAGGAGGTCGGTCAGGATCCTGAAGCAGGCCAAGCGCTGGCCAGCCTGCTGGCAGAGCACGGTCAGGATAAACTGGATGCTTACTACATTGCCTTTGAGAACCGCTTCCGTGGTGAGCAGGCAGAAATCAGTCGGCGTATGGCGCGCTACCTGCCGTTAATCGAGCAGGCGGGTCAGAACAGCGACGAGGGTGTCAGTGTTGTGGATGTCGGTTGTGGCCGGGGTGAGTGGCTTGAACTGATTCGTGCGCAAGGCTGGCAGGGCAGCGGTGTTGATCTGAATAAAGTGATGGTGCAGGAGTGCCAGAGTAAGGGCCTGGTTGCTGCCGAGCAGGACGTAATCGACTACCTGCAGACACTGCCCGAAGCCAGCCAGACGGCCGTGACGGGTTTTCATATTATTGAGCATCTACCGTTTGAGACGCTGTTCAGGCTGTTTGAAGAGTCTGCCCGGGTACTACGCCCCGGCGGTATTATTCTGTTTGAAACCCCTAACCCGGAAAACGCACTGGTCGGCAGCCATCTGTTTTATCACGATGTTACCCATCGTAACCCGATCACCCCGGACTCCATTGCCTTTCTGGCCGAGTATACCGGTTTTTGTGCCCGCGAAATCATCCGCCTGAACCCGATGGATAGCAGCGCAAAATTGCCCGGTGACGACGCCCTGAGTGAGCGCCTTAATCAGCACCTCTATGGCCCACAGGACTTTGCCCTGCTGGCGTGTAAAGCCTGAGTGAGGGCACTATGAAAATAATTGTCACAGCGAACCATGTTCCCTTTATGGGTGGGGGGGCGCAGTACCATGTTGATAATCTGGTGGCGCAGTTACGCAGCCGGGGGCATGAGGTAGCACGGGTGCGCTTCCCGTTTGATGCGGCCAGCCCGGCGGCACTCCACGCCCTGATGGAGCATTGTGAGCAGAGTGATTTTCAGCAGCTCAACGGCATCTGCGTGGACAAAGTGATCAGCCTGCAATATCCCGGCTATGGCGTACAGCATCCAGATCACAGCGTCTGGGTGATGCACCAGCATCGCACCGCCTATGAGCTATACCAGCCGGATACTGCCAGCCCGGCAGAGCAGGCGCTCAAGGCCCAGATTACTGACTACGATAACCGTGTCCTCAGTCGGCCCCGGCAGTTGTTTGCCAACTCGGCGCGAGTGGCGCAACGGCTGCAGGAATACAACGGGCTGGTGGCTGAGCCGCTGTACCACCCGCCAGATGGGGCTGAACGCTTTTTCTGTGCGGACAGCCAGGGCTATATTTTCTTCCCCAGTCGACTGGAAAACCTCAAGCGCCAGGCATTGCTGATTGAAGCGGCGCGTCACCTGCGCACACCGGCAAAAATCTTGCTGGGTGGGAGTGGGCCACAGGCCGCCCGTTATCAACAGCTGATTGAGCAATATCAGCTGCAGGACCGGGTCTGTTTACTGGGGCGTTTCAGCGAGGCGGAGAAACTGACCTGCTACGCCCATGCTCTTGGCGTATTCTTTGGCCCCTATGATGAAGACTATGGCTATATTACGCTGGAAGCCATGTTATCAGCCAAGCCGGTGATTACCTGCACTGACTCTGGTGGGCCGCTGGAATTTGTCCAGCAGGGTGAAAATGGTTTTGTTGTGGCACCCGAGCCGGAACAGATTGCGGAAAAAATTGACTGGCTGTATCAAAACCCGCAGCGGGCAGCGCAGATGGGGCGTGTTGGCCAGCGCAGCTACCAGCAGCACAACATCAGCTGGGATAACGTAATCAGCCGGTTACTGGCAGACTGAGCATGACGGTTGTTGCTGCCCCGGTTCAACAGACTCAGGCTGCCCGGCTCGCCAGCCTGGATGCTTTGCGCGGTATCGCCGTTGTACTGGTGGTCTGGTTACACGTAACCGATCACTTCAGTCACTGGCGTATTACCGGCCCGGATGCCAGCCTGGTTCTCAATGACCTGGCCCACAGCGTTGACTTTGGTCGGCTGGGGGTTGTGCTGTTTTTTGCCATCAGTGGCTTTATTGTGCCGCAAAGCCTCCACGGTGAATGCGGGGCAGGGTTGCGGCGATTTATGGTGCGCCGATTCTGGCGACTGTTTCCGTTGTACTGGCTGTCTATTCCTGTCGGTGTGGTTACCACCTGGTGGTACTACTACAAAACCATTGATCTGGGTGATGTACTGCTGAACTTCACCATGGTGCCGCAGCTGCTGGACTACACCATGGTGCAGAACCTGTACTGGACGCTGGAGCTGGAGCTGTATTTCTATCTGTTATTGATGCTGCTGTTTGCCCTGCGCCTTCATCACCGGCTGGGTGTGATGCTGGCAATCAGTGCGGGGCTGGTGGCATGTCGAGCGCAAATCAGTGAGCCCGAACTGAGTCAGTGGCTGGGCTGGGCTGTTAATGATGCGGCCCAGTTACTGGAGTATGGTCAGTTTCTGGCAATCATGTTCTGGGGGGCAGGGTGTCGGCTGCTCTGGAATCGCTGGCATCACCTGGATGTTAACTGGCAAGTAATAAAAGCAGCGCCATATACACTGGCTAATCTGAAATTGATTGCTGGAACTCTTCTTTTTGCAGGGCTGACAGCGTATTTACTTGAGCGGCCATTTAAAGTGTTACAGATTGGCTTGGCGCAGAACAATCCAGAATTGATTCGTTATGCAGCACCTGTGTTAATCAGCGTGCTGTTTTTCTTGATCTGGATCAACTGGATTAAAACCGCCCCTCGGTTACTGGTCTGGCTGGGGCAGATCAGCTTTTCCATCTACCTGTTGCACCCGGCTGTACTTTATAGTGTGGACGTGCTGCTTTGTCGGCCAGGTAAAGGTCTTACCTGTCAGTCTGGTTACGATCTGTCCCTGGCCAGCTACTTTCTTGCTTCCTTTATAGGGGTAATTCTTTTAGCGGCGCTGGCGCACCGATGGATTGAGCAACCCTGCATCGCGGCAGGGCGGAAATACAGCCGCTAACCCATGCCCCGGCCCGTACTCCCAGCGCGGGCTGTGCCCTTGGTGCATTTATATCGCCGCTCCGTACAGACCCCCCTATCCAGGTAGTACTGCATTAAACCCCCACCTCTTAAAATCAGTTCAACTTCGCCGGACCTCCATTAACTCCACATTATTTCTGCAAAAAAATACTGTGTGATAGAGGTCACAGGCAATACATGCACAGCATGCTCAAATAGGCTCAAGTAAAAGATTATTGGTAACTTGCCTTTTTATGGTGGCCACAAAGTATTTGAATAACAGTTTAATTACAGCTGTCAGTCAGATGCCCAGCCAGGCAGGTAACCACCGTCTTAAAAGTAGTTAACCATGAGGGTTAACTACTTTAAGAATGCACATATGGCCATGTGCATTAGCCGGGCTCCGGCCTATGTCATGTGACTTTTAAAACGAACCAAATTCCTTAAGGAGTTGTACTGATGGCAACACAAGCCTCTATCGAAGCCGTACAGAAAATGTATATCGCTTACTACGGTCGTCCAGCTGATCTGGGTGGTCTGAATGCATGGGCTGAAGAACTGGATGCTGTCAACGGCGACATGAGCGCAATTGTTGAAGCATTCGGCACCTCTGCAGAAGCGACTGCGCGCTTTGGTGGTCAATCTTCCGCTGAAACGATCACAACTCTGTACCAGCAGCTGTTTGGCCGCGCCCCTGAGTCTGACGATATCCTGAATGCATGGGTTGATCAGCTGGAAAACAACCCAGCAGTTACTCTGCAGTCTATCGCCCTGGACCTGCTGAGCGGCGCTCAGAACGACGACGCTGCTGCAATCGCCAACAAACTGACTATCGCTCAGGCTTTCACTGCTGCGATGGACACCACTGAAGAGCAGACTGCATACGCAGGCGACGCAGCAATCACTGCTGGTACGACTCTGCTGGATACAGTTTCTGCAACTACAGACACTGCAACCGTAGACGTTGATGCTGCCCTGGCTGCACTGGTTGATACTAACCCTAACCCAGGCGCTGGCGCAGGCACTACTTTCACTCTGACTGAAGATCAGGATATGGGTGCCGATTTCACTGGTACTGACAAAGATGATCAGTTCAGTGCGTACGTATTCGACAACCAGAACACTCTGCAGTCCGGTGACATCCTGGACGGTGGCGCTGGCCGTGACACGCTGACAGCGGTTGTTGGCAACTCTCAGAACTTCGCCATCACGCCAATCACTTCAAACATTGAAGTTGTTGAGCTGCGCGCCCAGGCATCTGCGTTTGATGCAGCTGACAACGAAGTTGTTGACCGTGGTATCGACAACAACACCCAGATCGACGCTCAGGAAATGAAGAACGTTGATGAATGGTGGACTGTAGACAGCCGCGCTAACCTGGTAATCGAAGATATCCGTATCGACGATGCAGACATCACTAAAGACATCACCATCGGTGTGCGCAACACTGACGCTGGCGATGTTAACTACGAAGTTTACTTCGACCAGCCATCTCTGCGTCCTGCACCAGAAGTTGCTGAAGGTGCTCAGCTGAACATTCGCCTGATGGACCTTAAAAACGCTGCTGACGGCGAGCCACTGAAAGAAGACCCATACGTAGGCTTTCACTTTCAGCTGGATGGCGTTCGTGTAGACGTACAGGCTGATGCAATCAAAGATGCAATGACCTACGACGAGCTGCTGGTTGCAGTTGAAGCGGCTGTTAACGCTACCGCGGGTCTGGAAAACTTCACTGTTGCCAAAACCGGCACATTCACCCGTGCCGACGCTGATGGCGTACAGCACCAGGGTGACGTGATCACACTGACTAACAATGGCTCCGGCGTTGTTACTGAAGGTGGCTGGCTGATCGGTGCTGACGGTGTACCAGGTGACTCCAACCTGGTGGCTGAGCAGGACAACACCTCCCCAGACCTGACTGACTTCCTGGTAACCTCTACTGTTATCCTGGACAACGTTGGTCGTGGTTCCAAGTCCGGTGATGTTGTTATCGGCGGCATGTCTCAGAGTGATTACTCTGGTTCTAAAGGTGTTGAACAGTTCGACATCGAAGTACAGAACAGCAGCTGGCTGGCCAACATGCGTTCTACCAACAATACACTGGAAGAAGTGTACGTTGAGAACGACGCTGGTTTCTCCGGTGATCTGCGCCTGGATGGCGATGCAAACGCGGCGGCTGTCGGTCAGGACATGGCTGCAGCTGACACATACGGCCTGTCCGATGTACGTGTATTCAACGCTGATGATATGGCCGGTGCCGTAACACTGACAGCTGAGATCGCAGCGACATCTGTTGCTAAATACCTGGAGCTGACTGACGATGCAGCCAATGCATCTGCTGATAACAGCAACTTCGTATACACCATGGGCAATGCAGACGATGCACTGACTCTGGCTGTTAGCGAAGAAGTTGCAGCGCACGAAGATTTCAGCCTGGCAATCTCTACTGGTACAGGTAGCGACACAGTTACTGTTGATCTGGTTAACGATGCAGCAAACAACCTGGATGTTAACTGGCTGGCCGATCAGGGCATGCTGAACAACTACTCCATCACGACCGGTTCCGGCGATGATGTTGTAAACACGCTGGGTCAGGGCGAAGCGACTATCTCTACCGGTACAGGTAATGATGACGTCTTCACTGACAACACCGGTGCTGCTACTGCTGCGTTCACCAAAGCTGATACCGCTGCGTTCGTATTCAACGCACAGAACACAGACCTGACAGACCTGCTGGGTAACGGCGTGACTTCTGCGCTGCTGCACAAAGCGTCTCTGCAGGTTGAGTTTGCTGGCTTTGAATCCACTGTTGTAATCCCAACAGCTGATCTGATGGGCGACAACCGCAGCATCAACCAGGCGATGAAAGATGCGATCAACAACGACCGCGTACTGTCCAGCCTGCTGAGTGCTAAAGATGGCGCAAACAACACGCTGGTTGTTGAAGCCGATGTTGACGGTGTATTCGACACCAACGATATCAGCGTCTCCATCACTGCTGTTGACTACGACAACCTGACTCAGGCTGAAATCGATCAGATCACCACATCCCTGCGCACCGGTAACTCTGATCTGGTTGTTAACCAGACTGTTATCGAAACTGCACTGACTAACGGCGTAACGGCTATCGTTGGCGCTTACACTGCAGAACAGCAGGCTGATGCCCGCACAGGTACTGTCAGCACTGACATCAGCAGCAATGTTGTAAACGTTGGTTCCGGTGACGACGTACTGGTTCTGGGTACAGGTACCGGTGCAGACGATGTTGTGTTCACAGGTTACAACAACGATAAAGTCAGCATCCTGCACTTCAACTCGACTGAAGACACGCTGAACTTCAGTGCTTACCTGGATACCAAAGTAAGCGCATCTGGCAGCACCGGCTCCCAGGTACAGGCGGGTGGCGTTGCTAACAACACGCTGGCCCTGACTTTCACCAACACAGCGACTCAGGCTGCTGACGGTGAAACCTTCGCCAAACTGGACGCAGCAGCACTGCTGAGCGCCCTGAAAGACAACGACCAGGACTTCGGTAACCTGGATGCCAACAGCGGCAGCACTATCACCGGCACTAAAGTGACCGATCTGGTAGGCAGCGACCGTGATCACATCGTTGAAGTGGCTAACTCTGCCAACACTGGCGAGTTCAAGTACTTCCACGTGATCTCTACTGAAAATGCAGACGGTACTGTGGAATTCTCTTCCGCTAACCTGATCTCCACTGTTGATTTTGGTACTTACAGCGGTAACGCCGGCGGTGGTGTTGTAGTACCTCCAGCAGCTGGCACTGTTGTTCCAGATGCAACCACTGGCGTAGCTGACGCAACTGCAGCGGCTGACACCATCAGCTTCTCTGATGCCAACCTGAACGACGGCCAATTCGTTGTTAACAACTTCGACGTTGCTAACGACACGCTGAGCCTGGCAGGCCTGACTGGTGCTGATGGCACGACTCTGGCTGACCTGGCCGGTGACACAATCGACACGGGCGTGATCGGTGTTCAGGTGAACCAGATTGCTGGCTCCACCTTCGTAAACCTGGGTATTGATGCCAATGGCGACGTAATCAGCATCGAGCTGAACGGCGTTACCGATCCAGCACTGGTTGATATCGCTCTGGTATAAGCCACGGTTTAGCGGTGTCGCCCATCTGAGCGACACCCTTGAATGAATCACCCCTTCCTTCCAGTTCGGCATGATGCCAGTGGAAGGAAGGGGTAACGATATATTTAGAGGAAAGTAACAATGTCTAACGATTCTATTAACGTTCAGCGTGGCATCGTCGGTGCGGGTTCTGATAACGATACCTACATCCTGTCTGCCAACCTGATTGAAGCTAATGCTCAGATCACTATTTCTGATGTTGAAGGCGACAACGAGATTCAGCTGATCGGTGGTCTGGAAATCGTAAGTTCCATCGTTGCGGGCGACACGGCTCAGCTGACCCTGAGCAACGGCGCTGTTGTAACAGTGCTGGGCGCCAGCACCATGTCTTACGAAGTGGGCGGTAACCCACTGGACGGCACACCAGGTGTGACCAAAGACTACAGCACTTTCGCAGCAGACGTACTGGGTACAACTGTACCTGCAGCCGGCGAGCCAAACACTACCGGTGGCGTTTCCACTGTTAATGCTGATGGCACAGCAACCGGCGGTACGCCAGTTGATCCAAACGCACCAACCTACGCACTGGCTGCGGCCGCTGCGACGGTTGATGAAGGTGAAGATGCAACCTTTACCCTGACCACCACGAATGTGGCTGAAAGTACGGTTGTTGCTTACACCCTGACCGGTGTTGATGCAGCAGACGTTGATGCCCTGACCGGTACTGCAACGGTTGGCGCTGATGGTACTGCTACCATCACTGTTGCAGTTACTGCAGATGCAACCACTGAAACAGCTGAAACGCTGACAGTCACCATTGACGGCCAGACTGCAAATGCATCTGTGACGGTTAATGATACGTCTGCTACGCCAGTAGCAGGTCAAACATTTGCGCTGACTACGGGTGCGGATGTTATTACGGGTACTGCAGATAGCGATGTGATCAATGCATCTCTGGATGCTGGTAATGCAACGTTCGGTGGTCTGGATAGCATTGACGGTGGTGCTGGTACAGATACGCTGAATGTTTCTGCTAACACCGGTTCTGCAGTAATTGCATCGTCTCTGGCAGGCGTTGAAGTATTGAATGTTGTTAGCACGGTAGCTAACTCTGGTGTGTCCGTAGTGGGTACAACGGGCATCACTAACGCCAATATCGTAGGTGGTTCTGCTACGGGTGTGATTTCCGGTATGGATAGCACCACTATTGATCTGGGTGTTACTAACGCAACCAACGCTGCTACATTTACATTCCTGGATGAAGCGCTGCAGGGCGATGCTGACTCTGCTTCCCTGACGCTGAAAAATGTTAACGGTTCTGCAATCACAGTTCAGACTACCAGTGCAGCAACTAATGGCGTTGAAACACTGAACATCAGCACTGATACTGCTAATACAGCAACGATCACTGATGGTGCGGGTAATTCACTGTCTACCATTAACCTGTCAGGCGCAGGCTCTCTGGATGCTGATGCCGCTGTTCTGGATGCGACAGTTACGACTGTAAATTCCACTCTGACTGGTGCAGCTAAAGTAGAATTCTCTGCAACTGACGCTGTTACCTTCACCTCTGCTGCTGGCGCTGACTCCGTAAAAGTTGATCTTGCTTCCACAGGTGCGGACACTATCACTACTGGTGCAGGTGACGACACTGTTACTTTCCAGGGTGATACACTGACAGCTGATGATACCGTTACTGCTGGCGAAGGTACTGACAAGCTGGTAATTACAACTGCAACAGCTGATAACACTGCTGACCTGACTGCAAAAGTAACTGGCTTTGAAACGCTGGCTGTTTCTGACGCTGTAGGTGCTGTTGCGACTATCTCTGTGGCAAACTTCGGTTCTGCGATCAACAAGGTTGAGCTGGACACTGGTACAGCCGCTGCAGCAACCATCAACACTCTGGCAGGCACCAGCACTATCGCTGTAGACGGCGGTACACTGAGCGGCCTGCTGACCGCTAATGCAGCGGGCACTGCAAGTGATGACGTGCTGAATGTTGTATTCAACAACACCACAGCTACTGCTAACGGTTCAAACATCACAGCAACCGACTACGAAACTGTTAACATCGATGCCTCCAAAGCGAACGAAACACTGGGCACCGTAACAGTTACACCGAACAGCTCCTCTTCCACGTCTACCATCAACCTGACTGGCTCCAAAACCATCACCATGGATACTGGTGATACACTGGAAGCTCAGGTCGTTGATGCGTCAACGATGACCTCTGCCGTGTCTGGCAACGGTCTGGTAATGACCACTGCAGCAACGCTGTCTACAGGTCAGACTCTGACGGCGACTGACGCAAAGGACACTCTGTTCTCTGCTGGCGGTAACGATACCGTTAATGCTGGCGGCGCAGACGATACTGTGACTTCTGCAGCGGGTAACGACACCATCAACGGTGGCGCTGGCGACGATACTCTTATCTTCACCGGCGGCTCTCTGAACAAGTCTGATACAGTGGATGGTGGTGAAGGCACAGATACTTTGCAGATGACTGCTGCCAATGCTGGCACGCTGTCTGCGGCCAGCACGGCTGATGCTGCTGCGTTTAACGCTGCGGTTTCCAACGTTGAAGTAATTCATATCTCTGATGCGCTGAACGGCACCACAGTTGATATGGATGATCTGGATGGCTTGAGCAAGGTCAGCCTGGGTGTTGCTGGTGTTGCAAACAGCATCGACTCTGATACGTCTATCACTGATCTGGGCGCAGATGCTGAAATCACTTATAACGATTCAGCTTCTGCAGCTGATGACACGCTGACAGCCACTCTGAAAACAGCTTCCGGTACTGAAGCCGTATCCGTGGTACTGAAAGACTCTGCTGGTGCTGTAAACTTTGGTGAGCTGGAGCTGGCAGATGTTGAGACGCTGAACGTGAACTCCACTACTACAACTGGTGGTAACACAACGTCCAACACCTTGGCTTTCACCCACGCTAACGATCTGGAAACGCTGAACATCGCGGGTGCAGTCGCGTTTAGCAGCGTTGTTTCCTCTACGGAGCTGGCAACTATTGACGCTTCTGCAACGACTGGCGCAGTGGACGTGACCGCGACAGCCTCTACTGCTGCCATGACCGTAACCGGTTCTTCCGCTGCCGACACCTTCTCTACCGGTGCAGGCAACGACACTATCAACGGTGGCAACGGTAACGACAACCTGAGCGGTAACTCTGGTACTGATACCATCAACGGTGGTGACGGCGACGACACTATCGATGGCGGTGCAGGTAACGACATCATCGACGGCGGCGCAGGCAACGATAGCATCACGATCGGTTCCGGTACTGACACTATCGACGGTGGTGCAGGTACGGATACTATCGTTATCTCCAACGCACTGTTCAACGACATCAGCGGCATGACTGTTTCCAATGTTGAAACTATCAACATGAACAGCAATGCTACAACGATGACGATTGCACAGCTGGCAGCTTTGACCACCTTCACCAATGCTGCTGCGGTAACGCTGAGCGATGCGGGTACTGTTGCGGCTAACACGTCGGTTACTGACTACACACTGGCGAACGGCACCAACACTTGGACAGCGTCTTCTACTGCTGCCAACTACACCGTAACGGGTGGTACAGGTGCGGATACATTCAACATCGATTCCAGCACAATCACTACTGATGACTCTATCTTGGCGGGTGCCGGTACTGATACGCTGAATGTGACAGGCAATACTGCTGTGACTAACTTCCTGGATGTGGGTTACACCGGTCTGGAGAAGATTGTTCTGGCTAACACCACCACAAACGTAACTCTGGTGTCTGATAACGCCAACGTTGGTGCTGGTGAGACTCTGCGCGTTGATGCTGCGGGTATGACTTCAGGTGTGCTGAACTTCACCGGTACCGCTGAAGCAGACGGTATTTTTGAACTGATCGGCGGTGCTGCTGCTGATGTTCTGATTGGCGGCGCAGGCGCAGACACCATCGTTGGTGGCCTGGGTGGCGATACCATCACGGGTGGTGCAGGCATTGATGCTATCACGCTGACAGAGTCATCTGCTTCGGCTGATACCGTTGTTCTGGATCAGGCTACTGCGAGTAACCAGGCTGTTGTGACTGGCTTTGGTGCTACTGATGTGATCTCTTTTGATGAATCTGTATTCGCAAGTATCAGCTTTGCTAATACTGCAGCCGTTGGTGCGTTGTCTGCTACTGACTATAATGAGATTGCTGCAGCAGGCACTTTGGCTGATGATAAAGTTAACGTCATCACTACTGCTGCAGGTTATGCTGATTACGACACTGCTTATGCGGCTGTTACAGCAGGAACTGGAGAAGGGTTCATTGCCTTCTACAACTCTGCTACTTCGAAAACAGAGATCTACTTCGACGCTGACACTAGCGATAATGCAGGTGAAGTACTGGTAGCTCAGCTGGATATCACTGGGGCTAACCTGGCGACATCGCTGTCTGAAGCCAACTTCGCTGTACTGTAATCAGAGCACAGACTTGATGTCAGCTGCTTAAAGAGAGCTGACAGCTTATACTGACTAAAACCGCTACTCTTCGGAGTAGCGGTTTTTTCGTATCAGGCCGTAATAAACCTCTCCTTCAGCATATTAAAGAGAACGGGGACATCCATCGTTCTCGCTATTTCTACAGCCCCATCTGTACTGATCAAGAAAGAACGGGGACATCCATCAATTTCGGCTACACGTTACCAAGGGCTGAAGTATTCTGGCCGGGGTGCTATAGTCAGATTGAATTTCCAATCTGCGGAGCGGCTCCATGCCAACAATCAGTACTTTTTATGGCATCGTTATCCAGATGTATTTTCGAGATCATGCGCCGCCTCATTTTCATGTTCGTTATGGCGAGTATCAAGCAACGGTTGATGTCAGGCGACTTGAGCTGGCAGAGGGCAAGCTGCCTCGCCGTGCGCTAAATCTGGTGCTTGACTGGGCAGAGCTTCATCAGGCTGAATTACTGGAAGATTGGCAGCTATGCCAGTCAATGGAGCAACCCAAACCGATTGCCCCGCTGGAGTAAATACGATGAAGTGGAATGTAACGTCTGTGACTGTAATCAGCCCTGATGAGCTGGGGGTCAGGTTTGAAGATGGCAAAAGAAAAGGGACATCCATCATTCTCGCTACTTCTGCAGCTCATCTACATTGTCCGTACCCTGAAAAGAACGGGGACATCCATCATTTTCGCTATTTCCAAAAGAAAAGGGACATCCATCAAAAGAAAAGGGACATCCATCATTCTCGCTACTTCTGCAGCTCATCTACATTGTCCGTACCCTGAAAAGAACGGGGACATCCATCATTTTCGCTATTTCTGCCATCCCATCTACACGAAAGAACGGCAAAGAACGGGGACATCCATCATTCTCGCTATTTCCGCCAGCCCATCTACACTGTTTTGACCCTGCCTGCTGTATCGGCCTGGCAAGAACGGAAGAACGGGGACATCCATCATTCTTGCTATTTCCGCTATCCCATCTACACTGATCTGATCCCGCTTGCCGAAAGAACGGGGACATCCATCAATTTCGGCTACACGTTACCAAGGGCTGAAGCAAAAAGTGGGACAGCCACAATTTTCGCATCTGCCAAGTTGATGGTTGTTTATGCTTGCTGCTAGACTGAGCCCGACGACTCAATAACCGTGACGAAAGAACGGGGACATCCATCAATTTCGGCTACACGTTACCAAGGGCTGAAGTATTCTGGCCGGGGTGCTATAGTCAGATTGAATTTCCAATCTGCGGAGCGGCTCCATGCCAACAATCAGTACTTTTTATGGCATCGTTATCCAGATGTATTTTCGAGATCATGCGCCGCCTCATTTTCATGTTCGTTATGGCGAGTATCAAGCAACGGTTGATGTCAGGCGACTTGAGCTGGCAGAGGGCAAGCTGCCTCGCCGTGCGCTAAATCTGGTGCTTGACTGGGCAGAGCTTCATCAGGCTGAATTACTGGAAGATTGGCAGCTATGCCAGTCAATGGAGCAACCCAAACCGATTGCCCCGCTGGAGTAAATACGATGAAGTGGAATGTAACGTCTGTGACTGTAATCAGCCCTGATGAGCTGGGGGTCAGGTTTGAAGATGG
>Ga0193950_1000077_pt1 | contig 27034 bp, 19 predicted proteins | sample BB_1_MG_FD_144485 | JGI IMG/M metagenome (GOLD analysis project Ga0193950, IMG submission 144485) | Microbial mat bacterial communities from the Broadkill River, Lewes, Delaware, United States - BB_1_MG | ecosystem: Environmental > Aquatic > Freshwater > River > Microbial mats | place: USA...
CAACGTATCACAAAATTTATTTTTTTAGAAATTAAATATGATAAAAATACATAAGAAGGGTAATTACGATCAAATATTATCAAATCACCCTCTTTTGTATAATCAAGGTGGTTAATAGCAAGGTTTACTTCATATGAAGTTGAATATGCTAAACAGCTATCTAAAACAACATGATTCAATACATCATATATAACAGAGGCAAGCCCATGGCAATAGTATTTTCTTGCCTTACTACGTTGATCTGAATAACTAATTTCACCAAACTCTTGTTTTGTTGTTGGATGTTTTGGTAAAACTATTTTTGAGCCATCTACTGCAAGTACACGCATACCTTTATAACGTTTTATCTTCTTATCACTGTACATAATATCAACAACTGATTTTTTATTTAATTCAATAAAAGCGGTATATGATAAATTTCTTCTTGCTTGAGTAAAAGCACTTGTACTAACAGGTTTAGTTTCATGTGCCAATGCCATTTCATTAAGACCTAGCTGCACACTTTTTATACTCTTCCGCATGATAAATAGCAGTGTTTTACTAAAGCTTAAGCTTCTAGAGCGAGTAAATGCATTTGCATTATTACGATGCCTTTCTTTAAAAGATTCTTCTGTAATTAGGGTTCTAGTTTTTTCTATAGCAGCTAGCTGTTTTTTTTATTCATTGTGCTTCCCAATACCTTTTAAATGAGCTTTAAGTATAGATGAATTTTCCTTAACTTAATGGCAGTGGCGTGTCCTTACGCGGGAATGTCCTCCCTGACGCGTTGCGTCACGAACCTGCCTATGCTTTTTAAATTTTCAGCACCAAAAATAAAACAAGGATATTTAGCACAGAGGCAGCTCAAAGAAGAGGACGCAACGCGTCCAAGAAAGCATTCCCACGCAAGGACGCGATGGGAACGAGAGGTAAAAATTCCTCTTTTAATCCTCTCCCCCCCCGTAGATCGGCTTAACGAAGGAAAGCCGACATTCTGATACCACGAATGAATTCTGTAATGTGAGTAATCTAAGAAGAAATCTAAAGAAGTAGTCTAAGGTATTGCAGCACAGAATAGTGCTAAATGCTGCACATAATCATCACCGACCACCCAATATAAAAGAAATGACGATGAGCATAAAAATACTAATGGGACAGCACAGGCTTCATGGGATAATAGAAATAAATAGGAAGAAAAAAAGCTTGATCAATTTGAAAAATTAGATAATGATAGGAGAACGATGACGGATTTCTCAACCCGCCATCCTCCGCGCAGATTTCTCAGGTCTGCACTGGTTACACACTGTGAATCCCAGTTTGTAACGTGACACAATTGTACCATAAATCCGCCCGCTGACTCAGGCAGGACGGTATATGGGTATAACATCACGCCACAAAACCGTCAATACAGTGTGTTTAAACTTATTTTTTAAGGTTAAACGCATAAAATGAACACAATTAATCACTATTTTACAGTGCAGGGGAGATAATCCTATGTCTACTGCATCCTGTATTCATCACCCTGAAAAAGACGATTTACTGATTCTACGTACATGGCAAACAAGCTATTGCCAAGGAAATCGCGTCGCGGCGGGTTTACTCTCTATTCTTGAATATTGGCACAATGTTAAGTATGAAAAACAGTGCCAAAAACCCGCCGCAAAACGACATGCTAACGATCTGTTACAGTTTCATAATGAAAAAGAATTAATTAGTAAACTGATGCACCTCACCAAAACCCCCGCTGTACTGCGACGTGCTATAAAATTTCTTGCTGAAAAAAAGGTGATCACCCTTTCTAAAAACCCAAGCAAACGTTATTCATTTGATCGTACACGTCATTTTTTATTTCATCCTGATGTAATTAATAAATGGCTGAAAACCTACAGAGGGGATAAAAATAAACTTGAAAAACAAGTGGTTGAACTAGAGGAAACTGAAAAAATAGAAGAAGAAAAACCAGAAAACCAAAGTGAGAAAACTGAAAAAATAGATATCTCTTTATTAGCCACTTTTTTAAAAAAATCAGAGCAGGATAAGACGAGAAATATTCTCTTGAGATTAGACACTAATATCTCACAAGAGACGATTATTAATGAATGGAAATATGCACTTAAAAAGCGACATGTAAAAAATAAATTTGCTTATTTATCTGGCTTGGTTAACCGTGCTAATAAAGGAAAACTTCACCCAAGTTCACTGCCTGAATTACTGGAATCACCCAGTATAGATCCGACCTTAAAAACCGTGAAAATCCCACCAACACCACAAGCTCCCCATGAAATTTACCCCCTGTATGTAAAATGGAAACAGTATCAAACACAGCTGCTTAACACTATAAATCGAGCAGATTATTATAATTTTGTACTACCGATCCGCGCTTATGCTAAGGAAAAAGATAAATGTATTTTTTTACGCTGCCCGAATGTATATGCTCATCAATTTATAACAGAAAATAAGGCGAAAATAGAGCAGGTGATCGGTATGAGAGTGTGTAGTTATATGGGGTAAAAAAGTGGGCTTTCTGTTCTCTCTAACACTTAATTAATCACTATAGGTTAATGATAATAACTATTTTTTACATTAAGATAAGCAACAAAATTGCATTAAATTAATTACAAAGATAATATTGTTTTACATTTATTCATATTATAGAATGAACTCACATGATTTTTACCCAAAGGAGTATGGTTTATGACTTATATTGTTACAGACAACTGTCAACGATGTAAATATACTGATTGTGTTGAGGTCTGTCCTGTAGAAGCTTTTCATGAGCTTGAACTTCAATTAGTAATTAACCCTGAAACATGTATTGATTGTGATGCCTGTGTAGCAGAATGTCCTGTAGAGGCTATTTATGCTGATGTTGATGTTCCCCATGATCAAGAGCATCAGATAGAATTTAATGCAGTGAAGTCAATGGAGTACCCAGAGATCGTTGAGCGCAAAGATCCTTTACCTGGTGCGCTGACCCTAGAACAAATTATAGAACAACGTCAATAAAAAAGGGATTTTTATGTCTGATATGAGTTTTGAAGAACTACGCACACAGATTGAAGCTGAAATTGCAAAATGTGTGAAGTACATTGGCACGGATAAAGAGCGTGTTGATATGTATATGAAGCAACAAGTGGATGCATTAGTGGGTGCATTGGATATCATGAACGAGGTGGAAGATATCGAAGGTTATAAAAAAGCCTTACGCCAACAATACCGTGCTCATCGAAGTGGTGCGATGCAATTACATCGCTTATTATTGGCTTTAGATGTGAAGCATCAATACCCCTAGCTCTCAATATTTCCATTCCCCCCTCTTTACACTACTATTAACAATTACAATTAATAGTGGTGTAATACAGATCTTTTAGACTCTTTATTGCCCTTTCCCTTAATTTTATTATAATTAAAAACCAATTCATCCAATATAAATAGGCTATTATATAGTTAATATAGAATATTTTTAATCTATTGATGAGAGTAATGATATAAAATTATATAGGTAACACTATGTTAGAACATAGAAATAAAGTACGTAAAAATTTATTTTTCTATTTAGATGTGCTGGATCAAGAAAATGATCGGTTGTTAGGTCAATTAGGAAATATTTCTACTAAAGGGATGATGATTATCTCTACCACAATCATACGCCCTTATCAGCAAAAAGAGGTATTGATTCAATTACCTGACATGAAGGAATTTGAACAGAAGTTTATTCGAGTATCACTAGAAACGCGTTGGGCACGTTTACATACTGATTCACACCTACATTGTGTCGGCTGTAAGTTTTTATCTGTTACTGAAGAAAATTTGGCTGCAATTAGAATTGTGGAAAAAATGTTGGCGTTTGATAGCAGTATTTCACATGGTATTGAAAAAACAACCTAATTTTTATAAAAAATACTTTTTCTGAGCATATTGCTCAAGTTCTTGTGCTGGCAAGGCAGGGCTGAAATAATACCCTTGTCCTAACTCACAATGGTAAGTTTTTAAATAATTTAAGTGCATTTTGGTTTCAATACCTTCTGCAATAGTGTGTAAACCCAAATTCTTAGCTAAGTTAATCACACTGATAACAATCGCAGCATCATGACTATCAGTCAGAATATCACGTACAAATGATTGATCGATTTTAAGCGTTTGTAGGGGAAAACGTTTTAAATATCCCATGGAAGAATAACCTGTTCCAAAATCATCAATTGCAAGCCGTACTCCAATGGCACGTAAGGCTTCTAATGTTTCTAAAGTTTTGGCGTTATCTTCCATGATAGTATTTTCAGTAATTTCTAACTCTAATGCATTAGCAGGCATTTGATAGTGGTCTAATAATTGTTTAATTAATGGAATAAAGTGAGGTTGATATACTTGCTGTGGGCAAATATTTACGGCAACCCACTGTAAGACTAAGCCTTTCTTTTGCCATGCAACATATTGCTGGCAAGCAGTGTGTAAACACCATTCTCCTAAAGGTAAAATTAGCCCCGTTTCTTCTGCTAAGGGAATAAAATCATTAGGGGAAACTAAGCCTTTAGTGGGGTGAATCCAGCGGATAAGGGCTTCAACCCCTACTAACTTTCCTGTGCTTAAATTAATTTGTGGCTGATAATATAAAACAAATTCTTTATTTTCAATCCCTTTACGTAAGGCTTGCTCTAAATTTAGATCATGCTCTAAATCAGTATGTAATTGATTAGAGAAAAAGTGGTAATTATTTTTTCCATGTGCTTTGACATGATACATGGCTATATCAACATGACGTAATAAATCACTACTGGTTAAAGCATCTTTAGGACTGAGGGTAATTCCTATGCTCACAGTAATTACTATTTCATATTCATCTAACTGATAAGGTTGTGCAATAAGAGCTAAAACCTGTTGGGCAAGCTCTTCTGCATCTTGAATACACTGACTATGAGTTTTTGCCCCTTCCATTAGTAAAATAAACTCATCCCCCCCAAAACGCGCTAGTAGGTGTTTATTCTCACATAAACTCATTAAGCGTTGTCCAATCACATGTAATAGACGATCTCCATATTGGTGTCCTAATGAATCATTAACTGATTTAAAACGATCAATATCTAGCAATAATAAGGCAAGAGGTTGTTTTGTATGCTGGGATAGGGTTTTATTTAATTGTTGATGAAAATAATCTCGATTGGGGAGTGCTGTGAGTTTGTCATAATGAGATAGGCGGTGAATCCGCTCTTGGGCATATTTATTTTCAGTAATATCCCAAAATATACCTAATATACCCACTACATTACCTTGTTTATCTTTTACAGGGGTTTTCACCATGTGAACAAGGCGTTCTTCTTTGTTGATGATATAAACTTCTTCAAAAGTTTCTGTTTTAGCCGTGGTAATAATACGTTGATCATCAGCAATATATTTATTGGCAAGCTGTGGCGGGTAGAAATCATGATCATTACATCCTTTGATCATATTCTCATCAATATTTAAATCTTGTGCATAGTTTTTATTGCAAGAAAGATAATAAGAGTGGGTGTTTTTAAGATAAATACGTTGTGGAATATGATCCACTAAGCTTTTATATTTTGCCTCACTTTCTTTTAATGCATCAGTATGTTGGCGAATCGCTTCTACCATTTGATTAAAATTTTTGGATAGTTCACTGATTTCATCATTGCCTTGTATGATAGGAATTAAGGTTGTGTAATCCCCTGCGGTGACACTGCGTGTACTTTTAAGTAATATATCAATATGACGGGTGACGACATGCCCAAGTAATTTAAGTAAAAAAATAGTTAAAATTAAGCCGCCAAATAAGCCAATAAATATAGTTTGTTGTACCAATTCCTGTTGAAAAAATAAAAAATGCTTAAGATTAACCCCAATTTGTATTTCTGCTAATTTTTGATTTTGAAATATTAAGGGGCGACGGGTGTCAAAGCGTTTATCATTAATTTGTGCTAAAGACTTATCTATTTTAGGAGGAGGGGAAGGTGTTTCTGCCGTGTAGAGATAAGTTTTTTGTTGTGTATCAAGGATTAAAATATAATCTAAACCTTTATACATAGTTAACATGCTTTTCATGGTAACACGTAAATTTTTCTTATCTTGATGGATGATATAAGGGGTAAAGGTATCATTTAAAATAGGGTATAACTCATCAATACGATTTGTGATATACCGCTGTGTTAAGGTATCAACCAATAATGTAAGATTAATAATGATGAGTAGTAATATTGCAAGGTGAGTACAAATACTAACCAGTATCAATTTGGTACGTAAAGAATGCTTAATTTGATTTAACAACATAATAGAAGTATCAAAACAAGATGATGTGTACAAACCATCATAAAAGAAAAAGCCTATTTAGTGTCATCTGAATCTATTTCATATATATACTGATGCTATTTAGCTTAATGTTATAACATTATTTGATGACTTGTTGTAAATAAAATCTAAAATATAAGTTTTACAAAAAGCATTACTCTTTCATTTCACTCACATATTATAATAAAAACACATAAAAATACATTTTTTATAATGGCTTTTTATATTTACAAAAATAGTATTTGGTTATCATATACTTTACACGTTTTCTATGAAAAAAATATGACATATAAAAAGTGTATTTTTCTTTATCGGTTGAAATAAAGTATATATTTTTTATTTAGATCATACTGTATCAGTATTTATGATATAAAATTTATATATCAATGCAGAAATAAAAAACTTACGTGAAAATATTATATAACTGAAATTACGTATTTGTTAAAAGATGATGATATCCATAAAGTGTAACGGCATTGCATGTAACGCTTCACTGTCATTAAGTTAAGGATTATCTGGTTCCACACGCTCCGCGTTGGAATCCAGTCCCTGACACTCTGCGTCATCTTGCTTAAAGTACCACGGTGTAGGATGCGGAGCGTTGTAACGAGGAAAGTATTGCTTTAAGCCCTTAACTTAATGGCAGTGATGCAACGCTTGTCACTGAATCACTTTGGTTATATAAACCATAAATTTAATTTTAATACTAAAAAGCAGCTTATAATAAAGAGTAAGTATCACACCAAATTATGAGTTGTTCCTCCTAATATTATGCAAAATGGTGTGATGTTAAGAGCCATACTAAAATAGTAAATTATATAATTTATATTTTGGTCAAAATTTTGCTTGATTGTTATCTATATATTGTACAATGGGCTTTGTATCAATATTGTCTGTATTATAACAACATGTTAGCATGGTAATTTATTTTAAAATTAATTAGTTATATTCATGACTGAAAAAAAGTATAAATAATAATGAGTGTATTAGGTATCGTTATTTGTTATTTATAATAACACCATTATAAATCTTGATATAAGATATATATCTGCAATAAACTCATTATTTCCTACTTTCCACTTTTTTAAAAAGTGGGTGCACTATAAATGGTGTTTTTTATTATTGCTTTCTATATATTGAATAATAAGATAAGAATAGAATAAATATTCACTTTCTTATTTATTATATAGAAAAAGTATAAAATAATAGGTGGTAATTAAGACTATACCACTGTATTGCCAATGATATAAAAAAGACAGTGTATTTACTGTATCTATGAGTATATCTTTGATTTATCAAATTATTTGGTAAAACTAAACGCTAGTTAGGGAAGAAATATGCCAGTTAATACCCCCCGTCATTCTCGCTTTTTCTGGCGATCCTCGGCGATGTTTTGTGTTTTGGATGCAAACTATCAGTTTCAAGAGGTCAATGCGGCATGGGAAGCTAACTTAGGGTTATCTACAGGGCAATTGCTTGCACAAAATTTCTTAGATTTTGTTCACACAGAAGATTATTCCGCAACAGAATATTATTTTAAGCAATTAGTGTCAGGGATTACAGCCGTCTCTTTTTCTACCTTATTTCGTGATCATGATGATAACTATCGTAATATTTTATGGTCAGTGAATAATGCGGCAACAGGTCAAGATGATTGTGCTTATTATTTAGTAGGGATGGATATTACTGAACGTGAACAGCCTATGGTGGCTGATGAAATGATCAGTGTGTTGCAAGAAGGGGTGGTCTTACAATATGCCAATGGTACTATTGGCGCATGTAACCCTAGTGCAGAGCGTATTTTAGGTTTATCTGCTGAGCAGATGATGGGGTGGACATTAATTGATCCTGACTGGCGGGCAATTCATGAAGATGGCTCCCCTTTTCCTACCGAAACTCACCCTGCTATTTGTACTTTACGTACAGGACAATCTTATGCTGATGTGGTGATGGGGGTGGTTAAATCTGACGATTCTGTGATTTGGATTCGTATTCATTCCTATCCCCTCTGGCGTGATGATGTCACCACCCCTTATGCCGTTGTGATTTCTTTTTCAGATATTACCCATTACAAAGAAAATGAACAATCTTTACGTTTAAGTGATGTCAATAAACCGGGGTTAACCTCTGTTTCTGAGAGTAATTATGACTTATGGGACTGGGATTTATCCAGTAATGAAGTCCATTTTTCTTCTCGCTGGCGCGCAATGATGGGGTTTAGTGAAACCGCTGAAATTACCCATATTGATATGTGGCATCAGCGTATTCACCCTGCTGATTATAAAAGGGTGATGGCAGATATTCAAAATCATTTAGATGGTTTAACCCAGTTTTGTGAAAATACCCACCGTGTACAGCATCAAGATGGTAGTTATCGCTGGATTTTAAATCGTTCAGTGATGGTAAAAGATGCCAATGGTAAACCACATCGTATGGTAGGTACCCATATTGATGTAACAGAACCTCGCCGTATTGAAGAAGAATTACAAGAAGCGGAAAAAAAATATCGTCAGATCATGGAGGTGGAAAAGGATGCACTATTTTTGATTGATGCTGAAGACACCCAAATTCTTGATCTAAACCGTACTTCAACACAATTATATGGCTATTCTCGTAATCAATTACTTGAGAAAGCCTTAGTTGATTTTTCTGCTCAGCCTGAAAAATTACAGAATGCATTAAAGAAAGGGATTAAACATAACTTTCAGCAGTACCAACGCCGTGATGATGGGTCAGTATTTCCAGCTGAAATTATGGTGAGTCCTTTTTTATATAAAGGTAAACAATCCTTTATGGTTGCCATCACTGATTTGACAGAGCAACAACGTATTGAAACTGCTTTGTGGGAAAGTGAATCAAAATACCGCCAACTCTTTGAGGCAGCCTCTAATCCTATTGTGGTATTTGATGCCAATACACAGCAGATTTTTGATGTGAACCGTGCAGCAGTGGATTTATACGGCTATTCTAAAGAAGAATGGTTACACATGACCACAGAAGATGTGTCAGCTGAGCCTGTCAAAAAACGCGCTGCTTTTAATAGTGGTAATAAAAAAGTCCAACTGATCCCATTGCGTTGGCACAAGAAAAAAGATGCCACTGTTTTTCCTGTAGAAATTTCAACAGGGAGTACTTATTTATTCCAAGGTCGTTCACTGATCTGTGCAACCTTGCGTGATATCACAGAACGTAAAGCTGCGGAAGAAGCAATTCGTAAAGAGCGTGATTTTATTAATACCTTGGTACATGCTTCACCTGCTTTCTTCTTTGCAATTAACCCTGATGGTAAAACACGCATGGTCAATAAAGCCATGTTGCATGCCTTAGGCTTCAGCTTAGAAGAAGTGATTGAGTATGATTATTTAAAAACCTTTGTACCTGAAAATGAACGTCCTTTAGTGGCAACTGAGTTTGAAAACCTGACTAAATCCATGCAGCCTTCTCTAATGGAAAGTCATGTAGTGAGTAAAGCAGGTAAATTATTACTGGTTGAATGGCATAGTCGCGCAATTGTTAAAGCTAATGGTGCCTTGGATTATTTCTTTGGGGTAGGGATTGATGTCACAGAACGTAAAAAAGCCCAAGGGCATTTACGTTTATTTAAATCTATTATTGAGTCTTCTACAGAGGCCATTACCATTTCCAATCCTGATGGACAACTTGTTTATGTTAACCCTGCTTATGATCAATTATTTGGTGGGCATAATAAGGAAAAAGAGTCTGATGTACCGACATTAAGCGAGCATTATCCCAATGATTCATTAAGTGTACTAAATGATGAAATCCTCCCTGAGCTACAAGGTGGAGGCAGTTGGGAAGGTGAGCTATATATGGAGGATGTTGATAAAGAGCGTTTCCCAGTTTGGCAACGTTTTGATGCAGTGCGTGACTCCAAAGGACAATTATTATTTAGTTTTGTATTAATGCATGATGTCAGTGAACGACAACGTATGTGGGATACGCTAAATAAACAATGGGAAGAGCACCAGATGATTTTCAATACGATACCTGCCATGATTTGGTATCGTAATGAAGAGAATAAGTTAATTCGCCAAAATAAACGTACCCGTGCAAACTTTAAACATGATCCCACTACGATGGAAGAGATCACAGATTGTGCGGAAGTGATTGAAGCAGGTAAGCCACAACATAATATTATGTATGCTTATCGTAATGAACATAATGATAAACGCTGGCTACAAATTGATAAAATTCCTTATCATGATACTCAGGGTACATTAATTGGGGTGATTGTATTTGCTACTGATGTGACTGACTATAAACAGACCCAAGCAACGCTACAAACCAGTGAAGAGCGGATGTACTTGGTGGTTGAAAATATGCCAATGATGCTGGGGGCGTTTGATAGTGAAGGTAATATTGTTGCATGGAACCGTACCTCAGAAACCATTACAGGTTATAGTGCGGCAGAAATTATTGGTAATCCTCGCAGTGTAGAAACTCTTTTTCCTGATGAAGCAGATCGCCGCCGCATGACCACCCGCTGGTATAGTTTAGATGAAGAGGAAAATTATTGGGAAACACGGGTGATGTGTAAAGATGGGCAATTACGCACCTTAGCATGGTCAAGTGTCTCTAAACAGTTTCCTGTCCCAGGGTGGCACACATGGCATTTAGGACAAGACATTACGCAACGAAAGCAATCTGATCAATTATTCCGTGAAAATGAAGCTTTATTAGCTTCTGTGTTTAGTGTTGCACAGCTAGGTGTGTGTTTAACTGATGATCGGGGACGTTTTGTACAAGTTAATAATGCTTTTGCAGAGATGTATGGCTATAAAGTAGAGGAGCTTATTGGTGAGGCCTTTACACTTATATTACCTACTGAAACACAAGGTGAATCAGTCAGAGAATATTATAGTTTATTAATGAGTGAAAATAAGGGGCTATTCTTTAAAGAAGGTGAAGGTATTCATGCTCAAGGACATAGCTTGAAAACACAAATGCTGACCAGTCGGGTTTTATTAGAAGATAAGAGACGTTTATTAGTCAGTATTATGATCAAAAAAGAGGATATAGCACACTAGGCTTACCCCCCCTTTTTTTATATGATACCGTATACTTTAATACTTGTTGATTGTAGGTTGGGTCAATACAGAAAATCCGATATTCAAAAATCATTACCCTCATATGATATATAAAATCAGAATATCGGCTTTTCTTAAGCCAGCCTACAATAATCTTATTATGATGCCAGTTACAAATTCTTTGTTTCAGCCACTAGTGCTTTAGCAATTTGTGCACTTTGTACAACAACATGTTGTAAGTGTAAAGAAGCTAATTCATCACGTTGTGATAACTTCACAATGGTTTTAATATTGTGTGTTAAATCATGAATAACTTCACAGATAAGTTCCAATTTTTCTGGGTTATCAATCGCGACAATGATGGCAGCAGCTGTTTTAATTTTCACTGATTCCAAAATGGTTTTTTGAGCAGCATTTCCAAATAAAATCGGCTCACCGTGGTTTTGCCCTACTTCAAAATACTTGAGATTATGCTCAATAATCAAATAATCTCGTTGGTCTTTTTTCAATTCTCGGACAACTTCCTGTCCTAACGTACCATACCCCAAAACAATAATATGCCCAGCTTTACCTTTATCAACAAGTAAGGGCTCGCCTGGCATAATGGCATCTTCACGTACTAATCTTGCAGTAATGCTAGAGAGATTTTTAAGAATAATTGGAGTTAAAATCATAGATAATACAATGGTAACAATTAGTATTTGTGAAGAGGTGGAATCAACTAAGTTATTATTTCTTGCCAGTTCTAATACAGCTAGTGAGAATTCTCCAATTTGTACAAGTGAAACTGCTGTTTTAAAGGCAACCCTTCTGGTGTCATCAATTCTGACAATGGTATAAATTACAATGTATTTTATCCCTAGTAATAAGGGCAATAAAATCATAATAGTAAAAAAGTGCTCTGCAATCAGGGAGAATTTTATTTGCATCCCTACGGTAATAAAGAAAACACCGAGTAATAAATTTCTAAATGGGGTTAAATCCGCTTCAACTTGGTGTTTAAATTTGGTTTCAGCAATTAACATCCCAGCAATAAAGGCACCTAATGAATAAGAGAAACCAAAATAATGCGCCATATAAGAAGCACCAATAGCAATTAAGAGTATAGAGCCAACAAATAATTCATCTGACTTTGATTTACTGACATGCTCGAAAAAAGGCTCTAGTAAATATTTTCCTGTCAAAAGTAAAATGGTGATTAGAGCTATGGCTGCAATAACTGTTTCAATAATAATGTAACTGACACTTTTATCACCATCAAGTGCAAAGAGTGTAATCATTAATAAAATAGGAATCACAGCAATATCTTGCATAATTAAAATCCCCAATACACGTTTGCCGTGGGTTCTTTTAATTTCGCGCGTTTCATTAAATGTTTTGAGCACAATTGCTGTAGAGGATAAAGCTAATGCACTACCAATAATCATCGCCATTTGGAAATCATAACCTAAAGCAAAAATACAAATTAAGACAACGATCATGGCAGTGACCGCAATTTGTAATGTGCCTGTAAAAAATACCTCTTTTTTCATTTTCATCAAAGATTTAAAAGAGAACTCTAAACCAATGGTAAACATTAAAAATACAATACCAAACTCAGCGATTTCTTTTAACTGATGATTATTGGCAACTTTATGTAAACCAAACAGGTAAGCAATAATAGTCCCTGTTAAAATATAACCAATAATAGTGGGTAAATTAAACCGCTTTAACAATAAATTAACTAAAATTGAAATAAAAAGAGTCGCAACAATAATTCCTAGCATCTAATACATCCTATGTTTAGGTAAATATCTACTTATCATTTTTCTCATTGATTAAAAATACATAAGCTAGGGGGGGGAGTTATATAAAAAAGAGGCGTGGTATATAGTTTTTAATTATAAAAACTAAGGTATTACAAAGCTGTAAAGCATTTATTATTTAGCTGCAATAATCAAAGTCATCATATATATGAGAGGAGCACAGCCTTATTTCAAGATAAAACGCATAAAATAAATTCATTATTAGCATTTTATTTATGATAAATAATTGGCACTGATTTTAGTCACTTCATTTTCATGATTTAACCAATAAATATCAAAATCATGAGCAATAAACAATTGTCCATGATAATACTGGCAGGCTTCATCTCTGACATCTTCTATGGAAGGAGATTGGGTGCGACTATCTTGATAACGTGCACTAAAATGAGTGAGTACTAATGTTGGTAATTCAACAGCTTGGGCAAACTGTGCGACAGTAGCAGCAGAACTATGTTGGGGGGATGCACCGACTTTTTCACTAATACTACGTGTATAGGTTGCTTCATGAATCAGGACTTGAGCATTACGACAATGTTCAGCAAGTAATTCAGGACAATCATTATCACCAGATATAATGATTTTTCTAGGAGAAGATTTAAAAATCAGATAATCACGACTTAATAGAACTGTATTATCCTCTAAGGTCACATCTTGCCCACGTTGTAACTGTCCCCATATTTCACCTACTGGGATTCTGTGTTGTTTTAATTTAGCAATATTGAGTTTAGGTTTTAGATCATTTTCAGTAAAAATATAGGCAACGGAAGGGACACGATGTGAAAGGGCTAGTTTTTCTACAGAAAACCCTGTACCCTCCCATGTATCTAATTCATCTACATCAATAAAATGAATAGGGTAAGAGAGGGTTAAGTCACTTAATTGACTCATCAGCTCAATCATTTGCTGTATCGCAGGCACGCCAACAATTGTTAAAGCATGGGTACGCCCTGCAAGTGATGCACTGGCAAGTAAACCTATTAAACCATAGCAATGATCACCATGAATATGGGTAATAAAAATCGCTTCTAAATGGCGTAATGATAAACTAGTATGTAAAAGCTGGTGCTGTGTACCCTCACCACAATCAACTAAATACCATGTTTTACTATTTTTACGGCGTATCGCTGTGCCTGAAACATTACGTGTTTTAGTGGGGGTACCTGATGATGTGCCTAAAAATAAAAATTCCATACCTTAATCATTTAGCCAGTGTAAAAAAACAGATACTACCTACTGTAGCGTTTTTTTAATATAAAAACACATATTATCTACCCTATTGCACTCATTTTAAAAAAATTTAGCCTACATTTATTTCTAATTTATGAATCTTAAGCAACTTAGTCAATTGTATCAGGCGTGTGAGCACACAATAAAATACGATCAAATTAAATTACGTCGTCGTATTCGCCAATTTCAACAACGTGTTAAAAAACAACAAGAGCTTGATCTTTCTGCCTGTCAAAAATTGGTCAATGCGGTAGAACAGGCAATGCAGCACTATAAACACCGCTGTGATAATTTACCTAAAGTCAGTTTTCCTGATGATTTACCTATTGCCGCCCACCATGAAAAAATTGCCACAGCTATCAAAGAAAACCAAGTGGTGATTATTGCAGGAGATACAGGATCGGGAAAAACTACTCAAATTCCAAAAATTTGTCTTGATATTGGGCGCGGGATACATGGTTTTATTGGTTGTACCCAGCCGCGTCGAATTGCTGCGCGTACAGTTGCCACGCGTATTGCAGAAGAATTAAACAGTGAGTTAGGGCAAACGGTTGGCTACAAGGTACGTTTTCATGATCAAATGCGACGTGAAAGCTATATCAAATTAATGACTGATGGGATTTTGCTAGCTGAAACCCAAGGTGATCGCTATTTTAATCAATATGATACCTTAATTATTGATGAAGCCCATGAGCGTAGTTTAAATATTGATTTTATCCTTGGTTATTTACAACGCTTATTACCTAAACGTCCTGATTTAAAAGTTATTATCACCTCTGCTACGTTTGATACCAGTCGCTTCTCAGAATATTTTAATGATGCGCCAATTATTGAAGTAGAAGGGCGAACTTACCCAGTTGAATTACGTTATCGTCCTTTAAATGAGGCTGATACTGACAGTGATGAGCGCGATGTACAACAGGCAATTGTGGATGCCGTGGATGAAATTTCTCAACATGATCCACGTGCGGATATTTTAGTCTTTCTCCCAGGGGAGCGTGAGATTCGTGAGGCGACAGAAAGCTTGCGCCAGCATAAACTCCTCAATACAGAAGTGTTTCCTTTGTTTGCACGCTTGTCTGTGGCAGAACAAAATCGGGTATTTAAACCTGAGCAGAAACGCCGCATTATTTTGACTACTAACGTCGCTGAAACCTCTTTAACCGTGCCACGTATCCGCGCGGTGATTGATACAGGCACAGCACGGATCAGCCGTTATAACAGTCGTAACCAAGTACAGCGACTGCCCATTGAGAAAATTTCTCAAGCCAGTGCTGATCAGCGTAAAGGACGCTGTGGGCGGATTGCAGCAGGGCTGTGTATTCGTCTTTATGATGAAGATGATTTTTTAAAACGCCCCGCTTATACCGATCCTGAAATTTTACGCACCTCCTTAGCCACTGTTATTTTACAAATGTTACACCTTGGTTTAGGGGATATTAATGATTTCCCTTTTATCAATATGCCCTTACCGCGTAGTATTAATGATGGGTTTCGCCTGCTATTAGAATTAGGTGCGTTGGTTAAAAAAGAACAAGAGCACGTATTAACCACTTTAGGGCGTAGCTTAGCAAAACTACCGATTGACCCACGTTTAGGGCGTATGATTCTAGCCGCGAAAGAGCTAGGTAGTTTAGATGAAGTATTAATCATTGCCAGTGCCTTGAGTGTACAAGATCCCCGTGATCGACCGATGGCAGCCCAGCAAGCAGCGGATGAAAAACATAAGCAATTTGTAGCAGAGGGATCTGATTTTCTCAGTTTTGTTAATTTATGGCGATTTTTCCATGAAAATGCGCGTCATTTATCAAAACGTAAATTACGTAATTTATGTAAAGAAAATTTCCTCTCTTATCGTCGAATGCAAGAATGGCATGATATTCATCAGCAAGTGATGGTACACATACGTGATTTAGGTTGGTGTTTAAATCAAGTTGAAGCAGAATATGAACCGATTCACCGCGCTTTATTAACAGGCTTATTAGGCAATGTTGCCACTAAAGGCTTAGAGAAGAATTTTATTGGCGCACGCGGGCAAAAAATGCTGATTCACCCCAGTTCTGCCTTGGTGAAAAAATCCCCAAAATGGTTTGTTGCAGCGGAGTTAGTGGAAACCAGTCGCTTATTTGCGCGTTGTGTAGCAAAGGTACAACCTGAATGGATTGAAAGTATTGCGGGAGAAGTGTGCCGTCGTGAATACTTTTCACCCTATTGGCAAGCACGTAGTGCACGCGTAGGCGGCTATGAACGGGTATTTTTATATCAATTACAATTAGTAGCTAAACGTCGTATTAATTACGGTGCTGTTGATGCAAAAGTTGCTAATGAAATTTTTATTCGTGAAGGTTTGGTCAATGCCGAATATCGCAGTAACGCGCCTTTCTTTAAACATAACCAGCAGTTAATCAATGAAGCACGCCAGCTAGAAAATAAATTACGTCGTTGTGATGTATTAGTCAGTGATGAAGAGCTATTTAATTTATATGCAGCGCGGGTTCCCGATCATATTTACACAGGGGCAGCCTTTGAAAAATGGCGTAAAAAAGCAGAACAAGAGAATAAACAACAGCTGTTTTTTAATTTAGAGGATGTGGTGATTGATAGTGATATTAAAGGGGATGATTTCCCTGATCATATTGCTTTATCTGATACGGTTGATGTGACATTGCGTTATGTTTTTGATCCTTTATTAGAAGAAGATGGGGTCAATGTTGATATTCCTTTAAGTGTGTTAAATCAAATTAAAATCACTGATTTTGATTGGTTGATTCAAGGTTTATTGGCAGAAAAGATCACTTGTTTGATACGCGGTTTACCTAAAGCTATTCGTCGTGATTTTGTCCCAATTCCTACCACTGCGAATGAGGCAATGGATACTTTAGAGTTTGGGAAAGGGAATTTTTATACAGAATTAACCCAGTTTTTACATCGCCGTCGGGGTTCACCTTTACCCGAAAAATGGTGGCAAGGGATTGAGCTGCCGCATTATTTACAGTTCTATTTTTGTTTACGTAAAGAAGAGACAGAGGAAGTATTAGCAGCAGGGCGTGATTTGGCTACTTTGCAGGCACGTTGGGCGGAACATGCCAGTGAAAATTATCAGGCACAAATGGATGCAGTATTAGATCGTAAGAATTTAACTGTATGGAATTTTGGCGATTTACCTAAACAGGTGGATGTGACCGTTAATCGTTTGTTAGTCGTTGGTTATCCTGTGTTAGTGGATAAAGCCACCCATGTTGATATGCAGGTGATTGATAATCAAGTTGAAGCGAAGAAAATCATGCGCCAAGGGGTGTATCGTTTAGCATGGTTGAATTTACCCATTAAACGTTTGATGCGTGATATTAAGTTTAATAAAAATATCAGCCTGTTGTACTTACCATTAGGGAATGAAAATGAGTTAAAGCAGCATATGGTGCATGCAGCGGTGAATACATTATTTTTTGAGGATGATTTTTTACCTTATCAGCAAGATGAATTTACTCAGCGGTTGCAGTTGTGTAATAAAACCATTGGGCGCGTATTAGCAGATTACACTAAGTTGATTAGTGATATTTTAAAAGCTTATGCAGAGGTACGGCAGTTATTAAACCAAAATGGGATGCAGCGTTATAAAGCACATGGTGAAATTAAGCAGCATTTGAATGCATTAATTTATCATGGTTTTGTATATGAGATTCCGTTTGAACGTATGAAGCATATTCCGCGTTATTTGAAGGCGTGTACATTACGCTTACAACGTTTAGCGCAAGATCCTAATAAAGATGCACGCAAGGCAGAACCTTTATTAGATTTATGGGCGGAGTATGTGCAGGTTAGTGAGAAGAATCAGCAGCAAGAGGTGATTGATTTTCGTTGGCAGTTGGAGGAACTGCGGGTATCGTTGTTCGCCCCAGAATTAAAAACACCATTTTCGGTGTCTGCACAACGTATCCAAGCACAGTGGAATAAATTACTTAAGAGTTTATAGACAATATATAGATTTTAAGGTCGGTTTTCCTGCGCCAAACCGACCTACAATTACCTTTTTTAGAGATATTTATGTATATATCACTACGTTATTTATTGATTATTCTTGCATTTTTCACAAGCATTTTGATAGGAGCAATAATAATTGTATATGAAAGTACAAAATCATCTTATAAAGCAGTTGGTTATAATAATGGTACAATTACCACTAAACTGGATATAGTTAAAGTAGTGAAACATAAAATAGGGGCTAGCCGTGATTGTAAAAATATTTCAAGCTCTAAGCTAGAAACTATTGTTTTTATAAAAGCTAAAGCAACCGCTTTATATGCTACAAAACATCCAAATGGCTTAGTTTCTTTTTGCTTGGCTGAATAAATATACTATTTTTTCCTTACTCCAGTATCTTTTGATTAAGACATGCGGGAACGAGAGAATGTAATAAACGCTATTTATTAATCACTACTCTTCCAAACACTCAGAGTAATCACTTACCTCATTTAATATTTTTTGTATTGTCTTACTCAAATAGGCTTCATCAATCATGATATCAATGGCTTCTTGATAGGAGATATCAGTTGTCATTAAACTTATCACTTTCCCTTTTTCATTAAACAGCTTCCCAAGCTACATAATTTTCAGCAAAATAAATTATTTTACGTTTATCAGGGGTAATAATTCTAAACTCATGTTTATCTGTCATAGGAGATTTCTTATCATAGATATATGTCATTACTTGTAAATGTTATTATATAAAAACATAAAACTGTTTTAAAAATGATTAATGATAAAATGCCCATCTCAGATCTACTTCCAAGTTCAAGACACCTGCTTTTTATGGCGATACTGCTGGTAACAGGTTTAGCCCTAGATAATTTATTTCCCTTTATGGGACAAATATTTTTTTCTATTATCGCGTGGGTTAGTTTTCTATTTTTTTATGAACAAATAAAAAATCAAAAAGCACGTTTTATTTTAATGGGCTGTTTAGTCATTGCGACATTAGGTGAACTCTTTTGCTCATTAGTGTGGGGCTTATATACCTACCGACTGGAAAATATTCCTCACTATGTCCCTGTAGGGCATGTTTTTATGTTTTTATTCAGCCTGTATCTCGCGCCACGTCTTCCCAATTGGATTATCTATCTTGTGCCTGTACTGGTTGTGCCTTATGTATTGGCAGGCTATATGATTGGCTTTGATGAATTTGGGGTGATTCTAGCGGCTTTCTTAGTGGCTTGTGTGATCAACGCACCAACGACAAGTGAAAAAAAAATGTATATTACAACATTTATGCTATCACTGTGTTTAGAGATTTATGGCACATATTTGGGCAACTGGGCATGGTTGGCAGAAGTGCCTTACTGGTCACTCAGTAATACCAGTCCCCCCTTAGCATCAGGAGCTTTCTACTGTGTACTGGATTTCTTAATTATTTATACCCTCAGTACAAAACAACAAAAGCCTGTAGAAGAATTGAATCAGTATGCAGTCCTTAATGAAGCATAGTACTTAAATATAGAAAATATGGGTATCAATAATAATTAATCATCACTAGGAATTTCAATTAATTTAATAATGTGATGTTTGTTGATAATATGCGCGGTACTTTCATAATCAGATAATACAATAAACTCTTTATCTGATTTATTTAATACATCAGATAAACGTGTATTACGCTCAATCACTAATGTACCTTCTAAAATACTGCCATCACTGATAGTCATTACTACATGTATATCACGACGTGTTAATCCCATTTTTATCTCCTTTTTAACACATAGATTCGCATTATTAAAATACGAATCTATGTCGTTAGACAAACACAGGTTCAATTAGCTTGCAATCATACCTAAAGCTTGGCGGATACGTTCTACAGTACGTGTTTGTCCAATAAGTTGAACTGTTTGATCAATGGATGGCGAAACACTGCCACCTGTCACTGCAACACGCAAAGGCTGTGCCACTTTGCCTAATTTAAGCTCCAGCTCTTCACCTACTTCATGAATCACGGCATGAATAGCTTCTGGTGTCCATGTTTCTAGCTGCTCTAATTTTTCAGCTAATGCAGTTAAAGGTGCGACAGCAGCAGCTTTAAAGTTTTTCTTTGTTGCTTTTGCATCGTATTCTAAACTATCAATATAGAAAAAACGGCTGGCTTCTGCCATTTCTTTTAAGGTTTTACAGCGGTCTGCTTGGACGGGAATGAGGTCAGTTAAAGCAGGACCTTGTACAGTATCAATCCCTAAGTGATCAAATTGATATTGCAGTTGTTTTGCCACATCTTCAACAGGGGTTTGACGAATATAATGCTGGTTTAACCATAATAGTTTTTCAGTATTAAATGCAGACGGTGCACCATTGACATCTGTGATCTCAAAAAATTCTATCATTTCATCAATACTAAACACCTCTTGATCACCATGTGACCAACCTAAGCGTACAAGGTAATTTAATAAAGCGTGAGGTAAAAAGCCTTCTTCCTTGTATTGCATCACATTCACTGCACCGTGGCGTTTTGATAAACGTTGTCCATCATCGCCTAAAATCATCGGTACGTGAGCATAATTAGGAATATCAGCCCCTAATGCTTTTAATATGTTAATTTGACGGGCGGTATTGTTTAAATGATCATCTCCTCGAATCACATCTGTAATACGCATATCCCAATCATCGACAACAACCGTTAAGTTATAAGTCGGGGTGCCATCAGAACGCGCAATAATTAAATCATCAAGCTCTGAATTATTGATAACCACATTACCTTTAATTTTATCGCGAATAATCACATCGCCAACTTGAGGATTTTTAAAGCGGATGACAGGATTAACGCCTTCAGGTGCTTCAGCATGACCATGACGACAATGCCCATCATAACGGGCTTTTTCTTTACGGGCTTTTTGTTCTTCACGTACCTGCTCAATACGTTCTTTAGAACAGTAACAAGGATAGGCTTTTCCTTCATCCACTAATTGTTGGATAACTTGACGATAACGATCAAAGCGTTCAGTTTGAAAAAAAGGACCTTCATCATCTTTTAAATTTAACCATGCCATGCCTTCTAAAATGGCATTAACAGAAGCTTCTGTTGAACGTTCTAAATCTGTATCTTCAATACGTAAAACAAACTGACCACCATGTTTACGGGCATACAACCAAGAATACAAAGCAGTACGCACACCACCAACATGTAAGTAACCCGTTGGACTAGGGGCAAAGCGAGTACGAACAGTCATCTATCTCTCATTATTATCAAGGTAATTAGTACAATATAGTGCATGGGAAAAGCAGCTATAACACAATCATGCTGAAGTAGGTAAAAAGTATTTACCTACTCATTTATAGGATATCTTTAGAGCTTAGTCTAATTGTCCCATTGCAGTGATATTGAAACCACAATCTACATAAGTAATTTCACCTGTAACACCTGATGCTAAATCAGAGGATAAGAAGGCAGCTACGTTACCAACTTCATCAATGGTGACATTACGTTTTAAAGGTACACGATCTTTAACATGATCAAGCATCAAGCGGAAGTTAGAAATACCAGATGCCGCTAAAGTGCGGATAGGCCCTGCTGAAATACCGTTTACACGAATACCATGCTGTCCTAAGCTATATGCCATGTAACGTACATTGGCTTCTAAACTGGCTTTTGCTAAACCCATCACATTGTAATTAGGTAAGGCTTTATCTGCGCCTAAGTAGCTTAATGTAATTAAAGAGGCATCACGCCCTTTCATCATATCTAAGCCAGCTTTGGCTAAAGCGGAAAAACTGTAGGAGCTGATTTCATGTGCAATACGGAAACCTTCACGTGTGGAATGATCAAGGTATTCACCTTTTAACTCATCCCCAGGGGCATAGGCAACTGCATGGACTAAAATATCAAAGCCATCCCATGATTCTTTTAATTGAGTGAATAAATTAGCAATATCATCATCACTGCCAACGTCACAAGGATATACCAGTTCAGACCCACACTCAGCTGCAAATTTTTCCACACGTGGACGTAATTTATCTGTTTGGTAAGTAAAAGCCAACTCTGCACCTTCACGTTGCATTGCTTTGGCAATACCCCATGCAATAGAGCGATTGCTGGCAACACCTAAGATAAGAGCGCGTTTTCCTGTTAAAAATCCCATCGTTTTTATTCTCCTCATTAATTAAGTAGCGTATTGTATGCTGAAATAAAAAAATAATCTTTAACTTTTACTCATTTGTAGGGAAGATAAAAAAGAGGGTAGATAGACTGATTTTTTTACTTTTCCTATTAGATAGGCTAATTTAGCGTATCATACTCAGTTAAAACATGATATTGTGGCTTTATAGCCATGTATTTTTATCCTAATTTTCTTAAATTAAAGACACAATAAACCATTATTAGTTTAAATACTTCATAGTGTAGTGTTTTGAAAGTGGATACAATATTGCATATAATTTTAAGTGTGAAATAATGAATAGGTGATATATAAGCTTGTTGGCTAGTTAGTACGGTCTATATAACGTATTTTTTGTTTTAACATACATAAAAATGTCAGTTTATTACATTAAAATGACAGGGCAGGAATAAAAAGGTGATAAAAACGCTCTTTTATCCCTGAAATCTTGATGAATATGACCTTATAACAAGCTTATATGTCTATAAACATAACAATAAATGCTTGTATTTATGCTTCACATGAAAAGCTTGCGCTAACATTATCATAGACTTAGCTTTTTAGTTGTATAAATAAGTAAAATGAAGCAATGTAAACTACATGCATTTAGGTCAAAGTATGCTACATTAGTGGCAAGTAAAAAAAGCATTTTCAATAAGATTGAAAATATTTTATGATGGCTGCAACAATCAATGATGTTGTGTTAACACAACACACTATTTTTGCAAGCTGGTTATAAGAATTTAGAAATATAATTTAGATCAATGTGATAGAAGGATAAAGTGGCTATTATGCTATATTTATCACCTATCTACGATATAACGCAATACGTAAAATAGAACATAGCGTGTTACATGACGATTCTTGAGTAATGATCCCTTTAGAAAAGATTATTGTACTTAACAAAGTGCCTTTGTTCTCGCAATTGAAAACAGAAGATATCCATATGATATCAACAATTGCTACAGAGGAAGCCTATGAGGATGGTCACACCTTATTTTATGAAGGTGATGTGGGCGATAAATTATTTATTGTTGTTTCAGGTGCTGTGCACATTTTAAAAAATCAAGATGGTGAAGAAAAACAACTTGTCACCTTGAAAGAAAATGATTTTTTAGGTGAGCTGGCTTTATTTGATGCTGAAACACGTACCGCCACCGCTAGATGTGGTAGTCCTTGTACCTTTTTAGTAATTGAGCGTAATGATATGGAACAATTGGCTCATGAATATCCTGCTATTGCTTTTGGATTTATTAAAGTATTGATCAGCCGTATGCGTGGAATGATTAATAATAAGGGTTAACGAATGTCATCATTAACCCGCTTTTTCGGTAATTTACTTTCCATTAAACCCAATGAATGGGAAGGTGTTGTTTATTTCTTCTTGGTATTAGTTGTGTTTTCCTTTGGTGCAAGTTTCGCACGTAGTATTGGAATGACATTACTGATTGCAAACTTAGGAGGAGATAAACTACCAGTTATCTTTATTTTAATTGATCTCTCGGTCATGGTGGGATCAATGGTGTATGCCCATTACACCAAAAAAGCCAGTGGTTTGGCAATTCTTGCCTTTTTCTTTATTACCACTGCCGTTTTCTCTGTTGTCGCCCAATTATTACTCAATTTCTCCAGCTTAATTTGGGTCTATGGCTTTTTCTTTGTCGGCTTTTTCTTCTTTTATATCTTAATCTCTATTCATGCCACCAGCGTTGTTGCCTCATATTTTACCGCAGTGCAAATGAAACGTGTATCAGGTGTGATTAATACAGGGATTCCTATTGGTGGGATTTTAGGCGGCATTACACTTGTTGTCTTATTAAAATTCTTTCACTTTCAGCCTGAATCATTAATTTTAGTATTAGGGGTTTCCTGTTTAGGGGCATATGGTTTTTTACGTGCTATTAACTCCCGCTTAAGTCCTGTACGTGCCAGCAACCCCGAATTTAAAAGTACAACAAAAAATCCACTACGTGAACTCTTAGCCGCTTTTCGTTACATCATCGGTTCACGTTTAATGATTTTTATGGCAGTTGGTTTAATGTTATTTGTGGTAGGAAACAAATTTCTAGAATACCAATACCAAGTCATGATTTATCCTGAGATTTATCCTGACACCCAAGAACGAGCGAGCTTTTTCGCCACCTATGAGATTTTTGCCAATGTACTATGGCTAGTCATCCAACTGTTTTTAACCTCCCGTATCGTTGTGAGCTGGGGAGTGGGTGCCAGTAATTTACTCCATCCCGTCTTAACAATGTTGGTGAGTATTGGTTTATTTTCCTACTTTTATACACATCAAGGTGACCTTAACCTTGATCTTGGCTCTCAGTTTTACATATTGATGCTATTAGGGGTATCTAGCCAATTTGTGAATCAAGAAATGCGCGGTGCATTTCGTACACCTGTTAATAACTTACTCTTTAATGCTATTCCGCCCAATTTATGGGGCACAAATAAAGCCTTTTTAAATGGTATTATTTTTCCATTTGCAACAGTTATTGCAGGGATTATGCTTATTCTCCTAACAGGAGATAATAAATTTGACTGGTTAGTCTCTTTTGATTTAGCTGTCACCCCTGAACAACTTACCTATATCATCCCCCTCATTGTTTTTGTGATGTCTATTTTAGGTATTATTGCTGCATTACCTCAATGGTTTGCTTATAACGAGGGGGTATTTGGACTATTAAACCGTGAGCTATTTGATCGCCGTAGTGAAGCGGGGATGATGAAAAATAATGGGAATAGTTTAAAACAAGTCGTTGAGCAAAAATTGGGGAGTGGAGATTACTATCAAATTATTGCTGCACTGGAAATGATACGTGTATTACGTCTTAATTATTTTGCTAACCAAGTGGGGAATTTATTATTAAAAATAGACCGCTTTGAAGTAAAAGAGCACTGTATTAATACATTAGCCGCATTGCCCCAATCAAATACTAATATCACCTATTTAGTAGAAGCATTAAAAACAGCTAATGATGATAAAGTTTTACCACTGATTTTACGTAATTTGACTCAATTTACATCAGTGAATTTAAATAATACAGTTGAAAAGATGTTAAAACATCATTCTCCACAAGTCTTTATTGAAGCCTGTTTATATTTATATAGTCGTCAGCAGTATTCACGTAAACGTGATATTGAAAACCGTATATTGGCACAATTACGTAATGAGGAGAGTCCTGATTTTCCTTTATACCTCTATGCATTGGGTGAGTTAAAACAAGCCCATTACAGCGAGAACGTTTTACCTTTCATTGATCATGAGCGTTCTACTGTTCGTGTTGCCGCCTTTACGGCCTATATTCGTATGCTAGAAGGGCAACTAGATCCTTATAAAGCGCGTTTAGTGGATGCACTCAGTTCACCCGATAAAGAAATGAAATTGGTGGCATTACGTGCATTAAAAGAATGCCAACCCCTTGAAGATTGGATGCCTATCATTCGTTTATTAGGCGCAAAAGATCGTACCTTAGTCAATGAAAGTAAAGAACTTTTACGCCTTAGTCTTGGGGTATGTAAAAATGCGTTAGTTGCGCATGTTTTTTCAAATAAAGTTGCCGTACAAGAGCGATTTGAAATTTTATCTTTAATTTACAATAAATTAAATGAGCAGCAACGCCAAAATCTTAAACATATGGGTGATTTAGCTCTACAAAACTTTATTCGTGTACGAGGCTTGATTAAGTTACATGAATCAATGCAGCATACAAGTCGTGCCCATGAATTAGTGGCAAAAGTACTGGATGAAGTAGCAGAAAATCACTTATTACATGTTATTACTATTATTACCTATGCTTCTGAACAAGATTTAGAATTTTTCCAACGTATCAGCCGTGGCTTACTCTCCCCTAGTAGAGCTAACCAAGGAAATGCATTAGAAGTTTTATCGAATGCAGGGGAACGTTACCTTGTTGGACGTGTACTGCGTTACTTTGATGAGCGTTTAAATGACTTGGCAGCCATTGATCGTATTCATATGAGTCTCTTTGTTGAACCCCTTGATGTCAATGTAAAAAATTATGGTCAAAACTTAATTAACCTTGATCACCCTATGCTGCGTGCTAGCCTACATTATATGCAAGCAGAACGTACTGGAAAATTACGCTTACCTAAACATGCTGACACAGATGTACGTGATTTATTAACTAAAAAGACACGTTCACGCTAAAGACTAAAATTATTTAGCCAAAGGAACTGCCATGCAATCAGAAAACTTATTACGCTTAATCAGCATTATTATGAGTGCTGTCTCCTATGTTTTTTTATTGCTTGCATTGACGGTCATTGAAGAAGAACGTAGTTTTTACATTTTTATGGGGGTGGGGGGTATTGTCGGGGGGGTGATGTTGCTAGGATTAGCTAAAATTATTCAATACCAAGTGATGAGCCATCATGTGCTAGAAGAAAGTTTACGTGCTGCACGCACTCAAAACCGTTTATTACAAGAACTTCTCACACGTAAAAATACCGCAAAAAAACCTGCTACAGCACAAACACACCCAGTAAAAAAATAAGGAAGAGAAAGCGTGACCAAGAAAAA
>Ga0193950_1000078_pt1 | contig 26875 bp, 20 predicted proteins | sample BB_1_MG_FD_144485 | JGI IMG/M metagenome (GOLD analysis project Ga0193950, IMG submission 144485) | Microbial mat bacterial communities from the Broadkill River, Lewes, Delaware, United States - BB_1_MG | ecosystem: Environmental > Aquatic > Freshwater > River > Microbial mats | place: USA...
GAGCGGTCGATTTTGATGCCGGTGGCGGGGAAGTTGACCAGCCGTTTGAGCGAGCTGTAGCCTGTGCCGAAGTCGTCGATGTAGATGCCAAAGCCGAGCTGGCGGAGCTGCTCCAGCCGCTGGATGATGGCGTTTTCATCAATATTCAGCGCGCTTTCGGTCAGCTCGAAGTTGATCTGACGCGGGTTCAGGCTGTGTTGTTGCAGCAGTCGAGGCAGTTGCTGTAGTAGCTGATCATCGTGCAGCTGGCGGGGTGACAGGTTTATGTTCAGGGTCAGGTCGTGGCGGCCAGTCTGTTGTTGCAGCCGGGCCAGGGCGGGCAGAGCCTGGTGAATAATCCACACCCCCAGCGCAGGCATCAGTTGAGTCTGCTCGGCCAGTGGGATGAACTGGCTGGGGGGCACCCAGCCGAGCTGGTTATTGCGCCAGCGTAGCAGGGCTTCAAAGCCGTATACCTGTTCGTTGTGAAGATCAACCACCGGCTGATAGTGCAGGCTGAACTCCTGGTTTGCCAGCGCGTTGCTGAGCTGGCTTTCGAGCTGGTTCTGTTTGCTCATCCGTTCATGCAGTTCCACCGAAAAAATCTGGTGTGCTCCTTTGCCGTTATTTTTGACCTCGTACATGGCCAGGTCAGCGTCGCGCAGTATATCGCTGGCATGCTGGTCGCCTGGCTGAATCAGTGTAATGCCGATACTGGCTGATACCTGTAATGTCTGGCGTTGAAGCTGGAAGGGCTGGCATACCCTGTGCTGCAGGCGTTGGGCCAGCTGGCTGATTGAGTCCGGTGAGTGGCTGTCGCACTGACTGTAAATAACGAATTCATCGCCGCCAATGCGGGCAATTGTATCGTTGCTCTGCAGGCAGTCGCTCAGCCGCAGGGCCAGCTCGCGCAGGAACTGGTCGCCGACGCTATGGCCCAGGGTGTCGTTAATTTTCTTGAAGCCATCGATATCAATAAACAGTACCGCTCCCCCTGGTGTGTGTTGCAGGCCGGATTCCAGCGCTTGCTGAAATGCGGTGCGATTCAGCAATCCGGTGAGGGTGTCATGTCGGGCCTGATAACTCAGTTGTTGCTCATTTTGTTTGCGTTCGGTGATGACATCAATGGTGCCCTGGTAGATCGGCTCGCCCTTGGCGTTGCGGCTGAGGTAGGCGTTTTCAGATAGCCAGATGCTATTGCCCTGGCTGTCCTTGCCTTGCCATTCGAAGTTAAGCACTTCTTTATGCTGGTGCAGCTGGCTGAGGAACTGGCGGTAACGTTCGATATTCTGGTGCAGTTGCTGGCCGATCTGTTCTACCTGTTGCACCATCTCGGCTGGCTCGTCGTAGCCAAAGGCCCTTGCCAGTGCCGGATTGACGTTGATAAAGCGACCGTCCAGGGTTGCGCTGTAAACCCCTTCAATCACTTTTTCCAGCAGGTTGTGATAGTCGCTTTGTACGGCTTTGAGGGAGCGGGTCTGCTGCTGGGCGAGTGCTTCGGCACGTGCCCGGCGAGCCAGGTTGCGCTGTAGCAGTAGTAACAGGGTAAGGGCGACCAGGGCGATGCCGCAGACGATCAGGGTGGAGCGGGGTAGCTGCCACCAGGGGGGAGCTGTGCTGATATCGCTGAATCTGTAACTCAGTTGACGGTCTCCCAGTTGCTGGGTGAAATAGGCGCTGAAGAGTGGCTGGCTATCGCTGGGTAGGGAGCTGAACAGAGGTTGGGTGCTGGTGCTGTGCAGGTCGCGGATTTCCAGGGCCAGGCCGTTGCGGCTGCTGAGGATGGGGCCTAGCAGAATGTTGATCGCTTCTTCGAAACGGACCATGGCGCTGACGTAGCCCCTGAGCTGCTGCCCAGGGGTGAAGACTGGCAGGATCAGGCGAAATTCAGCGCCTTCAGTCTGATCCTGGTCGGTATTTTCACTGATGCCGATCTGCAGGCTATTGCTGTGGTGAGCCTGTTGCATTGCTTGCCAGAGGGCTGGGTTGACGGCCAGGTTGGTGCCCAGTGACAGGCCGTTCATCTGTGCTGAGGCGCTGTAGTAGATCGGGTAAAGCTCGTTCTGTGGGCTGTTTGTGTAACTCAGGCGGAAGTCGAAGATACCGTCGGCACGGGCTTGTTGCACCCAGTTGTCGGCCTGTTCGCGGCTGATTCTGGGAATCCATTCAAATGCGGCAATGCCGTAGGCGCTTATACTGGTCTGGCTGTTGAATTGGTCAAACTGGTCCCGGCTCAGGTCTGGGGTCAGTTGCATCAGGCTGCGCAGGGCCTGAAGCTGTTCCTGCAGCGCATTCAGGCTGCGCTGGGCATTGTTGAAGCTCAGGCTGGCTCGCTGGTCCAGCCGGGCCTGGTGCTGGCGTTGTTCATCCAGCTGCAGGGTCTGGTGCAGCAGGTAAAGGGGTACTGCAAGCAAGAGGGCGGCGATGATGCCTGCTGGGCCAATCCTGTGATCTGAGAGCAAGGTGAGCATCCTTGGTACGGGCAGTTATCAATAGTCGCAATGATAATGGTTCGCATTCGTTATGCAAGCGTTCTTTCCGCCAGGTGGGTTTTCGGTTAGTTGTCTTGACTGTGCTCGTGCAGACAGGCGCAATGGTGCGATGGAACATTTGAATCTTAATCTGTTGCGGGCACTGGCGGTGCTGTTGCAACAACGCCATGTGACCCGCAGTGCGGATCAGCTTTGTCTGACTCAGTCTGCTATGAGTCGTCAGCTGGCGGCGTTGCGTCGGCATTTTGCTGACCCTTTGCTGGTGCGTGATGGCGCGGATTATCTGTTGACGGCCAGGGCGCAGCAGTTACGCCCTCAGGTTGAAGATATTCTGGCGCGTATCGATCAGCTGCAGCAGGTCGTGCAGTTTGATCCGCAGGCCTGTCAGCGGCGGTTCTGTTTTGCCTGCACTGATTATGTTGCGCAGTTTATTCTGCCGGAGCTGCTGGTTCGGTTACAGCAGCAGGCACCGAAGGTGGATCTGGAATATCGGATGTGGCAGCCCGAGTGGTTGCATCAACTTGGGTCGTTACCTGTAGATCTGGCCTCAACCATGGGTGCGGTGTTGCCGGACGGGCTGCATTGGGCTTCGCTGGGGGAGGATCAGCCGGTGTGTCTGATGGCGGCTGGCCACCCGCTGGCGGCCAGTGTCAGGCCGACGTTGCAGGCGATGCTGGAGTACCCCTTTGCGCAGATCAGCAGTGGGGGAGATAAAGACAGTTTTGTAGACCGGGAGTTGCGTGCGCAGGGGCTGAGCCGACGGGTGTTGTTGTCGGTACCGTTTTTCAGCGCCGGATTCAGTGCGCTGACAGGCAGCGAGATGTTGCTGGTGGTCCCTGCGCATATTGCGCATCATGCGGCCCGCCTGTACCCGCTGACGGCGCGGCCATTACCGCTGCCTTTACCCCTGCATCAGTACCGCTTGTTATGGCATGGGGTGCATCATCATGACCCGGCCCATAAATGGCTGAGGGGGCTGTTTGCCGATGTGTTGCGAACGTCGATCTACTCGCCTGAAAGTATGATTTGAAATCATGAAGGTAATTTTTAAAAGTCATTTTTGTCATGATTTGCAGGCCTTTACACTGGGGCACTGTAGTCAAGGAGCAACATAATGACGTTATCGATCTGGTTATCTATTCTGGCGATCTGTGTTTTGGGGGCGATGACGCCGGGTCCCAGTCTGGCGGTGGTGATCCGTTATACGGTTAATGGTTCTCGTCAGCACGGGCTGGCAGCGGCGGTGCTGCATGCGCTGGGGGTCGGTGGTTGGGCGTTGATGACGGTCTGGGGGCTGGCGTTGCTGTTAACACAATCACCGTTGCTGTTTCAGTGGCTGACCTGGGCGGGAGCCGCTTACCTGGCCTGGCTGGGTTTCAAGGCGCTGCGCGCCAGTGCCGGGGGAGCTAGCCTGACCGTTGAGGCACAGGCCAGGGTGCCGGTGTGGCGGGCAGGGCTGGATGGGTTGATGATTTCCCTGCTCAATCCTAAGCTGGCGCTGTTTTTTATCGCGCTGTTTTCACAGTTTGTTGGCTATGCCGGTAGTCTTGGGGATCAGTTGGTGATGGTCGTAACGGCAGCCGGGGTGGATGGCCTGTGGTATGTGATTGTGGCGTTGCTGCTGTCGCGCTCGGCGGTGCTGGAGCGTTTGCAGCGTCAGGCTCACTGGCTGGACAGGGCCAGTGGCGTTATTTTGATTGCCATGGCGTTGCGGGTGGTAACGCTGTAGTACGTTGTGCGGTAACGTTGAGCTGTAAAAAAGCCCCATCACATTGTGAGGTGATGGGGCTTTTTGTTTTTCTGTCCGGTTCAGGCCAGGCTGTGTCGGGTCAGCAGCTGTTCGAAGCGGTCATTCAGTTCGCTGTGGCAGTGGTAGAACGGCAGGCACAGACGCTCAAACACCAGCTGCTGGATATCGGCCATATCGTAGCCATCCTGCTGACGTTTGAGGGCCTGCTGCAACCGTTGTAGCTGGTACTCCAGTCGCAAAGCTTCGTCTTCTACCGGGGAGGGTTCGCTCAGGGCGATTTCCAGCCGGATACAGAGCTGGCGCAGGTATTCACCCTGATTGGCTACGGTGGCCTGAAGTTCTTCGGGCTGGCGGGCCAGCTGAGCGGTGATGGCGAAGCGACGCTCGATGGCGTCGGCCCACTCGCCCTGCAGGGATGGGGCGGCCTGCCAGGCATCTGCTATGGCCTGGCTGTCAACTTTGCTGCCATCCAGCAGGGCGCTTTCCTGTTGCTGGCACAGGCTATCACGCAGTTTCAGGCTCTGCCATGTGTTGCCAAACAGTTGCCGACGCTGTTCCAGCTGGGCATGTATCAGGGCGCTGAGTTGCTGGTACTGTTTCTGCTGGCCACTGTTAAGGCTGCTTTCCTGGCTGACCAGCATCTGGTACTGGCTGTCCAGGTTATCCAGCTCGTCGCTTATATCGGTGCCACGGGCAGCCTGCTGGTGCAGGGCGCTGAGTGCTTCACATAGCTGGCTTAACTGGCTCTGATCCTGATGCTGTTGCTGGCGGGCCTGTTGCTGGCTTTCGTTGCGTTTTTCAAACAGGGCGTTGCAGTGGTTGCGGAACTCGCTCCACAGTCGTCGTTCCTGTGTGCGGAAGGTGGTGCCTGCGTCTTTCCAGCGTTGCTGCAGTTGTTTGGCCTGCTCCGTTGCCTGTTGCAGGTCTTCCATATCCAGCAGTGCTGCGGCTTCCTCTAATAGGGCCTCTTTGGTCTGCTGGACCGTTTTCCGCTGGCCTTTGAGGCGGCTTTCCAGGGTATTGATCTGTTTGTTAAACCGGCTCTGCTGTACTTTGCCCGGTGCACGATCAACCGGGCTGTAGTGACGCCATTCGTTTTTGGCGGTGCGGCTGAGCTCTTCAACGGCACGCCAGTCAACGTTCTGCCAGTCAACCTGTTCAAGGTAGGTGTCGAGCTGGTCACACATCTGTTCGCGCTGTTCCAGGTTCCGCTGGCGTTGCTGGCGTTGCTGTGCGTAATGGGCATCACAGGGCTTGTATGCCTGATCGGAGGCCTGTTTAAAGCGCAACCACAGGGTGCGGGAGTGTACGGTGCCACTATGGTCAAGTTCGCGCCATTGCTGTTGTAGCTGGCGGATTTCGCTTGCCAGTTCATCGGCTGCCAGTGGGGCGTCGATCAGTGCTTCCATCTGGTTGCACAGGGCTTCACGTTTAGGGGTCAGGGCGTAGCCCTGCCAGTCACGCAGTTCCTGCAGCTGAGCATAGAGGGTTTTGTAACGCTGCTGCTGTGCCGGGGTGAAGCTGGCCAGTTGCTTGTGCACCTGGCTGTGCTGTTTGTCAGCACGACGTGCCTCACCAGCTTCGATCAGGCTGCTTAGTTCATTGAGGCTTTGGTCTGCTGCTTCTGCCTGTGCGCTGCGCTGCTGTTGCAGTTCATGCTGTCGGGCTTCAATCCGGGACTGTGCAGTAGAGAGTTGTTTAAGTAATGCCGGTTGCGGCAGGTTGCCTGGCCAGTTGACGGCGCTGCGCAGCTGGTCGGCTTTTTTCTGCCACTGCTGCAGTTGTTTGCCGCCAGCCTGTTCCATGCCCTGTTCCAGCTGGGAGATCAGCTGGTTCAGGTTATCCTGCTGGTCAGCCAGGGCGTTATGGGCATCCAGGGTTCTGCGCTGGGTGTTCAGGGCGCGCTCAATTGCCTGGATGCTGTCGCTGTTGGCATCGGCTTTAAGCTGTTGCCACTGCGCGTAGAGAGCGTCCAGGATGTTGCTGTCAGCTGGTTCCTGATTGTTGTCTGTTTCCAGCTGCTGGCGCAGGGTCTGGATGCGGGCCTGTTGGGCGGCTTGCTCAGCGGCCTGAGCGGCAGCAGCTTCTCGTTGCTGGTCCAGCTGCTGACGGCGGGTGCTGCACAGGGTGTCGAGCTGCTGCCATTGCTGGAGTGCATCCTGGCTGGCGTCATCGCTGTAGCGTTGCCATTCGGTATTCAATGCGTCGAGCTTGGCACCAAACTGTGGGAAGGCATCAGAGCGGGCCAGTTGCTGCAGGGAACTGAGCAGTTCGTCACGGCGCTGTTGGCGGGTGGCGGCCTGTTGAGCCTGCTCACGCAACACTTGCAGTTTGTCACGGGCAATGCGATAGAGCCGCTTGTCATGGCCCCGGCTTTCCCGTTCCAGTTGCTCAAGCAGCTCGGGTTGTTCAATCCGTTCAGCCGCGGTGCGGCGAATATCGCTATTATCGCTCTGGCGGATCAGGTCCAGCAGCAGTGTTTCGTCCTGTAACTGTTGCAGGGCATGCTGGCGTAATTCGGGAAAGTTGGCGTTAAGCGCCAGGTGCAGCAGCAGATCAGTGGTCTGTATATGGGGCATCAGCGCCAGCCGGTCGGCCAGCTCTAGCTGCCCCAGTTCACCGCTGACAAGGTGTGTGAGACGCTGCAGGGCGGTGGTACGGTTCTGGTTATCGCTGTCTTCCTGACTGGCACGTAGTAGCACCTGCGTGGCCAGCACCCGGTTAAGGGCGGTACGACGTACTTCAGCATCCTGATCCTGCAGGGCCAGTCGGGTGAGAATCTCATCGCTGGCTGGGTCATCAGCAGACAGTTTACTGATTGCACGCAGGCGGATTTCCGCTTTGTGATGCTGCCATTTCGGTTTGAAAAATCTTGCTAACATCCAGGCCTTTCCCAAATTTTTATTCCCGGCTGTAATCGCCGTGGGGGGCATATTCTACCGGTGAAATTGTCGACAGGGGAAGGGTTGACACGTGTTTATAACCCGGTGACTGACCACAGCACGGTTGAGTGCTGTGGTCATATTCATGCACAACGGTGTTGTCAGGGCGTGCTTTTGGCGCGAATCTCGACCTCGCCATCCACATATACCCACTGTCCCTGCTCCCTGCGAAAGTTTGAGGTTTCATGCAGCTCGGCGGCTTCGTCGGCGGCTTCAAAACTGGCAATAAATTCAACGACGCCTTCGTCATCATCTGCCTGGCCACCTGAGGTAGAAATAATCTCCAGCCCGGTCCAGGTGGTGGCCTGCATCTGTTCGGTCAGAATTTCTGCATCATCCGGGTTGCGATGGCAGCTGGCGGTGGTGTTGATAAGGTAGTCCACCATCCCCAGGGCAAAGGCGGTGTAGCGTGAGCGCATCAGGGCTTCGGCGGTGCTGGCGCTTTTGTAACCCTCAATGGCAGGCTCACAGCAGAAGCTGAATGGTTTGCCGGAAGCGCAAGGGCATTTTCGGTTCAGATCCTGATCATGCAACATCAGGTGATCCCTCATAACAGATAATAGGTGGCACGCCAGCAGAGATTAGCGCGTCGTGATGGCGTATTATACTGGCAGCGAATAGCCTGACGTATAGAGTAATAAATGGTAGCTTCCTCTGAGCCAACGTTTTTCTGGCACGATTATGAAACATCCGGCGCTGACCCTCGTCGCGACCGGCCCATGCAGTTTGCGGGTATCCGTACGGATGCCGAACTGAATATTATTGATGAGCCGGTGATGCTGTACTGTCGGCCTGCGGAGGATTTACTACCGCACCCTCAGGCATGTCTGATTACCGGTATTGTGCCCCAGGATGCGTTACGTGAAGGTGTCTGCGAAGCAGAATTTATTGCCCGTGTGCATCAGGAGCTGGCACGGCCAGGCACCTGTGCGGTGGGGTATAACAGCATCCGCTTCGATGATGAAGTTACCCGCAATACGCTGTATCGCAACTTTTACGACCCCTACGCCCGTGAGTGGCAGAACGGCTGCTCGCGCTGGGATATCATCGATATGATGCGCCTGACCCGTGCTTTGCGGCCCGAGGGTATCAACTGGCCAGAGTATGATGATGGCTCACCCAGTATGCGGCTGGAAGATCTGACCCGAGCCAACGATATTGATCATGGTAACGCCCATGATGCGCTGTCAGATGTGTATGCCACTATTGCAATGGCGAAGCTGGTGCGGGAGAAACAGCCCAAACTGTTTGAGTTTGTGCTGAATAACCGGGATAAGGCGACCGTGCTGCAGCGGCTGGATGTGGTCAGCCATAAGCCGGTACTGCATATTTCCAGCCGTTATCCGGCGGAGCTGGGAAATTCGGCCATTGTTGCGCCGCTGGCGGGCCATCCGGTGAATAAGAACAGTGTGGCGGTGTGGGATTTACGCTGTGATCCCACGCCACTGTTTGAGTTGCCTGTAGCCGAGATCCGTCGGTTGATGTATCTGCCCCGCGAAGAACGTAAGCCGTCAGACCCGGTGATTGCGCTGAAGCAGGTGCAGGCTAATAAATGCCCGATTATCGCCCCGGCCGGGATGCTGACAAAAGTGGAAGCGGATCGTCTGAAGATCGACGGTGATCAGTGCCGTACCCATCTGCAGATGCTGCGCAGCCAGACCGGGCTGGTGGCGAAGATTATGGATGTCCTGCGTGATGATCCGTTTGAGCAGGACGGGGACCCGGATCTGATGATTTATAGTGGCGGATTCTTCGGCGCGGCCGATAAAGCAGCCATGGCGCAGATCAGGGAGTGTGATCCCGATGAGTTGTCTGAGCTGCAGCTGGCGTTTCAGGACCCGCGCCTGGAGGAGATGCTGCTGCGCTATAAAGGCCGAAACTACCCGCAGACGTTGCTGGATGAAGAGCGTGTGCAATGGGAGGAGTTCCGCAGTCGTCGTCTGATGGGGCCGGATAACAGTGGATTCCTCACTATGGAGCAGTTTTTTGCTACAGTGAATGAGTTGTACAACCAGCCAGAGCTGCCATCACGTGAGCGGCAGATTCTGGAGGAGCTGGCGATCTATGCCGAATCAATCTATCCAATGGAAGATTTTTAATGCATAAAAGTACTGGACTTGCGGCGTTACTGACCCTGGCTGTAGTGGCCCCGGCAACCAGCTGGGGGTTGGATACTTCGCGCTTTAAGGCACAGGAAGAGATTCCCTATAGCTTTACGGTGTCGGATGGGCCCAGTGTTCGCCGCCGTGATGGTGCGATTGTGTATAAAAACAAGCCACGCGGCTATATCGATAATGAGCCGATGCTGGAAGTGGTGTATGCCGACCTGCCTCGTGAGCCGGTGCGGGTTGATGTGATTCCCTATGCGTCTGACGCCGCGATTGAGCGGGGGGTGATTTATGATACCCGGAAAAAGGCGCTGGTGGGGGAGGATAAAATCTTTGAAACTATCAACAGGGATGTTGTGAAGGCCCGTTGCCTGTTACTGGGTGAGGGCTGTGATCAGACCCCTGAATATAAAGCCCGCCTTGATAGCCTCTATCCGCCGATTGAAACCCCGACTGAACAGCTTGAAATCCGTACCAGTCGCAGTAAAGCGCGGCGGCGGGAGATGCTGGAATACCGTTAAAGGCGTCCTTCGACTGCTCGTACCTCGCGCTCAGGATGAACGGAGTATATTACCGTTCCCCCTGAGCGCGAAGCCGTTGAAGGGAGCCAGGCGATGGGGGCGGCCTCAGGCCCCCGGCATAAACTCGCTGTTTTCTTTCAGAGCATTAATCTCCACGTCACACTTCTTGGCAATTTCACCGTTATCTGCGGTCTGCAGGTGCTTCTGGCCGAAGCTGCGGACGGTCAGGCGGCGGCTGGACATACCCTCATAGCATTTCACCAGATCACTGAGCTGTAACGTTTCGACGGCGTCTGCCAGTTCTTGTCGGCTGTTGAAGTCGGTACTGCCGTTATCAATCTGGTTCCAGTAGCGGTTGCTGCGTTCTACCAGGCTGTTTTCCTGTTTCAGAATACGTGACACCAGGCTTTGCTTGAAACGGGCCAGATCGGTGTCTGTCATGCTATCCAGTTCGCCTCCCATCTGCTGCAGGAAACTATCGATGCGGCTTTCCAGCAGAATCGGGTCGGCCACCGGAGACTGGACGACAAAGGCCAGGCCAGGTGCTTTTCGCAGGGGTAGCAAGGTCTGGAATACCACGTAACCCAGCTGCTGTTCGGTACGCAGGCGGGTGTAGAACGGTGAGGCGATCATCTCGCTGAGCAGGGCATACTGGGCGCGGGTTTTCAGTTCGCTATCACTACCCTGGAAGTAGACGCTGATGGCGGAGTCGTTGTGGTCCACATTCAGAGTCTGCACCAGGCGGCGGTCTGCAGGTAGCTGTACTACCGGTGTGGCGGCGAGGCGTTTGTGGCCATGTTCGGCGAACAGCTGCTTCTCAACGGTCAGAGTCAGGGCTACGGCGTCTTCCTGTAGCAGGTTGCCATGGGCCAGGGCACGTAACTCGGTTTCTTTGAGCAGTACCGGTACAAACGCTTTGAGATCCGCCAGGGTTACCCCTGCCAGTGCGGCTTCGCGCCTGGTACGGTCCCACTGGGGCAGCAGTAGCTGCATGATTTCCCCGATGGTCTGGTTAAACGGTTTGTCTTTGCGGCTGTTGGCCAGCTGTTTGCTGTAGCTGGTTTTGATCACTTCAAAGCGTTGCGGGTCCAGCTCGGGCTTGCTCAGGGCGCTGACTACTTTGTCCAGTAACAGGGCCTGTTTGTCGTTGTAGCCGGATATACGCACAGAGATGCCGCGCATATGTGGGTAGATTCGAGTGTTCAGGCCAGCCATGGAAGCGTCGTAGAGGGTTTCATTGAGCTGGTCCTGTACCATGCGGGTATAGAGGGCTGTCATCACCGAGTGGCGAGGGCTGTTATTGGATTGTTCCGACAGAATGGTAAAGAAAAAGTTGGCCTTCGGGGTGTTGAAGTCACTGTCCTGCTGGTGCCAGAGGGTGACACCTTCCCTGCGCAGAATGATCTCGGGTTTGCTGGCGTTATCACGCAGCGGTTTGACGCCAAGGTCGGTGGCGATATACGGGTTGGCACTACGCACGGCCAGGTTGTTGTCCGGGGCTGTCGCCTCAAGCTGGGAAACTGTGTTCTGTGGCAGTGGCTGCAGGCTGTAGCCTACTTTGAAGTTTGGCCCTTTGCGGTCGGTTTGCTGATCGTTGGAGGTGACGGTCATCAGCATGTTGTCCGGGGTCAGCTGTGACAGGTAGCTTCTGATCAGCTGTGGTTTGAAGGCTTCGAGCAGGTAGGGGGCGTCAATAATATTTTCCAGCGGCCGTTTCTGCATGGCACGAGCCAGCTGGCCTACGTAGTGGACAGGTTCCTGTTTCTCGGCAAACTCGAAACGGGTGGCCAGTTGCTGGCGTTCTTCGGTATACAGACTTTCCTGGATGCCGTCCTGTTTGAGCAGGTTAACGGCACGGAAAAAGAGCTGGGTAATCTCCTGCTGATGCTTCATCCCTTCCGGGGTCAGGCTCATTTCAACCGACAGTGCGGCATCATGTTCCATATCAGTAGAGGTGTATGCGCCCAGGCCATTGGCCCAGCCCCGTGCTTTCAGATCAGCCAGCAGACTGCCTTTGCCTTCATACCCCAGCTGGCTGGCAATGTAATACAGTGGCTTGCTGCGCCAGTGTTCACGTACAGGGTCTACCGGGAAGGTGAGGTTGAGGGTACGCAGGTCTTTTACACTGCGGATGCTCAGTTTTGCGGGCAGGCTTCCATCAGTGATCAGCGGAGCACTGTCGCTGAAGGCTGTGGCATCACTGTTGGGAATGTCATTGAAGCGTGCCTCCACCATTTTCTGCAGTTCTTCTACTGGCTGGGGGCCCAGTACCACCAGGGTCATCAGATTGGCAGAGTAGTACTGGTTGTAAAAGCTGATCAGATCATCACGTACTTTGCTGCCGGGGCGGTCGGCCAGGGTTTTCAGGCTGCCAACGAAAAAGCGACTGAAGCTGTGCTCCGGGTTCATGGCCTGTTTGGTGGCTTCGAAGCTGCGACGGCCATCGTCGCGCAGTTTGGACTGGTATTCTGAAAAAACCGCGTGGCGCTCGCGATCAACGTAGGCTTCGGTGAACAGCGGGCTGATGAAAAACTGTGAGAAGCGGTCCAGCGCATCGCCTAACAGGTCGGCCCGGATATCGAAAAAGTAGTTGGTGTTCTCGTAGGCGGTGTAGGCATTGTGGCTGCCGCCGCCGGAGCTGATAAAACTCTGGTATTCACCGGCCTGAGGGTATTTCTCTGTGCCCAGAAACAGCATGTGCTCAAGGAAGTGGGCCAGCCCGGCACGGTTTTTGGGGTTGGCACCAGAGCCAACAGCAACGTCCAGTGAGGCGGCGGCTTTGGGGGTGCCGGGGTCTGAAATAACCAGTACCCGCAATTTGTTGTTCAGGGTGAAGCCGTGATAATCACGGTGATCATTGGGGCTTTTGTGAACGGCAGCATGGGCCAGGGTGCTGATAAACATTACCAGCAGCGCCAGCGCGGTGCGCAGTGCTGTACGCAGGGCGGTAAATTGCAGTGGTCGATGCATACGTGAGCCTCTGTTGTGCGGTGCTTTCTTATTGTCATGAACGCCTTGCGCCTGGGTGTGCGCGTTGTAGAGCCGTTTATAGTAAATGATCACTAAATAACTGTCTATTTTCTGTTCGTTAGTGTCCTGCTGGTGTGTGCAGGATGTTGCTCTGGCCAGACTAGGGAACTGTGTATCAGCTGACAAGTGAGAAATCTGAATGTAATCCACTGTTAATACAACTGTTCACTTGCGGGCATGGGGGAGCGGGGTAGACTAGGGCTGTTTTTGTCAGAGCTTTTTACTAAAGAGGCCGGGCCTTGCCGGGTTGTTGCTGAGTCAGTCGAGGGTTGTACTGTGAACAAGGAAAAAGTGATCTTTGCGTTCTTTATCGTGCTGGCGATGACGCTTAACTTCGGTTTCTTTATGGGCGAAATCGATAATGCTGATCACCATAATATTTATGAGTTCTACGCCGCTTTAGTTGTGAGCCTGATCTGTACGGTAATGAAGTTCGGGGATCGAACTCATCTTGGTGCTTTGATGCTGGCTACCTCGCTGGTGGCGGATTTGCAGCTGGTGGTGGTTGCCGTAATCTGGGGTTACGCTGAGCAGATCAGCAGTGCCGGGATGGATGCCCATATGATGGCCAGTGTGGTATCGCTGGCGGGTGGAGCATTGCTGGCCAATGTAATCTCGGTGATCCTGCTGGTGATTGAAACTGTGCAGGTGCGTCGTTAAACGGGCGGCCTGAACATGAATAACGTTTTCTATCTGCTGATGCGGCGGCTACGGGTGCCGCTGATTACCCTGATTGTGATCTATTCGGTGTCGGTGCTGGGCTTTGTGCTGATTCCTGGCGAGGACGATCAGGGTCAGGTATACCGTATGGATTTCTTCCATGCGTTCTATTTTGTGTCGTTTATGGGCTCGACCATCGGCTTCGGTGAGATCCCTTACGCTTTTACTTCGGCCCAGCGGATGTGGGCGATGCTGACCATTTACAGTACGGTTATCGCCTGGTTGTATGGCATCGGGACCATGATCTCTATTTTCCAGGAACCGGTATTCAGTCGGGTGCGCCGTCGCCGTCGTTTTGCCGCTCAGGTGGCGGCGCTGAATCAGCCGTTTTATCTGGTCTGCGGTTATGGGGTAACGGGCAGTATTGTGGTGGGTAAGCTGGCGCAGCGTGATATTCATTGTGTGGTGGTGGATATTGACGCAGCGCAGATTGATGCGCTGGAGATGGATAATCTTCCTTTACCGATGCCCTGTCTGGCGGCGGATGCGTCATTACCGGATGTGCTGGACGATGCCGGGCTGCAGCACCCGCAATGTATCGGTGTACTGGCACTGGCCAATCGCGATACGGTGAATCTGTCGATTGCCATTGCCAGTAAGTTGCTGATGCCTAAACGGATGGTGGTCAGCCGGACGGAAGCGGATGTCACCACGGCGAACCTGGACTCTTTTGGAACCGACCTGGTGGTGGACCCGTTTCGCGCCTATGCAGAGTATTTATCTCTGTCGGTGCAGGCACCTTATATGCATCTGGTGTATGACTGGCTGCTCAACCCCAGTCATCGGCCTCTGTCCAGTGCCTATCAGCGTACCCGTGGCCGGTGGATTATCTGCGGCTATGGCCGTTTCGGTCGGGCGCTGTACAGCGAATTGAATCATGATGAGGTGGAGCTGGTGGTGATTGATAAGAAATCACCGCAGAAAAACCAGCTGCTTGATCAGGTGCAGGGTATTGGTACCGAGGCACGAACGCTGCAGCAGGCCGGCATACAGGGTGCGGTGGGAATTGTGGCAGGCACTGATAACGATGCCGATAATCTGTCGATTATGATGACTGCCCGTGAGCTGAATCCGCAGGTGCTGACGGTGGTGCGCCAGAATGTACATGCTAACCGGCTGGTGTTTGCCAATTCGCGGGCAGATTTCATTATGGAGCCTGGGCGGATTATTGCTAACCGGATTATGGCGCAGATCAAAACGCCACTGCTGCCGGTGTTTATCGCCCGCATGATGCAGATGTATGATGATGTCTGGGCTCATACGCTGTTAAACCGGATGAGCAGTATTGTTGGCAGTCAGGAGCTTGATAGCTGGGCGTTTACGGTGTCTGAACGGCAGACCCCGGCGTTGCTCATCGCGATGAACGAGAGTAAACCGGTTAAGTTGTCACTGTTCCTCAAAGACCCTCATGACAGGATGAAAACCCTGAAGGCGTTCCCACTGCTGTTACGCCGAGGCGGGGAGTTAATGATGTTGCCGGGGGAGCTGACGTTGATGCAGCCCGGTGATGAAGTATTGTTTTGTGGTCTGAGTTCTGCGGCAACACGTATGGAGTGGACTATCAGTAACTACAACGTGTTGCACTATGTGATGACAGGCAGTGATAACAGCAATAATCTGCTGGCGCGCTGGCTGCACCGTCGGGAAGGGAAGCGAGGTTGATGTTCTGCCCGTTCTGCGCCCGGTTGATACTTTCATCCGGACTGTCTTTACCCATATGCTTTTCGGGTGAAAAAGTTCGGCCTTTCCATTTGCCGGGGATCACTCTACTATTCCTCGGTATCTATCTTGTTGTGGCTGCGTACACTCTGTCGCGGCCCTCTAAGCCTAAGGAGTCCTGATGCGTACATTGTTAGTCACTCTGCTTGCTCTGTTTTTGCTGGTCCCTGCTGTGGATCACGCTGAAGCCGGTAAGCGTTTTGGTGGTGGTTCTTCGCTGGGTAAAAGCTTTGCGACCAAGAAAAAAACGACCCCAACCAGTTCGGTCACTCAGAACAAGAGTGCGACCGATACCCAGGCAGCAGGTGCGACCAAAACTGCAGCTGCGCCACAGAAAAAACGTAGTGGCTTTGGTGGCCTGATGGCGGGCTTGCTGGGTGCGGGCCTGTTGGGTGCATTGTTCTTTGGCGGTGCTTTCGATGGTATCGAGATCATGGACATTCTGCTGATTGTTGGTGTGGCCTTTATTGGCTGGAAGCTGTTCAGCATGCGTAAAAAGGTTTCGCCGCCACAGCCTGCCTATGCAGGTGCAGGTGCAGGTGCAGGTACGTTCAAAGCTGAGCCGGTTGCTCAGCCGCAGCCGACAACCGCTGCGAAGCAGAGCTTTGAGCCGATGGCCAGTGCCAGTAATGCGAGCTTTGCGCCAGCTGAGATTGAGCTGCCAGAATGGTTCAATAAAGAGGCGTTCCTGGAAGGTGCCCGTAATCATTTCAGTGTGTTGCAGGCGGCCTGGGACAAAATGAACTGGGATGAGATCTCAACTTATACCAGCCCGGAGCTGCTGGAAGAGCTGAAGTCGGAACGGGCCAAGCTTGATCAGGCTCAGCATACCGAAGTGGTTTCGGTGATGGCGGAACTGATCAACTTCATTGATAACTCTGACCATGTGGTTGTCAGCCTGAACTTCTATGGCTGGTTGCGTGAAGATGCTGAAGAAACCACTGAGTTCAACGAAATCTGGCACTTGAGCCGTGATATGTCTGCAGATAATGCTGACTGGGTGATTGTGGGTATTGAGCAGCCTTAACCGGGTGCCTGAGCCAGAGTCACTCGTGATTGACGGGTGACGAAAAAAACCGCTGATCGCAGGATCAGCGGTTTTTTTGTATCAGGCGCTACCGTTCAGGCGTTCTCACCACTTGTCGTGGGGTGGCCGGTAACAGGCAAAAGCTTCCAGAATCACCTCCGGTTGGTCACTGACGGTGAGCATTTCGCGAAACTCGGGCCGCATAAATCCATCATTGACCATCTTGTCGATAAACTCTAACAGGTCGTCGTAGTAGCCGTTGATGTTGAGAAAGGCACAGGGCTTGTGGTGATAGCCCAGCTGGCCCCAGGTCCAGACCTCGAAAATCTCTTCCATGGTGCCGGTGCCGCCTGGCATCGCAATAAAACCATCAGCCAGATCAGACATGCGCTTCTTGCGGGCATGCATATCCGTCACCACTTCCAGTGTGCTCAGGCCCGGATGACCGATCTCTCTGGACTCCAGGGCGTTGGGGATAATGCCCGTGACCAGGCCACCTTCAGCCAGTACAGCATCGGCGATGGTGCCCATCAGGCCGACTTTGCCCCCGCCGTACACCAGTTCTAGGCTGGCCTGAGCCAGGGTGTGTCCCAGCTGGATGGCGGCGGCTTTGTAGGCAGGCTCCGTGCCGAGGCTGGAGCCACAGTAGACGGCGATTCGTTTCATAAAATCAGCTCCCTGCTGAATATCAATACAACGGCCGGGCCAGCCGGAGGCTGACCTGGTTCATGATCAGCGCAGCTGGCGCGCCTTAAAAGCACGGCCCTTTATTTTGCCACTGCGCAGATGATCGACCGCCTGGCGGGCAACGGTGCGGCGCACGGCGACATAGGCGCAGAAATCCGAGATATTGATCTTGCCAATATCACTGCCTGCCAGCCCGGCGTCTTTGGTCAGTGCGCCCAGAATATCGCCTGGGCGCAGCTTCTGCTTTTTGCCGCCGTCGATCATCACGGTGGCCATGGCTGGGCGACCCGGTTCAACCGCTTTGTTGCTCAGCTGTTCCGGCTTGCCCCAGTCGATCTGGGCCATCTGGTAATCTTCAATCGCTTCAACCTTGTAGCGCTCGCGCTCGCTGATCAGGCTCAGGGCCAGGCCCTGCTGACCGGCACGTCCTGTTCGGCCAATGCGGTGTACATGGACCTCCGGGTCACGGGAGATCTCGTAGTTGATCACCGCGCTGAGGTCATCAATGTCCAGTCCGCGCGCCGCTACATCGGTGGCAACCAGGATGCTGGTGCTGCCGTTGGCGAACATCGCCAGCACCTGGTCACGGAATTTCTGTTCCAGATCGCCGTGGATGGCTGCCGCGTAGTAGCCTTCGTCACAGAGATTATCCGCGACTTCCTGACACATCTTCTTGGTGTTACAGAAAATTACCGTGGAGGCTGGCTGGTAGTGGCGCAGCAGGCGCAACAGCATGGCCGGGCGCTCAGTGCCTTCAACCGGGTATACGTACTGTTCGATATGGGCGTGGCTGTGGGTCGACTCAACCGTGACTTCAGTCGGATTATGCTGGAACTCGGCACTGATGCTGGCGATCTCCGCCGGGTAGGTGGCGGAGAACAACAGCGTCTGGCGCTTACGTGGCATGTAGCCAACGATATCGCGCATGGCATCGGCAAAGCCCATGTCCAGCATCCGGTCGGCTTCATCCAGTACCAGAGTGTGCAGATTATCCAGTTTCAGGGTGCCCTTGCGCAGGTGTTCCTGAATACGGCCGGGTGTGCCCACCACAATATGTGCGCCGTGCTCCAGTGAGCCAATCTGGGGGCCAAAGGGCATGCCGCCACACAGGGTGAGAATTTTCACGTTGTGGGTAAAGCGCGCCAGCTGGCGTAACACCTTGGCCACCTGGTCGGCCAGCTCACGGGTAGGGCATAACACCAGTGACTGAACACGGAATTGCTTCACATTCAGACGATGCATGATACCAAGGCCGAAGGCGACGGTTTTACCGCTGCCGGTTTTGGCCTGTGCGATAACATCATCACCGGCCAGCACACCTGGCAGGCTCTGGGCCTGGATGGGTGTCATCTCGTTAAAGCCAAGACGGTTTATATTTTCCAGCATCGCTGGATTAAGCGGCAGGGATTTGAATGCAGCTGTGCTCACAGAAAGACCATTGATATGTTGAACAGGGAAGGACGGTGACTATAGCAGATTTGCGATCCGGCGTCCGTAACGTCAGTGATCAACCTTGCGCCGTAGTGCCTTGTTTTTGCCATGCTTTGTTTTGCTGTCCATCCGGCGTTTCTGTGAACCGCGGGTAGGGCGGGTGGCTTTGCGGGCTTTCTGGGTGACCATAGCGCTGCGGATAAGCGCGGCCAGCCGGTTCAGTGCATCTTCGCGGTTCTGCTCCTGGCTGCGAAACTGCTGAGCTTTGATAATGATCACCCCCTCCTGGCTGATACGCTGGTCGCTGATGGTAAGCAGGCGCTGTTTCAGCTCCTCGGGCAGGGAGGAGGTGTGGATATCAAAGCGCAAGTGGATGGCGGTAGATGTTTTGTTTACATGCTGGCCGCCCGCTCCCTGGGCTCTGATTGCGGTCAGTTCCACTTCGTGATCATGAAGGTGTATGCGGTTAGAAATTCTGAGCATTCAGAACATACCTGTTAGTTGGCAGGTTGTTCAGTATAAGGTGGCGTTTATTTGCATTGCTAGTGTATGGCCCTCAATTATTGAATTCAAAGAGTGTTTTGACATCAACGTTTAAGGCCTGGGCAAGCTTTTCAATATTCTCAAAGCGGGGGCCGAAAATGCCACGTTCTATATTGCTGATCGACTCGGTTGTCAGGCCTGCTGCATTGGCCAGGTGTTCCTGAGTGATGCCCTGAACCCGGCGCAGCTCCTTAACCTGTTGACCAAACTGTACTTTCAGGGTGCTCATGCAGACTCCTTGTTTTCGGAGTGTGCAGAGTATTTGACTCTGGGGGTAGTTTTAATGAAGCGGGGCTTTGTATTTACATATAAAGACCTGGTTTTGGCGCTTGAAGGTGGATAAGGCCCGCTGAAAAGGCGAAAAAAGTGAAAAAAACAGGTCGCTGAAACTTTTGTAAAAGTCACATTAGTGACAGTGTTGTGACCATTCATCATCAGATCATGAATCCAGTTTGCGTCTATATGGTACTAATCCATAGTAAAATTGTGGCTTGCAAGAATCCATTCAGAGGTGCTGAAAATGTTAGGGTTTATGGGTGTTTCTGGTTGATGCTGATCGAAAATGTCAGTCTATAAGTGTTTTAGTTATTGTTTTTGAATTATCATCAAAAGAGATTGATACATCAATATTTTTCACTGATTGATTACTGCTATCTGCGACAATCGGTCGCATCACATTGCGTAGCCCGCTGGATTAGACTACGCCCACTTTTGTATCAGGAAGATCTAATTTAAGAGGTGGCGCATGAGATTTCACAGGCAGGCTCTGGTGGTGGCAACCACGATGGCAATGGCGGCAGTCGCTCAGGCAGAGTCGGCTATGGTGTTACCCGGCATGGTCGTGGATGTAACGGCACAGGGCCTGCGCCCGGACACTGAGCACCAGTTGCTGACGGCGATTAAGGCCTCACCAACCCCGGATGCGGGTGAACTGCTGCGCAGTATCAACGGTGTGGCAGCGGTGCGCAAAGGTGGCCGGGCGCTGGATCTGTTGATTCGGGGTCAGTCAGAAACTCAGCTTAATGTTCTACTTGATGGCGGTTACCTGCACGGTGGCTGTCCGAACCGGATGGACCCGCCCAGCTCTTATGCCTCGGTGGACAGCTACGACAGCGTGACCGTGATCAAGGGGAACCGCACCGTACGCTACGGTGGTGGTGGTTCCGGTGGCACCGTGCTGTTTGAGCGTGAATGGCCAGAGTTTGAAGCGGGCAAGCAGGTACAGGGTGAAGTATCGGCCAGCTATATCGAAAACGGCGATCGGGCGCAGCTGGGCGCAGATGTGGCTGCCGGTGGTGACCAGGGCTACGTACGTTACCTGGGTCACCTGACCGACAGCGATAATTATGAAGATGGCGATGGTAATGAAGTGCGTTCCAGCTTTGAAAGTGCCAGCCATACGCTGATTGGCGGCATTGCACTGGGGGAGAATACCCGGCTGGAAGCCAGCTATGAGCAGACCCGCGACGAAGATGTGCTGTTTCCGGGTGCCGGGATGGATAGCCCCTATGCCGATGCGGATAACTACCGGCTGCGGTTGAACCACGAGTTTGGCGGCACGGTAATGCAGAGCATGGAAGCGGAGCTGTACCGTTCTGAAGTGGCGCACAATATGGATAACTTCAGCCTGCGCCCGGTTGCGGCGGGTAGCAGCCCGATGGAAGCCCCCTCTACTTCTGATACCGATGGTCTGCGGCTGACCTTCGAAGCCCGTGCGGCAGCGATCGACTGGACCTTTGGTGCGGACCTGCAGCGTAATCAGCGTGATGCTGACCGCTCCATGGTGATGAATGGTAACCGTAAGCTGACCGGTATTTTGTGGCCTGCCGTTGAAATTGAGCAGCTGGGGCTGTTTGTGGAAGGCTATCAGCAGCTCACTGAGGCCGACCAGCTCGGTGCCGGGCTGCGTTATGACCGTATCAGTGCCAGTGCTGACCGTGCCCGCGAGGCAGTGCCCGCCGGGCCGGTGGCGGGTAAAACCCCGGAAGACCTCTACGGCGTCAGTGCCGATGTGGATGATGAGAACAATATCGGTGGCTTTATCAGCTGGCGGCATAACCTGAATGCGCAGTATGTGGTTGAGAGTACGTTCTCCCGTTCTGTGCGTACGGCGGATGCTACCGAGCGCTTCCTGGGCAATAACATGTGGGTCGGTAATCCGCAGCTGGACCCGGAAAAGCACCATCAGTTTGAGCTGGCACTGGAGTCCAGCAGTAAGCAGCTGACCTGGCGTGCCAGTGGCTGGTACAACGATGTCAGTGATTTCATCCTGCGCCAGAAGCAGGGAATGGTGACCCGTTACCGTAATGTCGATGCGACGTTGTACGGGGCGGAGCTGTCGGCCTCACTGATGGTGAATGAGCAGCTGAGCCTGACCACTGCGCTGGCCTGGCTGGAAGGTGAAAACGACACCGACAATCAGCCGCTGGATCAGATCGCGCCGCTGAGCCTGACCAGTACGCTGGATTACAGCTACGGTAACGGCAACGTGGGTGTGGAATGGATTCTGGCGGACCGTCAGAACGATGTCTGCCTGAGCAGCAGTGCCTGTGGTGGGCTCGATACCCGCCAGACACCGGGCTACGGTGTGCTTAACCTGTACAGTGAGTATCGCTTTGCCGGTGGTGTAACCGTGGCGGCAGGGATTGATAACCTGCTGGATAAAGCCTACAGCACCCATGAAAGTGTCAATGATGTGTTTAACCCAGAACCCATTCAGGTGGTAGAACCAGGCCGTAGTGGCTGGGTACGTCTGACCGCTGCTTTCTAAGCGAGGCTTGCGTTATAAAGAACCGGACCGCTTCCCCTTCGCTGTCCGGTTTTTTTGTGCCTGCTTCAACGGACTCTCGTTCCCACGGTCTCCGTGGGAATGCATATCTATGTCGTATGTGGCGGTGTTACGGTGATTGCTGCATCGAGGTATTTATCCTGGCTATGCGTTACCACGCGGAGCGTGGGAACAAGGTGAGAGCTTCCCGGTGGGGGGTTATGCCCGGAGGGTGCACCGGTCCTACAGGGCATCTGCAGGGTGTGGTAGTACCTCGTTCCCACGGTCTCCGTGGGAATGCATATCTATGTCGTATGTGGCGGTGTTACGGTGATTGCTGCATCGAGGTGTTTGTTCTGGCTATGCGTTACCACGCGGAGCGTGGGAACAAGGCGTGGTCTGGCTGGAAACAGGCAGACACGAAAAACCCCGCACTGGGCGGGGCTCTCGTCGTCTTTTGTGGCGTTTAATGCCCGCCAGGGCCGCTTGATCCCTTAGTGATCAAACTTGGCTGCGGTGTAGATCGCAAATGCTTTTTCCCACACTTCGCCAACTTCACCGTTACCGACTGGCTTGCCGTCGATAGAGGTAACTGGTGCAATCTCTTTGGAGGAGCTGGTTACCCAGATCTCGTCCGCGTTGTGCACTTCGTCCATGCTGATGTTGCGCTCTTCAATCTCCAGCGTGCCGTCGGCCTTGATGCTGTCGATGATGATGCGACGGGTGATGCCTGGCAGGATCTGGTTGTCCTGGATTGGCGTGATCACCTTGCCATCTTTAACGATGAATGCGTTGCTGGAGGAGGCTTCTGTCAGCTGGTTCTCTGCGTTGTACAGCAGGATTTCGCCGTGACCTTCAGTGTGACCTTCCTGGAAGTGGATAACGTTACCCAGCAGTGCAGTGGACTTGATGTGGCAGCGCTTCCAGCGCAGATCTTCTGTGGTGTTTACAGAAGTCGCTTTAACCGCATTACGGTCAACTGGCGCTGGGTCTTTGATCGCGAAGCAGAACGCAAAAATGGTTGGCTCAACGTCTTCCGGGTACGCGTGGAAACGTTTGGTGTCAGTACCACGGGAGATGTGAACGTACACCCCCAGGTTGTGGTTGATATCGCTGTTACGTGCAACCAGATCGTCCAGCAGCTCTTTCCACTGGGCAACAGATTTATTGTTCTGGATCTCAATCGCGGCCAGGCCATCGATCATGCGTTCGATGTGCGGCACCAGGCCAACAGAGCGGCCGTTGTAGTACGGGATCACTTCGTAGATACCGTCACCAAACAGGAAACCACGGTCCAGTGGGGAAATGCGGGCTTCTTCCAGTGGCGTGTAGCTGCCGTTCAGGTAAGCGATGCTCATAATAAAACCAACCTCATACTTGTTGTTACTTTTGTTGCTGGCTAACCAGGTCCCAGTTGGATGGGAACGGTTTATAGCTGAACTGGGGTTCCAGGCGTTCAGTCTACAAAGCCAGTGTATGTCAGCACGGATATTTTTCCGTGTTCTGCACTGCCAGCGGTCAAGACGGCTAATATCGTAATAAAGCAGATTGTTTGCAATAGCCGAGTAAACAAAACAGGATTCCCCTGTTTTGCTATGTTTGTCAGGATTTTATCCCATATGGCTTCTGTAAACAGAAAAAAACTCTGCTGTATAGCCACTCTAAAGTCTAAGCGGGTGTTCAGTCAGGCCGGTTGCTGGAGCTGCATAACTTCCCGGCCACTGTCAGCCAGCAGGCGAGGCAGAATGCGATCATCATCCAGTCGCCAGCTGCAACAGAAGTCCAGCTCGGGTGTTGCCTGGCCTGTGCTGAGCTGGATCAGTTCACCGGACTGCAGTTGCTGCTGTATCAGTGGGGCAGGAAGCAGGGCGATGCCCACCCCCTGGCAGGTCAGGGCGATCAGGTTGGCCACCGAGCTGCAGGTGTGAATAACCTCGGGCTGCTCGCGCTGGTTGCTGAAGACCTGGCGCAGGTAATGCCAGGGGCGGGTGTCACGGGGAAAGCTGAGCAGCGGGTACTGGCTCAGATCGCTGGTACTGCTGATCTGCTCGGGGCTGACCAGGCTCGGGCTGGCAACCCAGTATTGTGGATAGCTGCACAGGGGCTCAGTCACCAGCTCCGGGCTGATCTGTGGCTGGGCAACCATCAGTGCCAGATCAAGCTGATGATTTTGCAGCTGGGCGACCAGAGCTGGCGTCACATCGCAGGTCAGCTCAAACGACATCAGCGGGTACTGCTGACGCCAGTGTTGTAATAAGGGTGATAGCCACAGGTGGGCCAGGGTATCAGTGATGCCGATTCGCAGGCTGCCACGCTGGGGGGTATCCTGCTGGATCTGTTCACGCATCTCCTGGCTGATGGCCAGCAGCTTCTCGGCATAGGGTAGCAGCTGGGTGCCGCGGGCCGTTAGTCGGGTGCCGCTTTTATCCCGGACAAACAGCTGAACCCCCAGTTCATCTTCCAGTGCCACAATACGGGCCGAGACGGCTGGCTGAGTGGCATGCAGCTGCTGCGCGGCGGCATGGAAGCTGCCAAGCCGGGCGACTTTTACAAAGGTGGTCAGATTGCGCAGGCGCATAGGGCGAGGGTACCGGCAGCTGAGAAGGTGACGAACTTATCGCATAGAATGGTGCGGCGGTGCAACTGTTACGGGGCCAGCAGCTGCTCAGGCAGTGCTGCGGCCCCGTGATGGGTTGTAAAAGGGTTGTGCTGGTTAGTGAGTGGTGGCGGTTTCAGCGCTGTCAGTTTGCTGCTGGCGCTGGTTTTTGGCGGTGATATACAGCCATGTGAAACCGATCAGGCCCGCTGCCAGAGACGCAAACAGGATGCCTGTTTTGGCCATCAGCAGATCCTGAGGGTGGTGGGCAAAGCCCAGCTCGGCGATAAATATCGACATGGTAAAGCCGATGCCGCCCATAAAGGCGACGCCGACAATGTGGTTCATGGTCAGCCCTTTGGGTAGATCACAGATACCGGCTTTCACTGCAACCCAGGTAAACCCTGCGATGCCGATCAGTTTACCCAGAATAAGGCCCAGCCCGATCCCCATTACCACTGGGTGAACCAAGGTTTCGCCAATACCTGACCAGTCGATCGGTACCCCGGCGTTGGCTAACGCAAAGATTGGTATCACCAGATAGGCCGATGGCAGGTGCAGTTTGTTTTCCAGTGTCTGTGCCGGCGCCTGTACCAGATTGACGCCGCTTCCTAGCGCCTGTACACGGGCGCGCAAGGCGTCGTTGACGATGATGTTCTCATCTTTGCGGAACGCTTCTTCGATTTTGTCCACAGTGCTGTGGATCAGTGAGAGGAAGCGTTTAGGGTCGTATTTAGGCTTCATCGGGATGATAAAGGCCAGAATAACCCCCGCCAGCGTGGCGTGAACACCGCTTTTCAGCATCGCGACCCACAGGAAAATGCCCACGATCAGGTAAGGCAGCAGGCGACGTACACCACCCAGGTTAAGGAAAACCAGTGTTGCGGTAAACAGTCCTGCCAGCCCCAGTGCGGCCATATTGATGGTTTCGGTGTAGAACAGGGCTATTACAATAACGGCACCCAGATCATCAACAATGGCCAGTGCCACCAGGAAGGTCAGCAGGCTGGTGGGTACACGTTTACCTAGCAGTGCCAGTGCGCCCAGAGCGAAGGCGATATCGGTTGCCATCGGAATGCCCCAGCCATCGGCGGTGTGGCCTTGCGGATTGATTGCGAAATAAATCAGTGCCGGTACCAGCATACCGCCTACGGCGGCAATAATTGGCAGCAGCGCCTGTTTGAGGTTGGCCAGCTCGCCGACCTGGAGTTCGCGCTTGAGCTCCAGTCCGACTACCAGGAAGAAGATCGCCATCAGGCCATCGTTGATCCAGTGGTGCAGAGATTTGGACAGCTGGAAGCTCTCCAGCCCGATGGTCAGATACTGCTGCAGAAAATGGTGATAGCCGTCTGCCAGGCCGCTGTTGGCGATAATCAATGCCGCAACGGCAAACAGCATCAGCAGAATGCCACTGGTGGTCTGGCGGTGAATAAATTCTTCGATAGGGCTGAGGACGCTGTCAAACGCCTGCTCCCACGGTGCGATGTGCTCTTTTCCTGAAAGCCTGGGCTTGTGGTTCATAATGATTTTCCTTTGATCTCTCCGGGCCGTATTAAAATAGCCGAAAGGGTCCCTGATGCACCCGACAGTAAGTATACAGGCTGACGGGGAGTGCATTCAGTGGAGAGCGTTATGAATTTTTTGTGTGCGTGGCAATGTAGCGCCGTTCCAGCGGTGGAAATCATGTAGTGCTACTGTGCTGATACGGTGTTTACTGGCTCCCAATCGGTTCAGGTTGTCTGATTGTATGGTAGTTATTATCAAGTGCCATCAATATAGGTGAAAATCGATATTTGTTATAATTTGCATAGATTTTTATCTATATGGGAGTTGTGATGGCACGTTTACATGCCCGCATTGGTACGCTGCGTCAGCTGGAAATACTGCTGGCTGTTTATAAAGAGGGCTCGGTCACGGCGGCCTCCAGAGCGCTGTTTCTGACGCAGCCGACGGTGTCCATGCAGCTGAAAAAGCTTTCTGAAGCGGTCGGTGCACCATTATATGATCAACTGGGGCGTAAGCTGGTTTTCACCCGAGCCGGGCTGGAGGTGGTCAGAACTGCCCGTGAAATCATGGAGAGTATTGATCAGCTGGAGATGCGGCTGGCGGACCTGCAGGGGCTGAAAGCGGGTACCCTGCGGTTGGCGGTCACGACAACGTAACCGTCCATTCCAGCGCGTTCTCCCCAGCCCGTTAATCGCGCGATAAGCTGGCCTCCTTAATTCATACCGGAGGCACTCTATGTCCGTACAAAAACGCCGTACCCCTGCACAGTGGCAACAACTCGTTGAGCAATGGCAGGATAGCGGGCTGTCCGCGACCCGGTTCTGCAAAATCCACGAGATCGGCTATGCCAGCTTCTGCAACTGGCGCAAACGGCTGACTGAGGCGGCGTTTCAGGCTGGCCCTGCAACAACCGCCGAGCCCGCCTTTATTGACCTCAGTACACTGCAATCGCCGGACTCCACATCGGATACCGGCTGGAACATCGTCCTCAGTCTTGGCAACGGGGTTGAGCTACGGCTGAGTCAGCACTGATGTTTGCCCCTGGAAGCCAGGCGCA
>Ga0193950_1000079_pt1 | contig 26819 bp, 25 predicted proteins | sample BB_1_MG_FD_144485 | JGI IMG/M metagenome (GOLD analysis project Ga0193950, IMG submission 144485) | Microbial mat bacterial communities from the Broadkill River, Lewes, Delaware, United States - BB_1_MG | ecosystem: Environmental > Aquatic > Freshwater > River > Microbial mats | place: USA...
CAGACTCTGCATCAGCAACGTTCAGCACCATACCTGTGCCAGCCACATTTGCCGCAGCCAGGTACTCAGAGATAGCAGATGCACCCGCTTCGCTGGTCGCTGTACCAACAACAACCGCACCCTGGCGGCCCAGCTCTTCAGCAACGGCCTTACCGATGCCACGAGTTGCGCCCGTTACCAGCGCGACTTTACCTTCAATGCTCATAATATGCTTTAAACCCCAGCTTACTGACTCAGCGCCTTCTCAAGCCCGGCTGCATCATTAATAGCAGCAACAGCCAGAGGCCTATGAATCTTCTTGTTCAGACCAGACAACACTTTGCCCGGGCCGCATTCAATTGTGCTTTCAACACCCTGCTCAACCATCGCCTGAACGCTATTAGTCCAGAGCACAGGACTGTACAGCTGCGCCAGCAGGTTCGCTTTTAATTCATCTACACTGGCTGGCACCGACGCAGATACGTTCTGCATCACGGGTATTTCAGGCTGAGAAACTGTGATATCAGCAAGCGCCTCTGCCATCTGCTCAGCAGCAGGCTTCATCAATGCACAATGCGACGGTACGCTGACCGGCAGCGGGATAGCGCGTTTAGCACCGGCCGCTTTACAGGCTTCAATACCGCGTTCAACCGCCTCTTTTTCACCCGCAATCACAATCTGGCCAGGACAGTTATAGTTAACTGGCGCAACAACTCCACCCTGAGCAGCGTCTTCACATGCAGCCTGCACCGCATCGTCAGCCAGCCCAAGAATAGCAGCCATGGCACCCGCACCAGCAGGCACAGCCTGCTGCATAAATTGGCCACGCATTTCAACCAGCTTGACACCATCTTTAAAATCGATAGCGCCAGCACACACAAGCGCGGTGTACTCACCCAGGCTATGCCCTGCCAGCATAGCTGGTATAACACCGCCCTGCTGCTGCCAGAGACGCCATAACGCCACTCCTGCTGTCAGCAATGCAGGCTGTGTTTTATCGGTCTGATTTAACGCTTCAGCCGGGCCATTCTGTACCAGTGCCCACAGGTCGTAACCCAGCACCTCAGACGCCTCAGCGAAGGTTTCAGTAATAACACTATGCGTCTGTGCCAACTCCGCCAGCATACCTACCTGCTGGGAGCCCTGACCCGGAAATACAAATGCTAAAGACTGCGACATAGATTCCTCTATATAGAAAGTCGGTCTGTGACTCAATAACTTACCGTAATGGTAAGCAGGAGCCGTAGTTTACATGATTCGATCGGCATTAACACCGACCGACATCAGCTAAGGTAACGCGCTACCTGACTGCTAATTTTCTCGGGTAACGCCATCTGCACCTCCACCACCGCCTGCTCCAGCGCATAGCGAAAGCACTTTACATTAGCCGCACCATGGCTTTTTACCACAATCCCCTGCAACCCTAACAAACTGGCACCATTATGCCGCGAGGGGTCGATTTCCCGCTGCAGCTGCACCAGCATCGGTCGCGCCAGGAACGCCAGCACCCGCCGATAAAGACTACCACGAAAGCTGTCACTGACTTTGCGTCCGATCAAGCGCGCCAGCCCTTCACTGCTTTTGAGGGCAATATTACCCACAAAGCCATCACAGACAATGACATCAGCTTTACCGGAAAACAGATCACTGGCCTCAATAAAGCCAATGTAATTCAAGCCCGCCTGCTCATCGATCAGACGAGAGGCAAGCCGAACCTGCTCATTCCCTTTAATCTCTTCTTCACCGATATTGAGCACCCCCACCTGAGGGCGTGCAATACCTTCAACAGACTGCACCAGCACAGAGCCCATCACAGCAAATTGCAACAGGTGCTCAGCACTGCAGTCGACATTGGCCCCCAGATCAAGCAGATAGCTATGCCCGGCAGGCGTTGGAACAGGAGAAATAATTGCTGGACGATCAATACCCGGCAGCGTTCGCACCACATGCCGACCGATCGCCATTAGCGCCCCTGTATTCCCTGCACTAACACAAGCATCAGCCACACCATCAGCCACACACTGCAACGCCATAAACATTGACGAATCTCGCAAGTGCCGCAGCGCATAGGAGGGTTTGTCTTCGTTACGGATAACGGTATCGGAATGAACGAGCACCAACCGCTCGGAAACGGACGGTTTTATTCGCTTAAGAAAGGGAGTGATCTGAGATTGATCACCAACCAGATGAATAACCAGTTGGGAATGACGCCGGAGCGCGTCAAGAACGGCAGGAACGGTAACGCGGGGACCGAAGTCCCCGCCCATTGCATCAACTGCAATGGATGAATAAGCCGTCAAGACTTATTCGGCAGCCTGCTTGCTGACAACCTGCTCACCACGCAGGAAACCATCTGCGGTCACGTGGTGGCGACGGTGAGTTTCACCGGTAGTTGGATCTACAGACAGAGTTGGGCCATTCAGCGCATCGTGAGAACGACGCATGCCACGTTTAGAACGAGATTTCTTGCTCTTCTGTACTGCCATGATTAATAGCTCCTATTTCGTTTTCTTATCGGCTTTTAACTGAGCCAATATACTAAAAGGGTTTGGTTTGTCGGATGCACTCTCTGTTTCATCCGCCTTAACCGCCTTGTCGATGTCGCCAAAGGAGGTCTGGACACTACAATCCTGGTGGTATGGCACCATTGGCAGACTGAGTATCAGCTCTTCCTCTATCACCGGAAACAGTTCAATCTCTTCATCCTCAACGATCAGCGGATCGTAAGTGCGAGGCAACAGCTTCGCTTTTTCCTCGCTGGGCGCGATTGCCAGATTGAATGTCGCCGTAACTTCAACGTCCACCGGTTCAAGGCAGCGTTGGCACGCCATCGGAACAATACCTTTGGCCTCACCAACTATGGTACGAATTCGTTGTTCATCAAGGTCAAATTGCAGATCTACCTCGATCTCACCCTCTGACGTAGCCAGACAATGAGAAAATTCAGGTAGTTCAGATGCCTTGATAAGACTCTGAAACCGTATCCCCCGCTCAGCAAGCTTTCGCGGATCAATTCTTTTCGGTAATGGATCGTACGACATAGGCGCGCAATTCTAGGGCCGAATGCCCGTGCTGTCAAAGCCTTAGGCAGGTTTATGAAGGGTAAGCAGGCGAAAAGACAATAGTTTTTTTGCCGCCTACAATTTTCGGGTGTATTTTAGCGCCAAATATCCAATGTAGATAGCAACGGATTCACTCAGTATGCAAACACTTGTACTTGCTTCAAGCTCACCTTTTCGTAAAACCATTCTGGATAAATTGAACCTGCCTTACAGCACGCACAGCCCAGATACCGATGAAAGTGCGCTTGCAGATGAAACCCCGGCTGAACTCGTCAGCAGATTAGCCGAACAAAAAGCCCGCGCCGTTCGCCAGCACTACCCAGATGCCCTGATTATCGGTTCGGATCAGGTTGCAGTACTGGATGGCAATATCATCGGCAAACCCCACACCCACCAGAGGGCGACAGAACAGCTACGTAACACTTCTGGCCGTAGCGTCACTTTCTATACAGGCCTGAGCCTGTACAACGCACAGACCGGCCGTAGCCAGACCGATGTTGTGCCATTCACCGTGCATTTTCGCCACCTCAGCGAAGCGATGATCGAAAGCTACCTGCAAGCGGAACAACCTTATAATTGCGCCGGTAGCTTCAAGTCAGAAGGCCTTGGCATTGCGCTGTTTGACCGACTGGAAGGAGATGACCCAAACACTCTTATCGGCCTGCCACTGATCCGGCTGATAGAAATGCTGGAAAAAGAAGGCGTTCCTGTACTGGGATAACCCACGGGGCTCACTTCCAAATAAACAGGGGGCCGCAGCCCCCTTTTTAAATCACCACAAGCACCGCTGTATATTTACCAACCAACACACAGAACAACCAGTACAATGTTTAACCTGTACAGCGACCTGTATATAGCAGGAACAAACATACACCCTCGCCCGGCTATATCACTTAACGCAGATTAACCGGTGAGGCAGCAGCATCAACACCCATCGCTGTGGCCATCCCTTTCGCAAAGCTGACACCTAGCTGGTCAATAATCTCCTCCCAGGGCTTAGGCTGCGGCATATAATCCACCAGCTTCTCCACGCCAATCAGTTCCCGGGCAACATAACTACTGCTACCCAGACCATCAATCAGACCCATCTCCAGCGCCTGCTCACCGGTCCAGACCAGCCCGGTAAACAATTTCGGATCATCTTTCAGACGCTCACCACGCCCTGCTCGCACCTGCTCAATAAACTGGCGGTGGGTGGTATTAAGCACCTCCTGCCACAACTGAGACTCACGCGCATCGGATGGACTGAATGGATCGAGGAATGCCTTATGCTCTCCCGCCGTATAGATGCGCCGCTCTACACCCAGCTTCGTCATCAGATCGACAAAGCCAAACCCGGACGCAGTAACACCGATCGAACCCACCAGGCTGGCCTTGTCAGCGTAGATTTCATCAGCTGCAGCAGCAATGTAGTAAGCCCCCGACGCCCCGATATCCGAAATAACGGCATAGAGCTTCTTCTGCGGATTCAGCGCACGAAGCCGTTTGATCTCGTCATAGATATAACCGGACTGCACCGGACTACCACCAGGACTGTTAATCCGCAAAATTATTGCCTGAGCAGAAGGCTCTTTAAAAGCCCGTCGCAACGACCAGACGATATTATCCGCACTAGCCTCATCCTTTGCGGAGATAGGCCCCAGCACCTCAATGATCGCAGTGTGCTCGGCCGACTCACTTACATCAGGTGACATATCTGATTTGATAAAGAACAGCGCCAGCAACGCAAACAGATAGGTAAACGTCAGCAGCTTGAAGAAAATCCCCCAACGCCGTGCCCGGCGCTGTTCCACATGCAAGCCACCAACAATCTTCTCCAGCAACCGCCATTCACGGCCAGTTCCCTCTGCACGCACTTTATCAAGCGCCTGCTGCGCATCATCCGTTATTTTTTCCGGATCATCCCAATGATTTTCAGCCACGTAGTTCCCCTTAACTGTTCTGCTCAAGCCACTGTTCAAGCTGTATGAACTGATCGGCCATCAACACTGGAGACCAGGGTGTCAAGCGATCCAGCGGATGGGCACCATAGGTCATCGCGACCCGATCAATCTCGGCGCGCTGCGCCATTTCCAGATCAAAGCTGGTATCGCCGATCATCAAAGCCTCATCAGCACGCACACCGGTTTCCTGCAGAATTTCATGCAGCATATGCGGATCTGGCTTGGACGTTGTTTCATCGGCACAACGGCTGACTTCAAACAGGTCGCGCAAACCTGTTTCATCAAACACTTTTTCCAGCCCCCGGCGGCTCTTGCCAGTAGCAACACCCAACCGGTATCCAGCGGCTTTCAGGCGCGCCAGCGAGACTTCCACATCATCAAACAACTCGGTCGGCGTGTTGTCTGCACCCAGGTAGTAATAGCCATAACGCTCACGCATCGCCAGAATACCCGCCTCATCAATCGTCGGGATCAGCTCCAGCAACGCCTCAGGCAACCCCAGACCAATAATATGCCGCACAGCTGTATCCGTCAGCTCACCATACCCCAGATCGCGGGAGGCCTGCTGCATACTGGAAACAATACGTGCAGCGGAATCAATAATCGTGCCATCCCAATCAAAGATAAGTAACTTGTACACTCTAAGGCCTCATTTCAGCTTGGCCGCCTGCGGCGGGAAAATAAAGCAGCTATATAGCGCCAAAGAGGGCCACCTGACAAGCATAATCACACCCCGAACCCCACTCAGCCCTGCAAAAGACATCGGCAAAAACAAAAAAACCCGCCAATCAGAAGATAGGCGGGCGAGCGTACAACATGAGATAGCACATAGGAATCAGTGAGTTGAAGAATCCCCCTGGGCCGCTTCAACCTCATTACGGCGCTGAATCATCTCCTGCGCCATTTTTTGACCAAACAGCTGCATAACCTGTTCCGGGTCATCACTACCTGCAGCCTCTTCCATCGCCTCAACAATCGCCTTGATGGTCGGCAGGGTTTTAATAACGAGCTCGTTGATATACTGCTCTGGCGCGGTACCTGTAATCTGCTGGTAGCGTTCAAGTAACGCTGCCGCTTCCGCTGGCAGTTCAATCTGAATGGATGTGTTCTGTGACATAACTGACGCCTTCGCTCTATGGTTGTTATGAGGAGCTCAGTCGAATATAGAAACTCAGCCATAATCCCGTTAGGACCAACAAACCACTCCCTCTGGCACCAGCTGGCTACATAGAACCAGCAACACTGGTGCTACCCCCACAGCCTGCCAGCCTTATGCTGAAAGCTGCCGCCTCCCTGAACGGCCTTTAACAACAATAAAAGCGGAAGCTATCATGTCCAAATTCAAGACCCTGTCCACTATGGGGCTAACTGACACCCAGAGCATTCAACGCTTTAGCCTGTCCGAGAAAAACGGCCAGGACCTGCTCAAAGTTCAGTTCAACCAGCCTGAAAACTCAGTCCTGCCAAGCAGCACCAGCTTCAGTTTCAAACAGAACGATATAACACAGCAACAGATGAAGATTTCAGCCATAGAGGAACTGACTCAACTAACAGGTAAACATACTCGCGGCGATCATGAGAAATTAGCAGCACTGGAGGCAGATATAGATCGAATGGAAGCGATCATGAAAAGTAAAATTGACGAGATGCGCCAGGAGGTACATAACCTGTTTTGAGACAACAGGCCACCGGCACTGACGATAGAGAAAGTACAAAGAATCCGGGTTAATAAAGCAGGCGCTGTGAAATCATAACGCCTGCCTCATAAAACCAGCCATGAAAATTACCTGCAATACAATCAGAACACCGAACCAAACACCGGACGCATCATATGACGCGAACTCAAACGGGAGGCAGAGCAGCGCTTGATACACTCGTACTCACGCCCATTCCAGCTGAAATACCTTGCCTCACAACGACGCAGCCCCTCTATCAGTTCACGGTCGCTACACTGGAACTCCACCTTGAATGATTTCTTGCGCAGCCCCCAGAAGCGCCGCACAAACTGACAATCAAGGAATTCAGCATCTGCAGAGTCTGCCGACGCATAAATACCAACCCAATCGCAATCATGCAGCCAGACGTCACTCTCAACAGTACAGATAATGTCGTACTGCTCAGCATCTTCATAGGGGTCAATTTCAAGCCAGAACTGGCGGATTTCGCTACTGCTTAAACGACTGGATTCAGAGCGCCCTTTATATAACTGGGCCGCAACGCAAGCGGGTTCCTTTTTTTGCATGTCAGTATTCCTTTATTTGCAGTGGAGTCTGCTTCAGCACGAAGCAGTTAACCTGTATTTCCAGCCTGGTTAACAACACCCAATTAAGCAAATCTGACAATAAGATTACAATGCAACACAAAGCAGTGACATTTAAGATCACACAACAGCACTTTGCGGCACATCAGCAGGCCAGACCAATGCATCTTGCTCGGCTAAAATCACCTCTGCTTTCAGCACCTTACTCGCCCCGCCCCACTCTGCCTGAAGCTGAGAGCTTTTTCTGGTCTGCTGGAAAATTTTACGCTCCTGCTGGCTGAAGATATCCCAGGTAAACGGGCTAGCTACATTAGTTTCATACATACACAGCCCTGTCAGGGAAAACAAAGAAAACCGGAAGAACGGCAACACTTCCTTATTAATCAATGAATTAAAAAGAAGACACCCTCCTGATTAGCAAGGCAAAAAACTTTGACACCCCGCCATAGATACACATTGAATATGAAAATTACTATAGATCGCCATGGGCGCACCCTGAACAGCTGCACCCATGAACTCATGTCAGCAAAGTAGCCTATGCCACCCAAACAGACTTGACATTACAAAACTCTCGAATACCGTGCTCTCCAAGCTCCCGACCAAGCCCAGATGCCTTAATACCACCAAACGGCATACGCACATCACTGGCTACCTGAGCATTAACAAAAACAGCCCCAGCCTCGACCTGACGCGCCATCTGCTCACCTTTGACAACATCAGCCGTCCAGATGCTGGCACCCAACCCAAAGCGCGTTGCATTCGCCAACGCCACCGCATCCTGCTCATCTCGAGCACGCACAATACCAGCAACAGGACCAAACAGCTCCTCATCAAATGCAGTCATCCCCAGCTGCACATTATCCAGCACGGATGGCGCATAATAGAACCCATCACCCTCAACCGGCTTACAACCCAGCAGTGGCACCGCACCTTCAGAGATACTTTCCTCTACCTGGCGGTGTAGCTCATCACGCAGATCTGCACGCGCCATCGGCGCAAGCGACTCGCCCGGCTGTAATGCCTGCACTCTCGCCACCAACTTCTCGGTGAACTCACGCGCAATCGCATCCACCACAATAAATCGCTTGGCTGCAATACAGATCTGACCGGCATTGGAATAACGCGCCCGAACAGCAACCTCAACCGCCTGATCCAGATCTGCATCTTCCAGCACAATAAACGGATCTGAACCACCCAGCTCCAGCACCACCTTCTTCAGGTTAGCCCCAGCCAGCGCACCGATCTGACGCCCGGCACGCTCACTGCCAGTAAACGCCACCCCATGCACACGCGGGTCAGCAATTACTCTGGCCGCCTGCTCATTATCAATAAACAGATTGGTAAACAGACCTGCAGGCGCGCCAGCATCTAAAACCAGCTGCGCCATAGCCGCAGCACAGCGCGGCACATTCGGTGCGTGCTTGAGCAGCGCACTATTACCCGCCATCAGAGTCGGCGCAAGAAACCGAAACACCTGCCAGAAAGGGAAGTTCCACGGCATGATAGCCAACACAGCTCCCAGAGGCTCGTAAGTCACCAGACTGCGCGAAGCAGCTGTTTCAATCAGCTCATCCTGCAACATCCCTTCAGCATGCTCAGCATAGTGCCGACAGGCAACAGCACATTTATCCACCTCACCCAGCGCTTCAGCCATCAGCTTACCCATCTCCTCATGGGCCAGCAGCGCCAGCTGCTCACGACGCTGCTCAATCAGCTGCGCCATACGAACCAGCAACGCGCCACGCTCAGCAAAGCTGGTACTACGCCAGCCCGCAGCCGCCTGCGCAGCCTGCTCCAGCGCACAATCCAGTTCAGCATCAGGCAGTAATTCAAAACGCTCTAGCAGGGTATTATCAGCCGGGTTACGGGACGCAAACGTCATCAGAAATCTCCAGATCGGTGTCAGTGTTAATCCATAGCGCATAGAACAACCAGCCGCAGGGTATCCTTTAAGCCCCATTAGCGACATTGCGCCCACGATAGCTGCGTATGCTAAGAACTCAAGCCCAGCCAGACAAGACCAGACGCCCGCCACTCATGGAGCCAGACTGAAAGGTATGCTGGACGCGGCCCTGGGCAACAAATAGCGCATCAGGAACCTTTCTTCTCGGCGTCTGAGCCACTATGATGCGCCGCCTGACTCTCGTTCACCTACTGTTATGAGGCCCGCACTGTGGAGCTAACCAGCGCGCTGTTCGCGTTCGCGGCAATTATCGCCTTTGCCACCTATGTACAAACGGTTACCGGCTTTGCGCTGGGCATGATCGTTATGGGTGCCGTTACAGCCTTTGATCTTGTACCTATCGCCTTCACCTCGGTTGTTATCAGCCTGGTTACACTGGCCAACGGTATTTTCGCCATCAAAGGCAATATGCGGGCACTGAATAAGAAAATCGTATTAATAACCACCCTCGGTATTTTTCCGGGCCTGGCTGTCGGTTTGTGGTTACTGGACTACCTCAGCGCAGAGTTTGCTACTACCCTCCAGATTATGCTGGGTATCACCATCATAGGGGGCGGTATGATGATTATGCTCAAGCCTGAACCGATGGAGTCCACCTCAGGCAATGCCACATTTGCTGGCGCAGGCGCAACAGCAGGCCTGCTGGCAGGCATGTTCAGCATGGCCGGGCCACCACTGGTCTACCAGTTCTACCGCCAGCCCTTTGAGATGCTCACCATCCGCCTCTCACTGCTCGCTATATTTCTGTTGTGCTCACTGCTCCGTACCGCCATGGTTGGCCTGCAGGGCGGATTAACGATGGATATGTTTACCTTCTCAGCCATCTGCCTGCCCATTGTTGCCGCCTTTACCTGGCTGGGCCGCAAGTACCCACCCCCGGTCAGCAACAACACCCTGCGACGTATGGCCTTCGGTTTACTGATACTGATCGGCATATCGCTGCTGCTTACGGTCTAACCCCCTTACATCAAGGTCCGATACTGGCGCGCATCATCTATGCCGCCTCCTTATGATGACAGGCACATACAACGCGAGAGACACAATGAAGCCTTCAGATATACGTGACCTGTTACTGTTAGCCGCCCTGTGGGGCGGCTCATTTTTACTTATGCGCATCGCTGCGCCTGCATTCGGGCCTGTATTACTGGTCGAGTTAAGAGTGTTACTGGCGGCACTGTTTTTATTGCCATTCATTCTGCGCCGCAAACTACTTAAACAGACACAGGAAAAAGCGGCCCCACTGCTGGTAGTCGGTATATTTAATTCGGCGCTGCCTTTTGTGCTTTTTTCATGGGCACTGCTGGTGCTATCGACTGGATTCACTGCCATTATCAATGCAACAGCCCCACTATTTGGCGCCTTAATCGGCATTATGCTGTATCAGCAAGCCCTGACACGGAACAAGCTGGCAGGCCTGCTGATTGGCCTGACTGGTGTCACCGCCCTGATCAGCAGCAAAGGCGACCTGAACCTTACCAGCACCCTTATGACTCTGGTTGCCGCATTCGGTGCGGCTGCCTGCTATGGCTTTGCCGCCAACTACAGCAGCCAGCGATTACAACAGACACCGGCACTGGTGCTGGCATTTGGCAGCCAGCTGGCGGCTGCCGTTATCCTGCTGCCGCCAGCGCTGTTCTGGCTACCGGACAGATGGCCCAGCCTGCATCACTGGCTGGCCGTCATCACCCTGGGTATCGCCTGCACCGGTATCGCGTATCTACTCTATTTCCGCCTGATTAATAATATCGGTGCAACCGGCGCTATCAGTGTCACCTTCCTGGTCCCGGCCTTTGCCATGACGTGGGGCTGGCTGATAATAAACGAACCTGTTAACCCGATGATGATTGGCAGCTGCATTATCATCCTTGCGGGCACAGCCCTGACCACCGGCCTTATTCGCCACATAATGCCGAACGCCCAAAATAGCTGAGCCAGATAACCTCAGCCGGGGCCTCAACTGAAAACCACCCCGGCAGAGCAGAATTTAATCAGAAATCCCCACACAGTAATTGATAATTCCCGGCAGATGATTAAGGTGTTATGGATAATAAGTTACGACCTACGTATTAAGACGTTAGAGTGGTAACGCCAATAAAACTAAAAATATCCAGCAAGACACCCACTATGACTAATCTGATAAAAAACCTGGGCAGCCCCCTGCTACGCCCAATACTGTTCGCTGTAATAGCGATCATCGTTATACAGACACTCACTCTGCTCGGCGTCACTCGCAGCAACATCAACACACTGGTTACCAGCACCGGCAATACCCTCACCGCTGGCAGCCAGCAGATGGAGCAACGCCTGCAACATGCCGAGCAGACAATTCGCAATTCAATCGAGACACTTACCGACAAAACCAGTAACACCCTTACCAGCACCCTGGAACGCCGCCTGAGCAAAGAGCAGCAACAGGTTGCTGGCCTGCTGACAGATGCAACCCGGCAAACAGCTAATGCCCTGGCTGAGCTGATGGCCATCGCCTCCCCCCAGGCGATATGGGACAAAGACACCCCGGCACTCACCCAACTGGTGCGCAACCTGCATCGCAATCCCAATGTGGTCTTCGCCCGCTACTATGATGCCGATGGAAAGCCACTTACCCGGCACCTGGATAAGCGCCTGGCCAAGGTGAAAGAGTTGATTCGTAACGGCCAGGGTCGGCGCACCATGGACAAAGTGATGAACGCTGCCCGAAAAGACCCGGAAATCTACCTGGTGGAAGTCGATATAAACCCACGCGGCGCCGTAATAGGTCGCTTTATCCTGGCTGTTTCCAGTAAACAGGCTCTGGACGCCAGCCTGGCACTGGAACAACGCTTTGACCGCCTGATCAGCACCAGCCGCATGGCTGTGGCGATGGAGATCAATGGTCAGGCCCAGAACACCCAGCAAACACTGCAGCAGGCTGTTGAAGACACACTGACCAGCAACCAGCAGATAAACCAGCAAGCTGCCCAGACCATGGTCGACAGCGCCAGCACCCTGGCAGAGAAAATGACCGCCATCATGACCGGGTTGGGCATCCTGATGATCGCCCTGCTCGCCACCATTATGAGCATGCGCATCATCACCAAACTGACTGCGCTAACCAGCGCACTGCGTGAGCTGGCCACCGGCGATGGCGACCTCACTCGACGCATCGAGATAAAAAGCCGTGACGAAATCGGCACCATGGCAGCCACCATCAACAGCTTTATCGAAAAAACCCAGCAACTGGTGCTGCAGGCGACTCAGGCCGCTAACAGCACTGCCGGGCGGATAAAAGACATCAACCAGAGTTGCAGCAGCGCCCACCAGGCCGTAAACCAGCAGAACGAACAGCTGCAGCAAACCTCTGTTGCTATTACCCAGATGTCACTGACAACTGAACAGGTAGCCGAGCGAATTCAGCATAATCTGAGCAATGTGGATGAGGTCCGGCTGGCAGGCCAGGAGGCTGGCAGTATCTCCCGCAATGTCCGGGATAATATCCGCCAGCTTGGTACCGAGGTGCGCGGCGCCGCTGATGTCGTCAACAATGTAGCCAGCCAGAGCGAGGAGATAAACGCGATTCTGGATGTCATAAAAGGCATTGCAGAGCAAACCAATCTGCTGGCATTAAACGCCGCCATCGAAGCTGCACGGGCCGGCGAACGCGGCCGCGGCTTTGCTGTTGTTGCCGATGAAGTACGTGATCTGGCCAGCAAAACCCAGGCATCAACTGAGAACATCCAGCAGCAGATTAACGCCCTGCAGGAACAGGTCAGCAGCGCCGTCGGCGTGATTAATAGCGCCAGCGATAATGCAGAAGCAAGTATCAGCGCCATCAACGACTCTGATCAGAAGATTCAGGACATATCCAGCGCAGTGCAGAGGCTGTACGACTTCACCCATGACATCGCCGCCATGGCCGAAGAACAGGCGCAGGTATCCCATGAAATCACCCGCAGCGTAGAAAAGATCAGCAGCCATGCAGGTACCACCGCCGACGCAGTCAGAGACAACGCCAGCACCGCTGACGACCTCAATACTCTGTCACACTCCCTGAAAACAACACTGGGCCAGTTCCGGGTCTAACTATTTCACAGCCATAAAAAAAGGCGACCAACAGGTCGCCTTAAAGGAGCTAAGGGCAGGGTCAACAAGTCCCCTGTATTGCTACTTACCCAGTTACCAGGCCGCGTTCACCCATGATCCCTTCGATCTCAGGCAGGCTGGCCGGGTCATCAATGGTGGAAGGAATGCTGTATTCCTTACCATCGGCAATCTGACGCAACAGCTTACGCAGAATCTTGCCGGAGCGGGTTTTTGGCAGACGCTGCACAACAATCGCACGCTTGAAGCAGGCAACCGCACCGATCTCTTTACGCACCAGCGCAACCAGTTCGGCCTGCAGCTCATCCTCTTCAATCTCAACGCCATTTTTCAGCAGCACCAGACCAACCGGCTCCTGACCTTTAAGCGGGTCATTAATACCGATAACCGCACACTCGGCAACCGCATCATGACCTGCAACAATCTCTTCCATCTCACCGGTAGACAGACGGTGACCCGCAACGTTGATCACATCATCGGTACGACCCATGATGAACACGTAGCCATCTTCGTCTTTGTAACCGCCATCACCAGAGCTGTAGTAACCCGGGAACTCAGACAGGTAACTGGTGCGGAAACGCTCAAAATCACCCCATACAGTCGGCAGACAGCCTGGAGGCAGCGGCAGTTTCAGCGCGATATTGCCCTGCTCACCATTTGGCAGCTCGTTGCCTTCATGGTCCAGCACACACACATTGAAGCCAGGCACAGGCACAGTAGAGGAACCAGGTTTAGGCTCTTTCTGCTCAACACCCATCAGGTTGCCACAGATAGCCCAACCGGTTTCAGTCTGCCACCAGTGGTCCACAACTGGCTTGCCGGTTTTCTCAACCGTCCAGTGATAGGTTGGCGGATCCAGACGCTCACCGGCCATAAAGATAGTCTGCAGGTTAGACAGATCATACTTCGCCAGCTCAGCCGCTTCCGGGTCTTCTTTCTTGATCGCACGGAAAGCTGTTGGCGCAGCAAACAGCGCCTTACACTTGTACTCTGCACATACGCGCCAGAACGCACCTGCATCCGGTGTGCGGATCGGCTTACCTTCGTATACAACGGTGGTGCAGCCTGCCAGCAGTGGGCCGTAGCAGATGTAAGAGTGGCCAACCACCCAACCTACATCAGAGGCAGCCCAGAACACATCGCCCGGCTCCATGTTGTAGATTGCTTTCATGGAGTACTTCAGCGCAACCGCGTGGCTACCGTTGTCACGTACCACACCCTTTGGCTTACCCGTTGTACCGGAGGTGTACAGCACGTACAGAGGGTCTGTTGCTTTAACCGGCACACAATCGGCTGGCTCAGCGGCAGCAGCAGCTTCAACCCAGTCCAGATCACGCCCTTCAACCATCTGCGCAACCGCTTCAGGACGTTGCAGCACAACCACAGAACCTGGTTTATGGGCAGATTTTTCAATCGCCTGATCCAGCATCGGCTTGTATTCGATTACTTTGGAGATCTCAATACCGCAAGACGCTGTCACCACAACTTTTGGTTCAGCATCATCAATACGCACCGCCAGCTCGTGGGGCGCGAAACCACCAAACACAACAGAGTGAACAGCACCCAGACGAGCCACCGCCAGCATCGCAACCAGCGCTTCCGGGATCATCGGCATGTAAACCACAACCCGATCGCCCTTCTCTACGCCCTGTGCCTTCAGCACACCAGCAAACTTCGCCACATCATCACGCAGCTCAAGGTAGCTGATTGTGCGCTTGGTATCGGTTACAGGTGAGTCATAGATCACAGCGGCCTGATCACCACGACCACTTTCAACATGGTAATCCAGCGCCAGGTAGGCGGTGTTCATTTCACCATCAGCAAACCAGCGATCAATACCATTGTCATCTTTGGACAGGATGGTCTGTGGCTGCTTGTACCACGCAACCGCTTCAGCTTTTTCGCCCCAGAATGCTTCTGGCGCTTCGATGGATTTGGAATACTCTGCTTGGTAGGACATAGCACCGGTCCTTTTATTGTTTTCGTTGACAATCATTGAAAATCGAGGCGCTTACTTATTGTTATTGTAGACAGTTGCCCCATCTCGTTGGCAACAACTTTAACCAAAGCTGGCGCAGAACGAACTACGACAAAAGGCGAACAGACCTACAAAAACTGCTACAGAACAGGCCGAAAAGCAGAAAACACAAGGGATTGAGCAACGAAAGCAGAACTCGATATTGTCGACAATAAATTCAGGAGGAATATGGATCATCCTACAATCCATACTTTTAGGGCATATCCAGCACCAGCGAAAGCCGCCAGTCAGCGCAGAAAAAACAAAGCTCCGGCCAGGGCCAGAGCTTTTGTTGTACCACGCGCCAAAACAGACGCGAGAACAGGCAGGCTATTACATCTCTTTGCTCTGCACTGGAATCGCCTTCTTCGTGCCAGTCAGCACATTACGCGCCCGCAGCTCTTCATCACTGCAACCAGCGCCGCCGTCAGATTTGGCGTTCTCGAAGTAGCACAGCATCGGCTGATGTGCATCCGCTTCCTGCTCGTCCATCTGCACATAGGCGGCGATGATCAGCAGGTCACCTTTGTTTGCCTTGTGAGCAGCCGCGCCATTCACAGAGATCACACCGGAGTTATCTTCCGCACGGATCGCATACGTACTGAAACGTTCACCGTTGTTGATGTTGTAAATATGAATGAGTTCATATTCCTTGATACCAGATGCATCCAGTAACACACCATCAATCGCACAGGAGCCTTCATAGTGAAGCTCTGCATGCGTGGCCGTTACCCGATGTAGCTTAGCTTTCAAGAATGTCTGCAGCATAACCAAAACCTGCTCAAAAAAATTCATCCGGGACAACCCGGTCCCTAACCTGGCCGCGACGACCCCGCCATCCGACCAACCCTCGCACTCCCGACATAACGCCAGAAGCCTGGAGGCATCTGATGTGCCTCTTTTTGCATATCACAAACGGCATACGCATCCACCGATACCTGAGCACAGCAGAAGGCGGCATTCTAACAGTTCTGAAGGAAAAAGCAGCACCAGCGAAACAAAGCGCCAGCACCAGGGGTGGAGGAAAAAGTGAGCACCGGAGTGCAAAACAGCCCCAGATACCGGCACCATCTCTATTTATAGATCCAGCGCACTAATCTGACGCCTGAGGCGCGTCATCAAGCAGTTCACGCAAGCGATCCAGTATCAGATAAACACCATATTGCTCTGATTCTGACAAAACCAGATCGCCACGGTGAGTAAAATGGGCCTGCAAGTGATCCAGCAGCGCCCCAGCCTGTACTATTTGATTTGATTGACTATCCATATATATCTACCCGCAAAAAGCTCATCCATTTCAGCCAGTATCGATGATGGAGGCCTTTCATTTGGGTGTCAACAATGCTAGGTATCAACAATAATTGACGGCGTCAGAAGTTTTCCACGAAGTACCGCACATCGAAGAAGTTAGCGAGTTTATTCATATTAGTGATGCAGATTGACTGCTCTTTTTTATGAAATTTCCAGATAAACGTATGCGAGATTCCTGTAGCCTCACAAAGAAGGTTATAGCTCCCTTTGCGCACCTTACCCTCTACAACCACTGTGGATGAGAGGTATTGCTCAATACGAGCACGCAGTAACAACTCAAGCTGATCAACACCAACGGCGTCATACATCCCCGTATTGACAACATTAGCGTGATTAATTTCGGCAGAACTCTGAACACCGGCAAAGCTATCCATAATCGCTATCTCCATACGCTTAAATCAGTCAGAATATGATACCGATACCCGCAACACAGCAAATAGACGCAGCGCACAGAACTGGCAATCTCAGCAGACAGAAGTACATAAGAGCAACCTTAAGCCACCATATCATCATCTTTTTCTGTTTCGGGCAGGCCCAACTTCGCAGCTTCTATCCGCCGCTGAATTTCTTCCCGATTAATCTTTACATCCCTCGGCGCTTCAATACCAAGCGTTACCTCACTGCCATTATTCCTGAGAACCCGAACAACAATGTTGTCAGCAATTACAATGCTCTGTCCTGTGTAACGCGTTAGTATCAACATACTCAATTCCTTATATAATCGTCTGCATTCCCTGCAGAGCTCCACCATCCAGGCAGCCATAATCAGGGAAACAACAAAAACCCATAAACGGCTTTAATTTTGACAATTTAACCCATTAGTGGATAAATATCCATAAATGAATACCAGCTGAGCAGACACTATGAAAACGTTAGGCGAGCGCATTGCGCATATACAAAGCAAAACAGGCGCGCGCTGCCTGCAGGACGCAGCCAACATCCCCCAGTCCACTCTGAGCCGCTATATCCGGAATCAGTCTGTACCGCCGGTCGACAGAGTGGTCGCCATGGCTGCTGCTGGTGGCGTCAGCGCTGGCTGGCTCGCCGCCGGTGAAGAGACAGCCACCGTCGAACCCAACCACCCCGAGCAACCCTCCCCTATTGCCGGAACAGCCTGCCACAGGATCACTTTCAGTACGGAATTTATGACAGCGTTGAGCAGCCAGCCTGAGCGACTCAGAACCTACGCTCAAAGCAGTGATGCTATGCACCCGACCCTCCACGAAGGTGCGTTGACCCTGATCGATACAGGCCAGAACAGCGCCTTTGAAGGGATCTATCTGCTGGAGATGATGGGTCAGCTCAGCATCAGGCGACTACAACCCGCCCCGAATAACACTCTGCAGGTACTCAGCGACAACCCTGCCTATCAGACACATACCCTCCAGCCCGATGAACTGAATAACATCAATATTCGGGGCCGCGTAGTCTGGTACGAAAACCGCTGCTAGCTACTTTCTCAGGCACAAAAAAAAGCGCTTACCCAGCCAGGCAAGCGCTCAAAACCATATTTGCTTTTTACAGGTTGTGCCAGTAACTGACACAGCATCCGCGCAGGCGCGAATAAGGGCGTGGCGGCTTACACATGAGGGGAGAAGCCGCCACAAAACAGTAGATCAGCGCCCGCCTGATGCAGGCGCTGCACAGGCCGCTAACACGGCCTGGTTTTCTCAGTCTTCGTCGCGGTAACTATCAATGCTCGGGCAGGAGCAGATGAAGTTACGATCACCGAAGACGTTATCAACACGGTTAACCGCAGGCCAGAACTTCGCAGTACGCGCTGATTCAGACGGGAATACCGCCTCTTCACGGGTGTATGGACGATCCCACTCACCGATCACATCTGCCTGTGTGTGCGGCGCACGACACAGCGGGTTGTTATCAGCAGGCAGTGAACCGTTGTGTACACGGTCGATCTCGCCACGGATTTTAACCATCGCATCGATGAAGCGATCCAGCTCAGCTTTGGACTCAGACTCAGTTGGCTCGATCATCAGCGTACCCGCCACCGGGAACGACATGGTCGGTGCGTGGAAGCCGTAGTCCATCAGACGCTTGGCGATATCTTCTTCAGATACACCGGTCTCTTCTTTGATCGGACGAATATCAACGATGCACTCATGGGCAACCTTGTTATTACGACCACGGTAAAGAATCGGGAAGTGCTCACCCAGCTTCTCAGTCAGGTAGTTAGCGCCCAGGATAGCATTCTGTGTAGAGTGCTTCAGACCGTTCTTACCCAGCATACGGTTGTACATCCAGGTGATCGGCAGAATCGACGCAGAACCGTAAGGCGTAGCAGATACTGCACCGTTTTCCGGGTTCAGCCCCTCAACCGGGCTCACCTTGTGGCTGGCCAGGAACGGTGCCAGATGGCTCTTAACACCGATCGGACCCATACCAGGGCCACCACCGCCGTGCGGGATCGCGAAGGTTTTGTGCAGGTTCAGATGGGATACATCGGAACCGATCGCACCCGGCTTGGAGATACCAACCTGGGCGTTCATGTTCGCGCCATCCATGTACACCTGACCACCACACTTGTGGATGATCTGGCAGATCTCAACAATATCTTCTTCGTAGATACCGTGAGTAGACGGGTACGTGATCATCAGACAGGACAGGTTTTCTGCATGCTGTTCCGCTTTTTCAGCCAGATCAGCCACATCAACGTTACCGTTCTCATCACAGGCCGTTACGATGATCTTCATATCCATCATCGCAGCAGACGCAGGGTTGGTACCGTGCGCAGAGGATGGGATCAGACAGACATTACGGTGACCTTCACCGATGGACTCCTGGTACTTACGGATCGCCAGCAGACCAGCGTATTCACCGGATGCACCGGAGTTTGGCTGCAGGGAAACCTTATCGTAACCGGTGATCTCAACCAGCTGGTCTTCCAGCGAGTTCAGCATCGCCAGGTAACCTTCGGTCTGATCTGCCGGTGCAAACGGGTGCATGTTAGAGAATTCAGGCCAGGTAACCGGGATCATCTCTGCCGTTGCGTTCAGCTTCATGGTGCAGGAACCCAGCGGGATCATACCGTGAACCAGGGAGTAATCCTTGTTCTCCAGACGCTTCATGTAACGCAGCATGTCTGTTTCAGCGTGGTAGCTGTTAAAGGTCGGATGGGTCAGAACCGCATCTTCACGACGCTGATCCGCCGCAATACCGGTCGCTTCGCCAGCAACGATACGCGCATCGATTGCCGCAACGTCCAGACCATGACCTTCACCCAGCACGATATCAAGCAGCTGTGCAACGTCAGCAGCGGTTGTGGTCTCATCAAGAGACACACCCAGCTTGCCTGCATCCGTGCTGCGCAGGTTACAACCCGCAGCCAGTGCACGCGCATTAATTGCTGCAGCATCGTCAGAAGTAATAGTCAGTGTATCGAAGTACGTATCGGTAACCTGAACACCCTTCTCAGCCAGACCTTTCGCCAGGATGGCAGTCAGACGGTGGGTACGCTCAGCAATATCTTTCAGCCCCTGAGGGCCGTGGTATACCGCGTAGAAGGCAGCCATGTTGGCCAGCAGCGCCTGCGCAGTACAGATGTTAGAGGTCGCTTTTTCACGACGGATATGCTGCTCGCGGGTCTGCATCGCCATACGCAGTGCCTGGTTGCCATTAGCATCCACAGAAACACCGATAATACGACCAGGCACAGAACGCTTCAGTTTTTCACTGGCAGCGAAGAAGGCAGCATGCGGGCCACCAAAGCCCATTGGTACACCGAAGCGCTGAGCAGAGCCCAGAACAACGTCAGCACCCAGCTCGCCAGGTGATTTCAGCACCATCAGCGCCAGCAGATCAGTCGCAACAGACACCATCGCTTTCTGATCTTTGGCTTTGGCAATCAGTGCTGGCAGATCACAGATTTCACCGGTGGTACCCGGGTACTGCAGCTGCGCACCAAAGACATCGTACTGATCCAGTTTATCGGCATCATCCACGATGATGTCGTAACCGAAGTATTCAGCACGGGTTTTGATCACATCCAGCGTCTGCGGATGCACATCAGAAGCAACAAAGAAGCTGTTGCTCTTTTTACGGTTAGAACGTTTGCACAGGGTCATCGCTTCCGCTGCAGCGGTCGCTTCGTCCAGCAGGGAGGCGTTTGCCAGATCCATACCGGTCAGGTCCATTACCATCTGCTGGAAGTTCAGCAGTGACTCCAGACGGCCCTGAGCAATCTCTGGCTGGTATGGCGTGTATGCCGTGTACCAACCTGGATTTTCCATCACGTTACGCAGGATAACGTTAGGAACCAGAGTGTTGTAGTAGCCCATACCGATGTAGGACTTGTTAACCTTGTTCAGGGACGCCAGACCTTTCAGCTCTTCCAGCGCTGCGCGCTCGGAGATACCTTCAGCCATATCCAGCGCATCATCCAGGCGGATAGAATCTGGTACCGTCTGTTCAATCAGAGCGTCCAGGGAATCTACACCCAGTTCCTGCAACATTGCCTGCTGCTCAGCCGCGTCTGCACTTACATGACGACGGGTGAATTCAGCATGGTTTTCCAGCTCACTCAGTGCGCGAGTTTCAACAGCCATAGTTTTCTAACCTGTAAATTGCCAGTACCGCAGCCTGAAGGCTATCAAGCATTCCGTGAGGATGGCCCGGCTTATAATACCGTTTGCCCGGAACACGACTGCCACTGCAGTACGGCTGAATTAGTGTAAACCCTGGTTGTACACTGCCGGACTCAAAGAGCCCGGCAGGCACAGGGTTGCGGGTCGGGCCTGCACTCCTTCCCCGCTTTGCCACCACCGGCTGCCGAAGCAGCTGGTGATGTAGAAGATTGATCGGAGGACAATCAGAGAAGCATCACACCTATTCGTGATGCTTCTCTACAATCAAGCTTCTTCGGCAACTTTCTGCTGGTACGCATCTGCGCCCATCAGTGCGTCAACTTCAGCCGCGTCAGACAGCTTGATCTTAGCGATCCAGCCACCTTCATACGGTGCTTCGTTAACAGTTTCAGGCGCATCTTCCAGCGCTTCGTTTACTTCAACAACTTCACCGGAGATCGGTGAGTAGATGTCAGATGCTGCTTTAACAGACTCAACCAGAGAGAACTCTTCACCCTTCTCCACTTCGCGACCAACTTCTGGCAGCTCAACGAATACTACGTCACCCAGCAGCTCCTGCGCGTGATCAGAGATCCCCACAGTCACGGTGCCGTCACCGTTATCCAGAATCCATTCGTGAGACTCAGCAAACTTCAGGTTAGACGGTACGTTGCTCATTATCGTTACTCTCTTAAATCAGAAATTATTATGAGGTTATACAGCGATGAATCTGTAAGACCTGATAAACAGCCCCATCACTTTAAAGCGTACAACCGACACCTGCCGGGCAGGTGCCGGTGCCTATCTTAACGGTACAGCGGGAACTTTTTGCACAGTTCTGCAACTTTAGCGCGAACTTCTGCTTCCACTTTGCTGTTATCGTCTGGATTTGCCGCCAGGCCATCCAGCACATCACCGATCAGATTACCGATCAGGCGGAACTCTTCAGTACCAAAGCCACGGGTTGTGCCAGCAGGCGCGCCCAGACGGATACCGGAGGTTACCATTGGTTTTTCTGGATCAAACGGGATGCCGTTCTTGTTACAGGTGATACCTGCACGCTCCAGCGCTTCTTCAGTTACGTTACCTTTCAGCCCCTTAGGACGCAGGTCAACCAGCATCAGGTGCGTATCAGTACCACCGGTTACGATGTCACAGCCACGCTCAACCAGAGTCGCCGCCAGCACCTGAGCGTTTTCAACAACACGCTCGATGTAACCTTTGAACTCAGGACGCAGCGCTTCACCGAATGCAACCGCTTTAGCTGCGATCACGTGCATCAGTGGGCCACCCTGCAGGCCAGGGAAGACAGCAGAGTTAATTTTCTTACCCAGATCCAGATCGTTAGACAGCACCATACCGCCACGAGGGCCACGCAGTGTTTTGTGCGTAGTCGTCGTACAGATGTGTGCGTGTGGCAGTGGGCTTGGGTGAGCACCCGTGGCAACCAGGCCGGCGATGTGCGCCATATCTACCATCAGGTATGCGCCTACTTTGTCAGCGATTTCACGGAAGCGAGCGAAGTCGATTTCACGTGGAATAGCAGAACCACCGGCGATGATCAGTTTTGGCTGACACTCAACCGCCAGCGCTTCAACCGCATCGTAATCAATACGCTGGGTTTCCTGGGAAACACCGTACTGAACAGCGTTGAACCACTTACCAGACTGCGCTGGACGCGCACCGTGAGTCAGGTGACCACCAGCATCCAGTGACATACCCAGGATAGTATCGCCTGGCTGCAGCAGGGCCATGAAGACCGCACCGTTTGCCTGTGCACCGGAGTGCGGCTGTACGTTTACGTACTCAGCGCCAAACAGTTCTTTGGCACGTTCAACGGCCAGAGACTCTGCAACATCAACGAATTCACAACCACCGTAGTAACGACGACCGGAGTAGCCTTCCGCGTATTTGTTGGTCAGTACAGTACCCTGGGCTTCCATTACAGCCTTGGATACGATGTTTTCAGAAGCGATCAGCTCGATCTGGTCTTCCTGACGACGGAACTCGTCGTTAACGGCACTCAGCAGTGCGGCATCAGAAGCGGCCAGGTCCTGGCTGAAAAACTGCTCAGTTTCACTGTTCGGGTACAGATTGCTCATGGTGTCTGTCTCTACTGTTTATTGTTTTGTATTAGCCAACGCGTGTGGTTAGCACGCAACCACGTTAACGGCCAGGCCGCCTGTGGAGGTTTCTTTATACTTATCCTGCATATCGACGCCGGTCTGGCGCATGGTTTCGATAACAGAATCCAGCGATACGTGATGCTCACCGGAGCCACGCAGCGCCAGACGGGAGGCGTTGATCGCTTTCACCGCACCCATCGTATTTCGTTCGATACATGGCACCTGTACCAGCCCGTTGATCGGGTCACAGGTCAGGCCCAGGTTGTGTTCCATACCAATTTCAGCAGCATTTTCGATCTGCTCATTGGTGCCGCCCAGTGCCGCACACAGCGCACCAGCCGCCATGGAACAGGCAACACCGATCTCACCCTGACAGCCTACTTCAGCTGCGGAGATCGAGGCGTTACGCTTATACAACATGCCAATGGCTGCTGCCGTCGCCAGGAAGGTACAGATACCTTCTTCGTTAGAGCCTGGTACAAAGCGGTCGTAATAGGCCAGCACGGCTGGAATTACACCGGCCGCACCGTTGGTTGGTGCCGTTACCACGCGACCACCGGCTGCATTTTCTTCGTTAACCGCAATGGCAAACAGGTTAACCCAGTCCATCACGGTCAGGTGGTCCTGCAGCGCTTTCTCCGGGTGTTCAACCAGTTCGCGGCGCAGCTCGTGAGCGCGGCGCTTGATTTTCAGCCCACCCGGCAGCTCACCGGTCTGCTCACAACCACGGCGAATACAGTTATCCATCACATGGTAGATCTGCATCAGTTTGCGGCGCACATCTTCTTTACTGGTATGAGAGTGTTCGTTGGCCAGCACCACTTCAGCGATGCTCATATTGTGGCCGTCGCCCAGCGCCAGCAGCTCTTTACCATTATCAAAATGGTATGGCACGCTGGCATGCTCGCTTGGCGCCTCATCGGCGCTGGCTTCTTCGTCACTCAGGACAAAACCACCACCAACAGAGTAATAAATAGAATCAAGAACAATGATGCCCGCAGCATCGTAGGCCTGAAAGCGCATCCCATTAGGGTGCTTGGGCAATGACTCACCAAAGCAGAAGGGCACCTGGGTATCAGGGTCAAAGTCAATCAGCTTCTCACCCGCCAGATTCAGCTGCTTCGCTTCACGAATCTGCTGGATATAAACAGGCACTTTATCCGGATCAACAGAATCAGGCGCTTCACCCAGCAGCCCGACCATCGTTGCAATATCCGTTGCGTGGCCTTCACCGGTCATGGCCAGCGAACCATAGAGGCTGACTTTAACAGCCGATGTGCTTTCAAACTTCCCTGTCTCTTTCAGCTCCGCCAGAAATCGATTGGATGCCACCATAGGCCCCACCGTATGGGAACTGGATGGTCCGATACCGATCTTGAACAGATCAAAGATACTTAAAAGCATTACCTGAAGCCTCCAACATTTTTATTATCATTCTTGCCAGGCTGCACCTCACAGCGATCTGACAAGGGGCCGATACACACGCATATTAGGTATATCTGAGCCCTGTTTCGCGCTGGTCCGAATCAACTTGAGATGCAGACTAGCAACAGATTTCCATTTGAGCAACAAAAATTTCCTATAGGAAACTTCGTTTTCTGTTCCGGGAAACATATACTGTTAGCCAGACACCCAGAAAACACACATGATTCGTTAAAGCTGCCACCCCCACTCACAGAGCAGCGCCCGGAGAGCACAATGGCCGACATATCCCCACTGATGGTGGATGAACAGAACAACAACGCCCAGATGACACTGACCCGGGCCGAGACCACTCTATCCCCGATGGAGCTGGGTAAACGGGTGCGTGAAATCCGCCTGAGCCAGAACCTCACCCTGGAAGAAGCCAGCAAACTGACCGGCCTGGCTCGTTCGACGCTGTCAAAAATTGAGAACGAGCAGATCTCGCCAACTTTTGTTGCTGTGCAGAAACTGGTTCAGGGGCTGGGCATCAATATTCCTCAGCTGTTTGAGCAACCAGATAAGCAACGCAACCAGGCCTCTGGCCGCCGCGACATCACCCGCGCTGGCGAAGGCAAGCCACACCCCACACCCACGTACGAACACGAGCTGCTCTCTTACCAGCTTAGCCGCAAAAAGATGCTGCCGTACCGCACCAGCGTGCGCGCCCGCAGCTTCGACGAATACGGCGACTGGGTGCGCCACGATGGCGAAGAGTTTCTTTATGTGCTCAGCGGTTCCCTGCTGTTCTACACCGAGTTCTATGAGCCGGTAGAGCTCACTCAGGGCGATTCCGCCTACTACGACTGCGATATGGGTCACGCCCTGGTATCAACCAGCGATACCGATGCCGTCGTCCTCTGGGTTACCGCCTGACCCCTCTCACTTCACGAGCGCCCGCCCTGCGGGCGCTGTAGCCACACAGTATCGCCTCGACGCATTGCTCACCGGCAAAAAAACCAAATTACCGGTTGCATTAAGTTTCCCCATCCTCTAATTTTGTTTCCTATACGAAACACGCTTTCTAAAGGTAGATTCGAAACCGCGTCAAGAAACGCAGGTTAACTGACATCCTCCAGATATATTTATAAGTCAGCGACATCTACCCTTATAGAAAGCGTCGGGGGTAAACGTTTTCAGGGCTCCCTGCCTTAACGCAGCGCTGCGATCGGCGTCTCTGTTGCTGCCAGGGTGGTTGCACACTCAGCCACCCGGGCAGGGCCTGATTCAACTCAATAACAACACTTAGAGAGAAACAACAAGATGTCAGATACTCTGCTGAAAACACCGCTGTTTGATCTTCACGTAGAACTGGGCGGTAAAATGGTACCGTTCGCTGGCTACGAGATGCCTGTTCAGTACCCGCTGGGTGTTAAGAAAGAACACCTGCACACCCGCGAAGCAGCTGGTCTGTTTGATGTTTCTCACATGGGTCAGGTTCGCCTGCGCGGCGCAAATGCAGCCGCAGCACTGGAAACCCTGGTGCCGGTTGACATCATCGACCTGCCGGTTGGCAAACAGCGTTACGCTGTATTCACCAACGAAGACGGCGGCATCATGGATGACCTGATGGTTGCCAACTTTGGTGACTGGATCTACGTTGTTGTTAACGCAGCCTGCAAAGAACAGGACATCGCTCACATGCGCGCCAACCTGGGCGACGATGTTGAAGTCGAAGTTCTGGAAGACCGCGCACTGATCGCCATCCAGGGCCCTAAAACAGCAGAAGCACTGGCGCGCATTCAGCCTGCCGTTAACGACATGGTGTTCATGGATTCCCGTGAAATCCAGATCGATGGCGTTGACTGCCTGATCTCCCGCTCCGGCTACACCGGCGAAGATGGCTACGAAATCTCCATCCCGACTGCTGAAGCAGAGCGCCTGGTACGCCTGTTCCTGGAACAGCCAGAGATCGAAGCGATCGGCCTTGGCGCGCGCGACTCCCTTCGTCTGGAATCCGGCCTGTGTCTGTACGGCCACGATATCGACACCACCACCACGCCGGTAGAAGGCAGCCTGCTGTGGGCGATCTCCAAAGTG
>Ga0193950_1000080_pt1 | contig 26719 bp, 22 predicted proteins | sample BB_1_MG_FD_144485 | JGI IMG/M metagenome (GOLD analysis project Ga0193950, IMG submission 144485) | Microbial mat bacterial communities from the Broadkill River, Lewes, Delaware, United States - BB_1_MG | ecosystem: Environmental > Aquatic > Freshwater > River > Microbial mats | place: USA...
ATTTCGAATTAGGGTATAGGTACGTTCCTCTTCCAGTTTATAGCCCAATTTTTCGTGTAATAGATCTTTAAATTTATCAATTCCCAAACGATCAATGGTATACTTTAAACGGGCATTCTTTCTTACTTTTCTGTTTCCTTGTTCTTTCTGAACCAGTACGATTTTTTCAGCTATATCAACGGTATTCTCAGCCTTGGCAAAGCCTAAAACAGTTCCCAATCTTGGATAGGTTTCTGCATCCCCAAATGTGGTTCCCATTCCACCTCCCGCAACAATATTAAAACCTTCTAAAACACCATTATTTTCTATGGCTATAAATCCAATATCCTGGGTGAAAACATCGGTATCGTTAAAAGGAGGAATGGTAAATCCAATCTTAAATTTACGCGGCAAATATACCGGTCCGTAGAGAGGCTCCACTTCACCTGCACTTCCTTCGGCTACCTTTTTTTTGTCTAACCAAATTTCATAGTATGCCGGAGTACGTGGAGTAAGATGATCACTAACCTTATTGGCATATTCCTGAACCTGATTAAATACATTGGAGGAATAAGGATGTGGACTTGCCATTACATTTCTGTTTACATCACCACAAGCGGCAATGGTATCTAACAGAGATTGATTTATGGACTGAATACTTGGTTTCAAATTTCCTTTTAGTACCCCATGAAATTGAAACGCCTGTCGGGTTGTTAGCTTTAAAGTTCCGTTGGCATATTCATCAGAGATCCGATCCATTTGTAACCACTGGTCCGCATTCACTAATCCACCGGGAACTCTTACCCTTATTAAAAAAGAGTAATCGGGTTCCAATTTTTGTTTCTTTCGTTCACGTTCAGTATCTCTGTCAAATTGTTGATAAATGCCATGAAATTTAGATACCTGTCGATCATCAAGCGCAATTGCATCAGTTACGCTATTGGCAAGACTTTCCTCTAATGTGCCGCGTAAATAATTGCTATCGGTTTTTATTTTTTCTATTTCGGACAATTCAGCCCAATTTATATTTTTATCTGTCATGATTTGTTTTGCTTTAATCTAAACTGGTTTACTATCCGTTTAATACACATCTAAAAGAAGTCTTCTTTCTTTTTTGAGCTTCTTAAAGTATTCTTCAGCTTTATCGGGAGTAACTCCTCCTTCAATTTCGATAATCTCTTTTAAGGTATGCTGAACATCTTTAGCCATGTAATTTTTATCACCGCAGATATAAAAATGAGCTCCACTTTCCAGCCATTTGAAAACTTCTTTGGCATTCTCTTTTAGTCGATGTTGCACGTAAGTTTTTTCTTGCTGATCTCTCGAGAAAGCTACATCTAATTTGTTCAGGACTCCTTTTTGAAGGTATTTCTGCCATTCGACCTGATACAGGAAATCCTCCTTGAATCTTTGGTTCCCAAAGAACAACCAACTGTTTGCATTTTCGCCCTTTTGTTCCAGTTCTTGAAGAAAACTTCGATAAGGAGCAATTCCCGTTCCGGCACCCACCATTATTACTGCTTTGTTATTCTCCTTTGGCAATCGGAATGCTTCGTTTTTTTCAATAAATATTGGAATGTGATCGCCAATATTAATTTGATCGGACAGGTAGGTTGAACATGCTCCGTTTCGATCTCGTTTTTTATGCTTGTATCTAAGGGAAGCCACGGTAACATGAACTTCTTCAGGATTCTGAGCCGGACCGGAAGAAATCGAGTAGAGGCGAGCGTATAATACTCTTAGAATTCCTAGCAATTCATCGGCTTGAATCTTTCCCTGGTAATCTTCTAACAGATCGTAAACATCGGCACCGTAAAGGTATTTGTCAAGTGCTTTCTCATTTTCAAGTAGCGAAGCCAGTTTGCTGTTGTTTACAATTGCATTGTATTTTTCAAGAACCTCTTTATTGAGCACGGTAATTTCTAATTTGTGCTGTAGTGCGCTGAAAATCGACAACTGCTTACCTCCAACACTTACTATTCTTTCCGGATCATCCCCAAAGAAATTGATGATCAGTTCGACCAGATCAACAGGATTGTTTGGTAAAATTCCTATGCTGTCTCCCGCTTCATAACTTATACCTGAATCCTCCAATGAGATTTCAACATGGAATATTTCTTTTTCAGACTTATCGGTAGTAATTCTTACCTTATCCAACACCTCTGCATAAAAAGGATTGGCTCTGTTGAATTTCTTCTTTACCTGGACAACGGCATTGCTTGTGCTGGTTGAACTGATTTCTGGGTTTAATTTTTTCAATTCTTCTGCGATTGCCTCAATCCAATTGACAGCATCTTCTTCATAAGCAACATCTGCTTTTTGAATGGGAACAATTGCCTCTCCTCCTAATTTTGTAAATGCTTCATGAAAATCTACCCCTGTTTGGCAAAATTTTTTGTACGATTTATCGCCAAGAGCTAAAACAGAGAATTTGGTTTCATTAAGTTTCGGCGCTCTTGAACCAAGAACGTATTCATGAAAATCTTCAGCTTGTAAAGGTGGTTCGCCTTCACCGTGAGTACTCACAATTAGAAATAGATATTTCTCCTTTTTTAGATCATTCTTTTTGTAATCATCAAGAGATTTAAGATTTGGATTAAATCCTAAAGCTTTAATTCTCTCGTGCAAATCAGTGGCAATTTCTTTGCTGTGACCTGTGTGAGTCCCGTAAAGAATGGTGATTTTTTCAGAAGAAGTTACAGGAGTTTGAATCGAAGAACTATCTGCGCTTGCATTTCCATTTATAATTCCTGAAATGTATCCGTCCACCCAAACCAACTGTTCGTTTGAGAGATTTTTAATAATCGAGTTAAGCTGCTCGAGTTGTTCTGTATTTAGTTTATAATTTGTTGTCATGATTTAGTTTGCAATTAGTAGTTTTTGTAATCGGTAATTTTCAAAGTAATCCTTTAACTGATTGCGGATTTGGATGGATTTGTACACATCTTCGCCATTTGAACTTACAGCAATGCTGATATTTTCCCGTTTGTAAATGGCAGGAGAAACAAATTCACAAAATTCTGGTTGATCGTGAACATTTAGTAACACGTTAACATCACGACAATCGCGAATTAATTGCTTGACAAACGAAGGATCATCAACACAACTGTAGATGAGATAGTAGTCTTTCAGAAAATCTTTGTGGTATTGTTGTTCGTGATAAACTATACCCGAATTCTTAATCCAGCTAATGATTTTGGGAGCAATAATTTCAATTAAATTTGTGCTTCGCTGCAGTATTTTTAGTTTTTTGTAGGCATCTTCGCCTCCTCCGATAATCAGAATTTTTTTATCGGTAACATCTATTGCTATGGGTAAAAATTGTTTTTTCGACATAATGCTTGTTTTTAAATGTGATAATCAACGGGATGTTTTTCTTCTCTTCCAAATTTGATTTTATTCCATGTTCTTTCGTGTAGAAAATAAAGCCCCATTTTAGTGAAGAGTTCTACACCACCAATCGACATTGCCCAGGTGATATCGCCAATGATCAACCATGAAATTAAGACGGTATCTATGGTTCCAATAGTTCTCCATGAAATGGTTTTGGCGATGCTTCTGTAGGTTTTTTCTTTCATTTCTTTTGCTTACAAATAAAAAAAGAGCCTTTCTGGATTGCAGAAAGGCTCGATATGCTTGGTCATAATAGTGCACAACGAATTCTGCTAGGGAGGAAACCATAACATACACATACAACAACATGCAAAAATGTTGAGTTGGATACTGATATGTGAATTTTTGAAATTCATTCTTAATTTTAATATGCTATATCTAAAGCAATTGAATTCATAAAAAAAGCCTTTCTGCGAGTGCAAAAAGGCTATTCTATATATTTTGATTCGATTTAACTCATCAAGCAATTCCTTTTTGCAAAACACAATTTTCCATACACATACAACACATTGTACATGCAACAGAAACATTCATTTTATTATTTAGGATATTACTCATTATTTTGTTTTAAATCGGACTAAATGATCTCTTATTCGGCTACAAGGATATGAAGATATTTTGAATAATCCAACATAGTGCAACAAAAATAATTTCAGCCAATTGCCGTTTTACTTATTTAAATCGATTGCATGCATCTAAATAAAATGAGAATTTAAGAATTTTAAAAATTATGAATTGTTAACATGGAATTTGTTGCTTGGGATTCAATCTCTTCATATATTTACGGCACAATAAATAAATTACAACTATGCTCCCAAAGTTTTTACTAGCAGACAATTCACAAGAGTTACCAGACACTCTTTTCATCGTTCACACACGCAATCCGAAATGTATTATCGAATGTGATGTTGAAGATTTTAATTCCAACCAAACGATTCATTGGATGGATAAAACTCCTGAAGATCAAAATATGATTGAAGATTTGTTGGATGAAGCAGAAACTTTCTATAACGATGAATTGGACAGTCAGGAAGATCTTTACGACGAAGAATTTGAAGATTAAATACATATTGCATGACAAAAAAGTTAAAACGATCATCGAATAAGTTGGTCGCAGGTGTTTGTGCGGGAATTGCTGAATATTTGAATCTTGATGTTACACTTGTGAGAATATTGTATGTGCTAATTTCTATTTTTAGTGCCGGATTTCCTGGTTTATTAGTTTACATTATTTTCTGGTTTGTTATGCCTGATTATAAGGATATCTAGTATTGATATAATCATTGTAAATGATATTGGAGAAAACGGAAGTTTTCTCCTTTTTTTATGCCATAAATTAAGATTGTACAGCAAGTTTATTTATGCTAGAAACATGTGTTCTAAAACAGTTCAAAAAGACCACATTTGTCATGATTTAGAAAAGTGTTTTCATCTATTTTTGCAGCGAATTTTTGAGGTGATATTAAATAACAGAACTAAATATATTAATCTGAATTGTAATATTTCCTTACGCAAACAACAACACTTAAATATTCTAACTGATGAACCTAAAAAAACTGATCCCTTTACTTGGGTTGGTATTTATCTGTATGGGAGTTTCTGCTGAAAATCTTCCATCGAAAACCAAAGTGAATCGTAGTATTGACTTTGTAAGTAAACACTTGTGGCGTGGATCTAATAGTGGTACAGCTCCTACAATTGAGCCAACACTTGAGATACAAACCGGCAAATTTACTTTTGGGGCTTGGGGAGCCTATGCTACTGATGATAGTTATCAAGAGGTAGATTTCTACGTACAGTACAACACACCATTATTTCAGTTTAGCTTGTACGATTTTTATTGTCCGAGACCAAATTTTGAAAACTCGAAATTCTTCGACTTTGATAGTGAGAATAGTGTTCATCTATTCGATGCTACAGCTAAATTTAAAGGGCATGCAAAATTCCCAATTTCAGTAATGGGATCTGTGCTTTTCTATGGAGAATTCGATAAAGATGAGAATGGAGACCAACAGTATTCAACATATTTCGAATTTGGTTACTCTAAGCTAATTGCAGGGAAAAAATTCTCTTGGGCACTTGGTTTTTCGCCATTCGAAGGCATGTACGATGACAAGTTTAATGTGGTAAATGTGAACATGTGCATGTATGATCAAATTAAGCTTACAGATCAGTTTTCATTACCTATTAAAGGAGGGATTACCTTGAATCCTGCTACAGAGAGATTGTTTTTGACTTTTGCTGTTACCATTAAGTAATTTCAAAAGTATAGATATGTAAAGGCTTCCAATCGGAAGCCTTTTTTTGTTATAATATGGAGAAGCTCCAGATTAGGCTGTTGAAGCGTTCCATATTAAGCTGTTGAATGGTTCAACATTAGGCTATGGAAGCTTTCCACATTACGCACTGATAATTTTTCATAGGCTGAGCTTTTGATGTGACTATTTTATCAATTCAAAAGAATTGATGATATTTAAGTTTTAAGATAATTGTAACAGAAAACTATACAATGACAGAGTTAGAGAAAGTAAATCAGTTTCATGATGCTTTTGGTGTGAACGTAGAACAGACTCCAAAAATTCCAGGTCGTGAAAGATGTGAATTGAGACAGAATATTATACAGGAAGAGGTTGATGAATTAAAAGCTGCATGGGAATCTGGAGATTTGGTTGAGGTTGCCGATGCTTTGGCAGATATTCATTACGTGTTAATGGGAACTGTATTGGAATTTGGCTTGCAGGACAAATATCCTGACATTTTTTTGGAGGTTCACAAAAGCAATATGAGTAAGTTGGACGCAAATGGCAAGCCTTTGTATCGTGAAGATGGGAAAGTGATAAAATCGGATTTATTTAATGCACCTGATATTGAAAAAATCTTAAAAGGGTAGATCATGAAAAGACTAAAGCACATATACTTTGCACTGTTTTTATTTTTAGCAATCAATCTTTCTGTTGAAGCTCAAAAAGTATCTCCACTAAATGGTTTTAATAATTTAGTGGGTGGTATTTGGTTAACAGAATCAGAATGGGCAAACGGTCAGAAGTTTAAACAAGAAATAGAATTTTCCTGGGGTTTGAATCAGAAAATTGTAAAAGTGAAAACCTATGGCACCATCGACCAAAAAAGTAAAGAATATGGTTTACGGAATGAAGGGATTAGAGCCTATAGTACTCAAGATTCTGTGATTCAGTTTTGGGAATTTGATATTTTTGGAGGCATCACACAGGGTATTTGCTACTTCAATAATAAGGACTTTCATTATGAGTATGATTATAAGGGAGAAGTTTTAATAGAGAGTTGGCTATTTGTTGACGTGGATAATTATAAGTACCAGATTGGAAACTTAAAAGATGGTGAAATTGATAAAGTTTACATGGAATCTACCTACCGAAGAATTAAAAAATAACAAGAATTATGAGTTTAAAGAAGTATCATGTTGATGCATTTACGGATAAGTTGTTTGGAGGGAATCCTGCATGTGTAATTCCGTTAAACAATTGGTTACCCGATGATGTTTTATTTGATATCACCAAAGAGAACAATTTGGCTGAAACTGCTTTCTTTGTACCTGTAGAAAATGGATTTCAGATTCGTTGGTTTACGCCCGAAGTTGAAATGGATTTGTGTGGGCATGCTACATTAGCTACTGCTCATGTCATTAAAAAACATCAGGATTATAAAGAAGATATTATTCGTTTTAAATCGGCAAGTGGAGAGTTGAATGTTACTTGTAAGGAAGGTAAATATGAGCTGGATTTTCCTTCGAGAATGCCAATAGAATCTGATATGCCAGATATTATTTCTTCCAGCTTAAATATTCAACCAAAGGAGATTTACAAATCACGAGACTATGTTTTGGTTTATGAGAATGAGGATGAAATTTTAGCTTTAAATCCAGATAAAAATAAATTAGAAGGTATTGATTTGGGACATGGTGGAATTGTTTGCACATCGAAGGGAAATGAAGTAGATTTTGTGTCACGATTTTTTACGCCTGGAGCTAGTATTTTTGAGGATCCGGTTACAGGTTCAGCACATTGTAGCTTAATTCCATTTTGGAGTGAAATATTAAATAAAAATGAAATGTTGGCGCATCAGATATCCTCTCGAAAGGGAGTATTGTATTGTGAAAACAGAGGAGAACGTGTGAGCATTTCGGGCAAGGCAGTAACTTATAGTTCCGGAGAGATATATTTGAAATAATATGGAGTATATAGAAGAAGTAGTATTTGAAAATAAGGAATTCTTAAATGCTAAATTGGATAAAGGGGAATATGACAATTGTAGGTTTAAAAATTGTTCCTTTGCTAATGCTGATTTATCGAATATGATATTTCTTGAATGCGAGTTTGATAGCTGTGATTTAAGCAATGTAAAAGTGATTAATACTGCATTTCGGGATATTGAATTCAATGCTTGTAAAATGCTGGGAATTTCTTTTGCCGATTGTAATAATCTGATGCTTTCGTTTAATTTTACAAATTGTCTGATGAACTTAAGTTCCTTTTATCAATTAAAATTAAAGGCAATAAAATTTAGAAACTGCAAATTGTCCGAAGTCGATTTTACAGAAGCAGATCTTAGTCAATCTCTTTTTGAAAATTGTGATTTAAGCGGTGCAGTGTTCGAATATACCAATTTAGAAAAAGCAGATTTGTGTACTGCAATTAACTATTCAATTCATCCTGATTCAAATAAAATTAAAAAGGCAAAGTTCTCAGCACAAGGCTTAGCAGGTTTACTGCAACAGTATGATATTGTGATAAAATAAAAATCCCGCCATATAGACGGGATCAATGTTAAAAGCAAATTTGTAATAATTGATGATATTTATGCAGCTGATTCACTTAAAGATTTGGCTTTAGGAAAATCTACCGGAACTTGAGTTAAGTTGTGAGTGTAATTGGTAAATGAAATTTCCATTACCACTGCCAAAAAATCAATTAAGGCTTTTTCATCGTATCCTGCAGCAAAAAACTCATCTAGTTTATTTTGACTGGCTTTTCCTCTGTTTTGAGCTACTTCAGCAGCAAGTGTACTTAAGGTGTTAAGCTTGGCATCGGCAATACTTCCATCTCTTAACTGAATCGTTTCATCTTCGGTAAATCCATTCATTTTGGCAATAGCTGTATGTGCAGCTAAACAATATTCACATCCGTTTACTTCCGATACTGCAAGTTTAATTGCTTCCATTTCTTTGCCCGAGAAACTGTCTTTACCAGCTTTGCTCGAATAGTTCAGGTAATTCTCTAAGGTATCACTCGAATATGCAATGGTAGCATATAAGTTAGGAACCATTCCCAATTGACTTTTAACCTTATCTAAAATCTGTTGTGCTTTTGCATCTACCTGGTCTCTTGTTGGTACTGTAATTGTTTTCATCTCGTTATATTTTTGTAATTATTAATATGTGATCTGTAAACTTTCTGTGTTTTGATCTTTTGTTATTACAAAGATGGAGCAATAAAACAGGGGGAAGAATGGCGATTCTTCCCCCTGACTTGATGATTTTTCCTTTTAGACTAAATAATGGCTGTTTTTTTGAATTCGGTTGGACTTTTACCAACTATTTTTCTGAAAAAGCGACTAAAGTGAGCAGCATCTTCAAAGCCTATTTCAAAGGCAATTTCTTTGGCGCTTTTATCGGTATACAAGAACAGTCTTTTGGCTTCTAAGCCAATTCGTTCCTGAATAACCTGTAAAGGAGTTTTATCGTTGTATTCGCCAAACAGGTTTGATATGGTTTTTGGAGATTTATTCAGTAAATCAGCATAATCAGCAACTTTGTGTTTGTCTCGAAAGTGCATTTCAACTAATACATTAAACTGACGAATAAGATCGAGTTTATCCTGATTGATTTCCGGATTCTTTAGGTTTTTACGAACCAGTCGGGTACATTTTATTAGAAATCTTTTTAAAAGTACCTGAAGCATTTCTCCTTGAATTTGGTCGGAGGTTTCAAATTCTTCCAGAATCACTTGAATCAACAAATCGAAACTTTCTTGCTCTTTTGAATCGAGCGATACAACTGGCACTTCGGAAGAACCAAAAAACAAATAGCCATGGCATGAAACTTCGTGATCGTGCTGTTGAATGCAATAAAACTCACGATTGAAAGAGAGTAAATTTAAACAATCCGTATTCTCAAGAATCTCGAATTGGTTAAGTGGAGTAAGAAATAGAATCTGATTCTGAAGAATATGGTATTGAATACCATCAACAATAATGGTTGAGTTTCCTTTTCTCTGCCATAATATCCGGTACAACGGCTCCTTGTTCACAAGTTTGATACTTGGAGTAGAGAATGAGCAAAACGAGAAATAGGAGGCATTCCTTTTATTTTCAAAAACGTGATTCATTAATTAATAAGATTGGTGATTACATGTTGACATATTCGAATCCATCATTAGGGTGTAGTGGATCTTCTGTTCTATCATGTAAAAGCACATGATATTCCAGGTAAGATTTAAGATTGGTCATCCAAAATGTCCATCCATTGCTGCAACCAACATAGTTGTTCATTTTACTGTCTTCATCCAATTTAATGTCGCTTTGAGTTAATTTTACCAGAGTCATTCCTTTTTGGCGACTTAATTCTATTTTCACGGTGTTATCGGCAAATTGAAATACTATTTTATCTTTTCCGTTTGCTTCAATAATCTTTCCTTTTTGCTCATCGTCCCAATTGTGCCACTTCCATATATAGGTATCACCAGTCTGAGTAAATTCTTTGGATGCTCTTTTAGCTCCATTTTCACTTCTGAATGTTACTTTTTTAAGAAACCATCTTTCCAATTTATGCCTGGTAGCCCAACACTTGTAGACTTTTTCGATAGGCACATTAATGTGAATTTTACGAACAAAATGACTCCAATCTCTATTTTCCATTTTACTGATTTGTGATTTTTTACCAGATAATAAAATACAAAAAAAGGGACAGAAAACCGTCCCTTTTTTTGTGATCGAAATTATTTAGACCTCTTCGGGATGTTCTTTTTTGAACTTATCCCAATAGGTGTTTAGAGTTGATTTCATATCCTTATGCAACATTAATATACCTGCCAAGTTGGGCAGAGCCATTAAAACAATTGTGATACCTGAAATGGTCCAGATAATGGTAGTATCGGCAAAAGAAGCAATAAAGAATCCCACACAATAGATAATTCGATATGGTAATACTCCTTTTGCTCCAAACAAATAGGTGACGGAACGACCACCATAATATGCCCATGCTATGGCTGTTGAAAATGCGAACAAAAGTAATCCAATCGATACAATCCAACGTCCCCAATCACCGAGTAAACTTCTGGAGAATGCTTCTGCAGTTAATGGAGCAGAGTGAACAAGTGAATTACCTTTAAAGTAAACACCATTTTCAGATATAGATTTTCCATTCTGTATATTAATGCTTCCTGTATACAAATCATCATTGGTATTGTACACCATAACCTTTTCAGCTATAGATCGAGCATTAATAATACTTACTTGATTTTCGATAACACCTTGTTTCACATTTAAGTCACCTGAAAATACAGGAAGTTCAGTTTGTTTGCTTAAAAAATGAATCAGTTTTGATCTATCTTCTTCTTTAGTATCATCGTATTGGTCAGCCATTACGATCATATCAGTAGATTGAAATCGGTTTGGTAATTTTTCGGTCCAAACCCCTGAAGAAAGAATTACCAATCCAGTTAAAGTACAGATAACTATAGTATCGATAAATGGTTCTAAAATAGCAACCATACCTTCAGAAACAGGCTCTTCGGTTCTGGCAGCAGCATGAGCAATTGGAGCCGAACCCTGACCAGCTTCATTACTAAACAATCCACGATTCACACCTTTGGTTAGTGCATAAGAAAATCCAGCACCTAAGAATCCACCAACTGCGGCTGTTCCTGTAAATACATTGGTAAATATTGAAACAAAGGCAGGAATAATATTTTCGTAATTATATGAGATTACAGCAAGAGCTCCAACAAAATAAATAAGTGCCATCCCAGGAACAAGCTTCTCTGTTACCTTTGCAATTCTTTTAATACCGCCTAAAATTACAAATGCTAAAAGAATGGTTAGGAGACCTCCAACTATCATTTTATCAAAACCAAATGTTGAATAAAGGGAGTTCGTAATTGAATTTATTTGAGGTAAACTACCAGTTCCAAATGATGAAAATATGGTCATGGCAGCAAAGAATCCTGCTAGCCATTTCATATTCAGTTTGTTTTTCATGTAATACATTGGTCCACCGGAGATAAAACCTTTTTCATCGGTTTCACGATATTTGTGAGAAAGTGTAACCTCAACAAATTTGGTAGTCATCCCTAGAAATGCGGTTACCAACATCCAAAATAATGCTGCTGGTCCTCCCAGGTAAATGGCAAGAGCTACACCAGCTATATTTCCTGTTCCAACGGTTCCTGATAAAGCGGTGGTTAAGGCTTGAAAGTGAGAAGCATCACCCTTTTCACCAGGTTTGTCGTATTTGCCGCTAACTACTTTAATGGCGTGTTTGAAAAAACGGAATTGTGGGAATTTTAGATAAATAGTAAAGAATAAACCGGTTCCAATAAGAATAAATGGAAACCACTGGCTTCCTCCTAAATATCCTTCAATTAGGGTTAAAAAGTCATTAATGCTATGCATAAATTAAGGGTTAATGGTATTGAGTTATCGAATTTTTTATTGAAAGTCATCTAAGATAAGGGAATATTTTTAAAATGGGCAGAGCCAAACTAAATCAATAATTTCCATAATAAAGAAGAATTTGAAATGTTCTTTTCTAATCAATTTAACATTCATGTAATATTAAAATAAATCTGTTGATCTGCTTGTATAGCCATTTTGTCGAAAAAAAGAGTTTCCTCACAAGTAATTTTTCTACATTCAATATTGATTTTTTTTTGAAAGATCTTTAGAATAAAAAACTAACCATCCCTTTTGGATGATATCTATACCAAAACAACAAAAAAATGAAAAAGTTAATTTATGTGCTGCTATTTTTTATAGCTGCAAATGTCAATGCTCAAAATAACATTGACTTTCAAAAGCCTCCAAAACAAATTTTGGATTTGGCTGATGTTGAACGAGCTCCTTCCGTATTGATGGATGAGAGCAAAGAGAACATGGTATTGTTGTATCGTGATGCGTACAAAACAATTGCCGAATTGTCGCAGGAAGAAATGCGTTTAGGGGGACTTCGCATTGATCCAAAGACTAATATTGGCAGCCGTGTTAGCTATTACAATAATGTTAAAGTAAGACGATTGGGTGCTAAATCGGATGATGCAATTCAATTCAAAGGATTACCAACAAATCCACGATTTTCTAATTTTGTATGGTCTCCTGATCAATCAAAGTTGGCAATGACGAATACAACAGCTAAAGGTGTTGAAGTTTGGGTTTTGGACCTAAAAACGGCCAATGCAAACAAAATTGCTGAAGGAAAAGTTAATGCAAACCTGAGAGATGTTATCAATTGGTTTAAAGATGGAGAATCGGTATTGGTGAAATTTGTTGCTGAAGCAAGAAAAGAATTAATTAATGCGAAAAGTTCTATTCCATCAGGACCAACGATTTCCGAAAATGCTGGTAAAAAGGCTCAAAACAGAACTTATCAGGATTTGTTGAAAAATAAAACAGATGAATTCAACTTCGAACAATTGGCAATGTCTGAATTGTTTAAAGTTAAATTGGACGGATCATCAGAAAAATGGTTATCAGCTGCGATGTACAAAAGTGTTACTTTCTCTCCTGATGGTAACTATGTAATGATAAGTGTTGTTGAGAAACCATTTTCTTACTTAGTACCTTACTATCGTTTTCCTTCCAAAACTACTATCTATACAAAGGATGCAAAAAAGGTTGAGGATGTATTAATAGTACCTTTGATTGAAGATTTACCACAAGGATTTATGGCTGTACGTAAAGGTCGTCGATCGGTTCAGTGGAGATCAGATGCAGCTGCTTCTATCATTTATGTTGAAGCTTTAGATGGAGGAGATCCTGAAACAAAAGTTGATTTCCGTGATGAAGTTTTCCAATTGGAAGCTCCTTTTAAAGGTAATGGTAAAAGTATTTTGAAAACCATCAATCGTTTTTACGATATTGAGTGGGGAACAGAAAAAATGGCTATTGCTCATGATTACTGGTGGAATAGTCGTAATACTAAGTCTTATATTTTTAACCCATCGGATGCTTCAGTAGCTCCAATCAAGATTTACGATCGTAACTATCAGGATAGATATAATGATCCAGGAAGTTTTGTAAGCAAGAGAAACAAGTATGGAAAATCAGTTCTTGCTCTTGATGGTGATAATGCATATTTGTTAGGTGCTGGTTACTCAAAAGAAGGTCAATTTCCATTCCTGGATAAATTTAATTTGAAGAGTAAGGAAACTAAGCGTCTATACCAGTCGAAGTATACTGATAAATTAGAAAGTTTAAGAGATTTTGATGCGGATAAAAAAGAATTGCTGGTTCGAATTGAGTCAAACAATGAGTATCCTAACTATTTCTTCAGAAAACTTAAAAATAAGAAGTTAGAGCAAATTACTGCTTTTGAAAATCCTTTTAAGAGTATCGAAGGAATTCATAAAGAAGTGATTAATTACAAAAGAGAAGATGGCGTTGAACTTTCAGGAACTTTATATCTTCCAGTAGGATACGATATGGAGAAAAAAGAGAGAGTTCCAATGATTCTTTGGGCTTATCCAACCGAATACAAGGATAAGGCTAGTGCAGGTCAAACGACTTCAAATCCAAATGAGTTTACCTATTTGTATTGGGCTTCTCCTGTATTTTGGGTAACTCGTGGTTATGCGGTTTTAGATGATGCTTCTTTCCCAATTGTTGGAGAGGGTGATGAAGAACCAAATGACTCATTCCGCACTCAGTTAGTTGCAAATGCAAAAGCAGCTATCGATGCGGTTGACGATTTAGGATATATCGATAGAGAAAGAGTTGCTTGTGGAGGACACAGTTATGGTGCATTTATGGTAGCTAATTTGTTGACTCATTCGGATTTATTTGCGGCAGGTATTGCGCGAAGTGGAGCTTACAACAGAACTCTTACTCCGTTTGGTTTCCAAAGCGAGGAAAGAAACTATTGGGAAGCACCAAAGGTATATTATAACATGTCTCCTTTTATGCACGCTGAAAAAATGAAGCATGCGCTTCTATTGGTTCATGGTGAGGCTGATAACAATTCAGGAACTTATCCAATGCAAAGTGAGCGTTACTTTAATGCATTAAAAGGTTTAGGAGCGACAGTTCGTTTGGTAATGTTGCCAAAGGAAAGTCATTCGTACCGATCAAAAGAAAATATCATGCACATGTTGTGGGAGCAAGATCAATGGCTTGAAACTCATGTAAAGAATAAAAAACAAGTAGCAGATAAGTAATATTTGCCTTATTAAAAGAATAAAGAGCCTGCACGAAAGTGTGGGCTTTTTGTTTATCTATTTATTTGTAATAATGATAAATAAAGAATGTGTTTATTATTGAATCATTCTAATTATTATATTTAGTATGAAATTCTAAAGGGAGAGGTTGCTGAAAATCTTAAGAGTAAGCATTAATGTTAATATTTAACACATGAGAAAAATATTAGTTTTTATTGTTATAGTTTGTATAGCAAATGTATCATTTGGGCAAGAAAAGAATAGGGTAAAGGAGATTGGTCTTGCCTTTAATAATTTAGATGAATTTGGTTTCGTTTATAAAATAGGACATGAGAAATCGATGTGGAGATTTAATGTTTTAGCATTAAATAATTCTAAAAGTGAAACCGAGAATTTGAATGTTTTAGATAAGGAATATAAAAGTTCAGGTTTTAGTTTTAGTGCAGGAAAAGAGTATTACAACGAATTAACTTCGAACTTCCAATTTAAATATGGTTGGGATTTATTTTATAGGTATAGTAAAAATAAAGAAAAAGGTCTTTCAAGTAATATTTATGATGACGTGAATAAAATTGAACAAAAGTATAAACGTTATGGTGTAAATCTTGTTTTGGGTGTTAATTACCCTATTAATGACTATATTGTTTTGGGAGCTGAGGTTACTCCAAGTATAAGTTGGAATAATACAGAGAATAAAGTTGATGGAGAAAAAATATCGGAGATTGACGGGCATAATTTTGGATTAACTAATTCTGATGCTAAAATTACACTATCCTATAGATTTTAAAAAATAGTATCAGCAGTTGAAGATAAAAAGGAATAGTTCACAAGAGCTATTCCTTTCTTTTTGCCTATCCATCAGTTTTGTTAATTTTGCAAAGAATAAATTAAGACAGAAAGTTAGCACGTGATATATCCAGATAATTTTGAAATAAAACTAAGGTTCGATAAAGTTAGAGAACTTGTTAAAAAGCAATGTCTAAGTTCGCTTGGTCGCGATTTAGTAGATGAAATTCGATTTTCCAATTCGCACAGAACGGTAAATCGTTTGGTGAACGAAACCAACGAATTTAAGACCATTTGCCAGGAAGAGGAGAGTTTTCCGATTGGATACTTTATTGATGTAAGGGGAAGTTTGGAAAAAGTTCGAATTGATGGAACTTATCTGGAATTAGAAGAATTGTATAATCTAAAGCGATCCTTGGAGTCAATTTCGGCTATTCTTCGCTTTTTTGAAAAGAAGGATGAGGATGACTATCCATATCTTTTGAAATTAACTGGTAACGTAAAAATGTATCCGTACATTTTTGAAAGAATCAATGGTATTATCACAAAGAATGGAAGAATAAAGGATAATGCATCGCCCGAATTACAGCAAATTAGAAGCTCTTTGATTCAGAAGCAATCGAACATATCAAAGCGCATGCAATCTATGTTAAAGATGGCACAACGTGAAGGTTGGGTGGATAGAGATGTAGCACTTTCTATTCGTGATGGTAGAATTGTAATTCCAATTCCTGCAGGTCACAAACGTAAGATCAAAGGGATTGTACACGATGAATCGGCAACAGGAAAAACCAGTTATATTGAACCTGCCGAAATTGTTGAAACCAACAATGAAATTCGAGAATTGGAGTATGCTGAACGTCGTGAGATTATTAAAATATTACAAGAGTTTACAGCTCAACTTCGACCATATATCGACGATTTATTTCGCGCTTACGAATTTTTAGCAAATATCGATTTTATCAGGGCAAAAGCAATGTTCTGCATTCAAGTGAATGCACTTTTGCCTAAAATGGTAAATACACCAACTCTGTTATGGGAAAAAGCAACACATCCGCTTTTATATCTTACCCTGAAAAATGAAGGTAGAAAAGTGATCCCTTTAAATCTTCAAATTGACGATGATAAGAGAATTATTTTGATTTCAGGTCCTAATGCCGGTGGTAAATCGGTTTGTTTGCAAACAGTAGGATTGTTACAGTACATGTTTCAGTGTGGCTTTTTGGTTCCCATGGAAGAGGAATCAAAGATTGGTATTTACGACAAAATTTTCATTGATATTGGAGATGAGCAATCTATCGAGAACGACTTAAGTACCTACAGTTCTCACTTGATGAACATGAAACATTTCCTTCGTAATTCAGATAAAGATACTTTGGTATTGATTGATGAGTTTGGAACAGGAACGGAGCCTGCATTGGGTGGCGCGATTGCCGAATCGATATTAGATAAGTTGAATCGTAAACAAGTTCGTGGTGTAATCACTACTCACTATTCCGGCTTAAAACACTTTGCTTCGGAAGCTGACGGAATTGAGAATGGAGCTATGCTTTACGATTCGCATCAAATGAGACCTTTATTTCAATTGGAGGTTGGCAAGCCAGGTTCTTCATTTGCATTTGAAATTGCAAGAAAAATTGGCTTACCGGAAGAAATATTAAAAGCGGCAACCGATAAAATTGGTGAAGATCACATCAATTTTGACAAACACTTGCGTGATATTGTTCGCGATAAGCGATATTGGGAAGGTAAAAGAGATAAAATACGCAGAAACGATAAGAAACTCAACCAGCTTGTTGAGCAATACGATAAAGAGCTAAAAGATGCCAGTAAACTGCGTAAAGATATTATCGAAAAGGCACAGGAAGAGGCGAAACAATTGCTTCAGAACGCCAATAAAACGATAGAAAAAACCATTCGCGAGATTAAAGAGAGTAAAGCCGAAAAAGAAAAAACCAGAAAAGTTAGAAAGGAATTTGAAGAGACGAAAGTTGAATTAACTCAGTCTGAACTGGAGGAAGAGGAGAGAATCAACCGAAAAATTCAGAAACTTCAAAATCGCGAAAAGAAAAAAAATCGAGGAGCTAAAGAGGAAGTAAATCAGGTTAAAGCAAGTAAGCCAGTTGTAAAAGCCAAGAAACAATTCAACCCTGGTGTAATTGAGAAAGGAGATAATGTAAAACTAGATAGTCAAACTTCTGTTGGAGAAGTGATTGAAATCAATAATAAAAATGCTGTTGTTGCATTTGGAAGTATACAAACAACAGTTAAAATTCAGCGTCTTACAAAAGTTTCTAAATCACAAGTTAAGAAACAAGAGAAGACATACAATCAAACATCAGCATTGGTTCAAGAGAGAATCTCCAAAAGGAAACTGAATTTTAGACAGGATTTGGATGTTAGAGGTACGAGAGGCGATGAAGCATTACAAATTGTAATGAATCATGTTGATGAGGCAATTATGCTAGAGGTGAAAGAATTTAGAATTTTACATGGAACTGGCTCTGGAATTTTGCGTCAGTTGATTCGCGAATATTTGCAGACTGTAGGTTTGGTTCGACATTTTAGAGATGAGAAAATTCAAATGGGAGGATCGGGAATAACGGTTGTAACTATGGATTAAGAAAATAGAATCTAAAATAAAAAAGGGAAATTCATTGAGTTGAATTTCCCTTTTTCTACTATTATTCTAACCCGTCATTGATTGCTTTTGCATAGGAACTGCTTTTTCCATAAGCAGCACATTTTTGAATATCATCATACAGCCAAATAAATCCACCATCGATATTCTCTTTTTCGTTAGAGATTTTTTCTTGAATAATGGCTGGTTTATCACCATTACTGCAGTTTTCACCATTTCGACACCACAATCCGTAGGATACTTTTAAGTCTCCGAAATATTGATTCCACTGAGAAGGTTTGTTTTTCCAACCACCAGCGTAGCACTGCAAATAAACTCGGTCAACAGTTCCAGCCTGTTTTGCTTCTACTTGTTCATAAACCGCTTTCCAATACTCATCTTCGTTAAAAGGGCATAGCGCAACTTTATATCCTATATCTGCAAGCATTAAGCTAAATTCAACTGTTGAAGGAACATCGAAGGTAACTTCATCGTCGTAATTAATTGCAGATGCACCAGTAATATCTTGTAATTTTTGAAAAGCCTTGTAAAGTTTTGTGTCAGGACCGATTCCTTCGGTAGCAATTAAGTTTTTAATATTTTCCCACGATTGAGCTCCCCATGCGCCAACCCCAAGTTCTATTCTGTCAACCGAAGTTGGTTCAGTTGTTAAGGTAGCTAATCTGGTTTTCCATTCTGGATCTCCTATGTATTCACCTTCTGCATTGATAATAGGTGTGTCGTTAAAATTCATACTAGCATCAGCGCCAATATGTATGGTCCAAATAATCACAGTTGAAAAACCTGATGATTTTAAATCTTCCATTACTTCCATTCCACCCGAGTAGAATGGTCCGCCACCAAAAACGGCAGAATACTTTCCAGCAGGAACTTCTGAAGAGTTTTTCGATGAGTTATCAGAATCATTATTTGAATCACTACAAGCATTGCAAGCCGATAATGTGAAAAAAATAAAGAGATAGCTTAATTTCTTTAGAATTGTCATTAGTGTAAATTTATGTGTAAAAATATAGCTCTAAAGTAATTGTTAAGGGTTAATGAAAGAGTTAATCTTGACTTAACAGATAGAAAAAGGCATTAATTGAGCAAAAAAAGAGCCATTCTCTAAGGAATGGCTCGAAGTAAAAGGTGTGAAATATTTTTAGATAAACATGCTTATCAATACATAAAGGTAATGAGCAAAAGTACCTGCAAGTATACCACCAATGGTATGTGATAGCAGTGCTTTTGATGTTAACTCACGATAATTTAAGGTATCTAACATTGCGGTATGTGTACTTAAGTAACCACTCCAACACATTCCCATTGCAGTAAATACGGCAATTACGTTTCCATCGATAATTCCTTTAGCAAGGAATGCTTTTACCAATGATAAAGCCGCTCCAACCGCACCTAGAGATGTCACCGGAAATGCGATTAATTCTGGATGTTTAAATCCGAATAAGCCTTCGAAAATCCACCATACATATCCAGCCAATTCAGGCAATATAGGTACTCCTTCATAAGCTAATCCCTGGTATCCTAAAGCAGCATCTTTTGGTCCAAAAGTTAGCATCATAACCATGGTTGATATAATCAAAACACCAGGAATAATAGCAAGACCTAAGTCAACTCCCGATTTTCCTCCATCTAAGATAGAGTTAAGGAAACGAAGGAATACGCTACCTTCCGATTTGAAGCTAATTTTTTCAGTTGCACCTTCAAAATCATTATCCTTACGAACAGGAATGTTTCCTTTGATCAATCGTTGCATTAATCTAGTTGAAACAACAGCTCCAAACAATGCACCAACAAGACCAATAAGGGCAGGAATAAATAAATTCTCATCATTTCCAGGAATCTTTAGGGTAGACATGAAAGTGATTACAATTAATCCCATTCCGAAAGCAGTACCAAAATTGGTTAAAGAAACCAATTGGTAGTTTTTAAAGTATTTGCTAAAATTCTTATCATTAGCCAAACTAATAATAGCAGGATTATCCGATAAAAAAGTCAATACTCCCGCAAGTGCGCCAACACCAGGAAGATTGAATAATGGTTTCATAAGTGGAGCAAGAATTTTTTCCAGTAATCGAACCACTCCAAATTCAATTAAAAGCTTGCCTAATGCTCCCGATAAAACGGTAATTCCCATAATATAGAATACGGTATTCATTAACAAATCCCATGCAGTATTCATGATGGTATTCAGCATATTGGCAACGCCCATCGTATGACCGATGTATCCAAAAATTCCGAAAAATGTAAGAAGAAACATGACAGCTTCGTAGCGTCGCTTCTTCAAAAAATCCGTCTCTTTAATCGACTTAATTGCGTTCATTCTAAAAGGTTGTGTTTTTGTGTTTGTATTTCGCTGCAAATGTAAATTTTTGCAATGGTTTCCGTGATTTTTTTGATATGATCTTTATCAGCTTTTTAATGGGCTAAATATGTTGCAAAAGCATATTTAATATTTCATGTTTTATAATCAATAGAAGATAGTAATTACTCAATTTGTTGATAAAATCTTCTTCATTCTTCCCTCTAATTGTGCTAGCTTTGTCTTCCCAATCAAATTTCATCAATGTCGGCAGCAAAACACGCATTAAAAAGATATTTCGGATACGATCAGTTTCGTCCATTGCAGGAAAAGGTTATTCAATCGGTGCTTAAAGGCAACGATGCCGTGGTAATTATGCCTACCGGTGGAGGGAAATCGATGTGCTATCAGATTCCAGCTTTAATCATGGAAGGAGTTACCATTGTGGTTTCGCCATTGATAGCATTGATGAAAGATCAGGTGGAAGGATTAAGAGCCAATGGTGTTTATGCGGATTATTTAAATAGTTCTCAAACATCTCAGCAGCAAGCCAAGGTATTGGAGAACATTACTGCGGGTAATATAAAACTCTTGTACGTATCACCCGAGAAATTAGTGAGCCAGGAATTTTATTATTTGCTTTTGCAGATGAAAGTCAACTTGTTTGCTATCGATGAAGCGCATTGTATTTCGGTTTGGGGACACGATTTTCGTCCTGAGTACGCGAAAATGTCTTATTTGAAGAAGCAATTTCCGCATGTGCCAGTAATTGCTTTAACCGCTACAGCGGATAACTTAACGCAAAAAGACATATTAAGTCAGTTGAATTTAGAAAATCCTGAGAAATTTATTTCTTCCTTCGACAGACCAAATTTGAGTTTAACGGTGGCTCCCGGCAGAGACAAGTTTAAATCGATACTTGGATTTTTAAGACAACGTCCGCATCAATCGGGAATTATCTATTGTTTGAGCAGAAAGGCAACCGAAGGCTTAGCCGAGAAATTGAGAAATGCTGGCATAAATGCGGCTTATTATCACGCAGGTTTATCACCTGATGAGCGTGCACAAAGACAGGAAGATTTTATCAATGATGAAGTGCCGATAATTTGTGCAACTATTGCTTTTGGAATGGGTATTGATAAGTCAAATGTTCGTTGGGTAATTCATTACAATTTACCACGAAATATCGAGTCTTATTATCAGGAAATTGGACGTGCAGGTAGAGACGGCTTAAAAGCGGATACCTTGTTGTTTTATAGCTTTTCGGATGTGATTGTGCATAGAAGATTTATTGAGGAATCAGCTCTTAAAGAAGTTTCGAACGCCAAATTGGAAAGAATACAACAGTTTTGCGATGCCCAGAATTGTAGAAGAAAAATACTCTTAAGTTATTTTGGAGAACATTTAGAAGAAGATTGTGGCAATTGCGATGTTTGTAAAAATCCACCTCGCTTATTCGATGGAACGATTATTGCACAAAAAGCATTTTCAGCAATCGTGCGTTTGAAAGAACAAGTTGCTGCAGGAATTTTAATTGATGTCTTAAGAGGATCTTCTCGTCAAGAAATTATAAATAAGGGATACAATAAAATCAAGACATATGGTGCTGGAAAAGATATAGCCCATTCCGATTGGCAACAATATCTTCTTCAGTTACTGAATCTTGGTTTTATATCAGTGGCTTACGAAAATGGCAATGCTCTAAAATTGACAGAACAGGGAAAAGAAGTTCTGTTTGGAGAACGATTGGTGAATTTGGTTCATTTGGCATCTATGAAATCTGAGCCGGAAGTAAAACCAATTGTAAAAACAGAGAAGCAAGTTGCCAGGGAAGGATTATTTGAGGCATTGAGAAAACTAAGACTTCAGATTTCTCGAGAAGAAAATATTGCTCCATATCTGGTTTTTTCAGACGCTACTTTACAGCAAATGGCTCAGGAAGAGCCTACAAGTGAGTTCGAGATGAAATTGATATCGGGGGTGGGAGTTAGAAAGTACCAATTGTATGGTGAGTTATTCATTAATGAGATATTGGAATTTGCTCAGGCTAAAAATAAAGAAGCTAAAAAGAGTGGAGAATCTTTCTATAAAACTTACGAATATTATAAGCAAGGTTTTTCTGTTGATGAAATTGCCAGTATTAGAAAGGCAAATCCGGTCACCATTTATTCGCATTTGGCATCACTTTATGAAAAGGGAGCTGATGTTGATTTGTCTGAATTTTTCACATCATCCGAATTGGATCAAATAGGTAATGCATTCAGATCTTTAAACTATTCCGAAAATATAAAGGAACTCTATCTGTATATGAATGAGGAAATAGAATACTATAAAATACGATTGGCTATATCTTACTTGAAAGTAGTTTCATCGTGAATATTTTAGCTTTAATCGTAAACATAAGCTTTCTATCTAAAAATTATTGATAGCTTAAATGTTTTTGTTAAATTGGGAGTTGGTTCAATTGAATCAGATCATCGAATTTTTCTTTTTTGATGATTTTTAACCTACACCTATAAATGATTTTACAAAACATGAAAGCGAGAACAATAGTAAGTTTGGCTGCCCTTGGTTTTATGGCAGTTGCTTGTAATCAAAAGGCAAATATGCCTGATGCTCCTGATGCAAAGAAAATAGCAAAGGAACTAACAATTCACAACGATACTCGAGTTGATAACTATTATTGGTTAAATCAGAGAGAGGATTCTGCGGTTATCAATTATCTGACAGCAGAAAATGAATATACCGATGCTGTAATGAAGCATACCAAAGAATTTCAAACAAAATTGTTTGATGAAATGGTTGCTCGAATTAAAAAAACAGATGAATCGGTTCCTGCTAAATCAAATGGATTTTTCTACTATAGCAGAACCGAAGGCGATGCAGAATACCCACTTTATTGCAGAAAGAAAGAGAATTTAGATGCTAAGGAGCAAATCATGTTAAATGTTCCTGAGATGGCAAAAGCTTATAGCTATTTTAGTATTGGTGATTATTCTGTAAGCGAAAATAATAAGATTTTAGCTTATTCGGAGGATACTCTTAGCCGTAGAAAGTATACAATCAAGTTTAAAAGTTTGGTTGACAATACAGTTTACGAAGATGAGATTGGAAATACTACAGGAGGTGTAACCTGGGCGAATGATAATAAAACGGTTTTTTATACCACTAAACATCCTGAAACCTTATTACCTCACAAGGTTTACAAGCATGTTCTAGGTACATCTGCAGATGAAGATGAATTGGTTTATGAAGAAAAAGATAATACTTTTTATACGTTCTGTTACAAGACGAAATCGAGAAAGTACATCATGATTGGTGTGAGTAGCACAGTGTCTTCGGAGTACAGGTTTATTGATGCAAACAAACCAAATAGTAAGTTCAAAGTTCTTCAGCCAAGAGAAAGAGATTTGGAATATGGAGTATCTCATTATAAAGATCATTTTTATATCAGAACCAATTATCAGGCTAAGAATTTCCGCTTAATGAAAACTCCTATTGCCAAAACGGAGAAAGAAAATTGGATCGAGGTAATTCCTAATCGTGAGGATGTTTACTTGAGTAGTTTTGAGATTTTCCGTAATTATCTTGTAGTTAGTGAGCGAAAGAACGGTTTGAATCAAATCAGAATCAGAAATTGGGAAACAAATAAGGAACATTATCTTGATTTTGGTGAAGAAACTTATAGTGCCTGGATTTCAAACAATCCAGAATTTGAAACAGATGTATTGCGATATGGATATACTTCGTTAACTACTCCAACTTCTACTATTGATTACAACATGGGAAGCAAGGAGAAAACGGTATTGAAACAACAAGAAGTTCTAGGTGAATTTAATAAGGACAATTACGAGGCTAAACGTACATGGGCTATTGCAGATGATGGTACAAAGGTTCCAATTTCCTTAGTTTATCGTAAAGATAAATTTAAGAAAGGTACAAATCCTCTTTGGTTATCAGCTTATGGATCATACGGATCTAGTTCCGATGTTTATTTTAGTACGGTAAGATTAAGTTTATTAGATAGAGGTTTTGTTGTAGCTACAGCCCATGTTCGTGGTGGACAGGAAATGGGACGTTACTGGTATGAAGATGGTAAGCTTTTGAAAAAGAAAAATACCTTTACCGATTTTAACAGGTGTACCGAACATATGGTAGCAGAAGGATATGCAGCAAAAGATAAGGTATTTGCCTGGGGAGGCAGTGCAGGAGGATTATTAATGGGAGCAATTGTTAACATGCAACCAGAATTGTACAAAGGAGTAATTGCCGCTGTTCCTTTTGTTGATGTCGTTACTACTATGCTTGATGAGTCAATTCCGTTGACTACAGGCGAATTCGATGAGTGGGGAAATCCTAAAGACAAGGAATATTACGATTATATGTTATCCTATTCTCCATACGATAATGTAAAAAATCAAGATTATCCAGCAATGCTCGTAACAACAGGATTACATGATTCTCAAGTACAGTATTGGGAACCTGCTAAATGGGTCGCAAAATTACGAGATATGAAGACGGATAAAAATCCACTATTACTAAAAACAAATATGGATTTTGGACATGGTGGAGCTTCTGGAAGATTTGAAAGATTGCATGAAGCAGCTTTGGAATATGCTTTCGTATTGGATCTTGCAGGAATAAATGAATAATAAATTGACAAATGTTTAATTAAGGCACCCTTTTTGGGTGCTTTTTTTGTATATTTAAATCTATTAGGAGACTTTAAAGACGCTATTACTACAATGATTCGAACTTTAATTATAGATGATGAGATGAAGAGTCAATCTACTCTTCATAAACTTTTGGAAAGATACTGTGAAGGTATTGAGGTGATTGGTTTTGCAAATAACGTTAAAACAGGTGTTGAAGCAATAAATAATTTAAAGCCTAATCTGGTTTTTTTAGATATTTCTATGCCTGATGGAGATGGGTTTGAAGTATTGCAAAATGTGCAAGAACGTAACTTTGAAGTTGTTTTTACTACTGCATTTAATGATTATGCCATAAAAGCTTTTCAATATTCGGCCATACATTATCTTTTAAAACCTATAAATTATATAGAATTGCAGGATGCTGTAAAAAGATATAAGGAAAATTATCAGGATATCGACTTAAATGAGAAAATTCAAGTGCTATATGATAGTTTAAATAACTTACATAAAAAGATAGTCCTTCCTACCTCAAATGGTTTGAAAATGGTTGAGCTTGATCAGATTATCTACTGTTGTGCTGACGGAAGTTATACCAATTTTTATTTAAAAGGTGAAGATGTTGTTATGGTTTCTAAAGCCCTTTCAAAGTTCGAAGAAATTTTACCCGCTGATAGTTTTTGTAGAATCCACAGTAAGTATCTAGTCAATTTAAATTACGTAAAACAATACGTTAAAGGGCGTGGTGGTAAAGTTTTACTAGCTAACGGTAAAGAATTAGATGTGTCGGAAGGGAAAAAAGCTGAATTTTTAAAGAATTTGAAGAATATTGCTCATTTTCTGCCAAATTCGAGTAAATAGAATTACGCAATTACAAACTCAAATTACGTAATCGGAAATTGGTATGTTGAAATAGGCAATTGGTGATTGAATTGCCTAATTTTCTTGAGTAATTTCATGGTGTTTTTGACTATCAAAGCACCACTACAATGATAGAAATAGTAAAAGAAGAGATTCTTAAAAAATTTGGAGGAGATTTAGTCTATACAAAAGATTGTAAATTTCTTGCCGATACAATATGTGAAGAAACAGGCAAACGAATTAGCACTACTACAATTCGACGATTGTTTGGTTTCCTAAAATCGAATACAATACCAGGAAAATACACTCTAAATATATTATCTGCTTACCTTGGTTATCAGAACTGGGAACATTTTAGCAGTGCTTTCGATGTAAAATCTCAAACGAATGAAAAGCCAAAAGAAAGTTGGAGTGAATTCTACGAGAAGGCATTTTCTTTTAGTAAGGAAACCTACAATATGATTGTTGGGCAATCGGGGATTCCATTTAATGCGGTTGTAAACAGAGATGATTCGGAGGAGAGAATTCAGCGATTTTTAAATTCTTCAAATACAGCTTTAAGTTTTGTTGCATCAGGGGGATATGGAAAATCTACCATGTTGGCAAAATGGTTTGAAAAAAAATGGATTGAAGAAAACAGTAAAGACGTGGTTCTATTTTTGAATGCGTCAATGATGATAAGTTTTCTAAATGCAGATTTTAAACT
>Ga0193950_1000081_pt1 | contig 26668 bp, 33 predicted proteins | sample BB_1_MG_FD_144485 | JGI IMG/M metagenome (GOLD analysis project Ga0193950, IMG submission 144485) | Microbial mat bacterial communities from the Broadkill River, Lewes, Delaware, United States - BB_1_MG | ecosystem: Environmental > Aquatic > Freshwater > River > Microbial mats | place: USA...
TCCTGGCGATCCGCATCGACGAGAGCCTGTACTTTGCCAACACCCGTTATGTGGAATCGTTTATCCTGGCTGAGCGCGCCGCGCGCCCCAGCATCGAACATGTGGTGCTGATCTGTAATGCGGTCAACTTTATCGATGCCAGCGCGCTTGAAACGCTGGAAAACCTGATTGTTCACCTGCGCAACGAAGGTGCCACCCTCCACCTGGCCGAGATCAAAGGCCCGGTACAGGACCAGCTGGCACGCAGTGATTTTTTCCAGCACATGGGTGAGGGGCAGGTATTTTTTACCACTGATGAAGCGATGAAAACGCTGGCAACGCCCGCCTGACTCCCCAAAACAGCCACCGTAAAACACGTATTCCCTCTGTGAAATAACTGCTCAGGGGGAGTTTGTTCCTTATGCAAAGAGTTTAGCCCGGCTGTCACTCTGCCCGCTCACACCTGATAACGAGCAGAGCAATGACGACCTATCTGATTGACGCTGGCATCACTGAACAGTTGAACCCCATCTCCGAGCAGTTTTTTCGCAATGACTTCAAGGCGATACAAAACTGCCCACCTGCACTGCAACGGGCTATAGGTTTCATCTGTGAGCATTATACTGACCCGCTTTCCCTGAGCGATGTTTCCAGCCGGGCCTTTATCAGTAGTTCCCATTTATCCTATCTGTTTAGAAAGCACCTTGGCTTACGTTTTAAAAACCTTCTTTGTGAGCTGCGTATTCGAAAATCAATCAGCCTGCTACATAGAAACCCACGAGTTTTAATAACGGAATTATCTCTACAGTCAGGTTTTTTTGATTTAAGTCACTTCGAAAAAATGTTTCGTCGCTACACAAATATGACGCCGCGAGAATACAGAGACCTCGTAAGAAGCAACATTAAATTAACTGACGAAGAAGGGCAGGCAGAATAATTTTGAAGAATCATATAACTGCGGGGGCAAAACCCCGCAAAGACTCAAAACAAAATAGTTTAACCCGATAAAAAATCAATAAAAATAAATAAAATATCTACCGATAAACAAAACAGAAATATACGAGAACAGCCATGAATGACCAGATAACCGATGCCGTTAGCCAGGTAAATACAACGGTCATTAGTGAGACACCGGCAACGGCCATGGGCAACCTGCTGACCTCCACCAGCCAGGCGCTATCCAATGCGGCCCATAACGCCACTAACAACCAGCAGCAAGCCAGCATCACCTGGCAGGCTGCCACTGTTCAGGGCATAAATTCTTTGCTTTCCGCTGGTTCCGCGGCCTCACGCCGCTCAGCGAGAAGCATTAACCGTAAAGTCTGATAACAGACTTTCTACTATCACAAAAAAGGAAACTATAGATTATGGCTACTACTGTAAACGCACAGATTACTGACTCTGTTACTCAGGTAAACACTAAAGTTGTGGGTGAAACCCCTGCTATGGCCATGGGTAACCTGCTGATGTCTACCAGCCAGGCGCTGTCCAATGCGGCACATAATGCCACCAATAACCAGCAGCAGGCCAGTATTACCATGCAGGCAGCAACTGTTCAGGGTGTGAATTCTCTGATGGCAACAGGCTCCGCCATTATTGGCCGTGGCGCTGAAGAAATTCTGGATGAAGCTTAATCACAAAGCTCTCTTCGCGATCAGATCAACAACAAACACCTGATAAAAACCAATAAAGGAAGCTACAGATTATGGCTACTACAGTAAATGAACAGGTTACAGATTCTGTTACCCAGGTAAACACCAAAGTTGTAGGTGAAACACCGGCAATGGCAATGGGTAACCTGCTGATGTCTACCAGCCAGGCACTGAGTAACTCCGCTCATAATGCAACAAATAATCAGCAGCAGGCCGGCGTTACTATCCAGGCTGCAACAGTTCAGGGCATCAACTCCCTGATGGCTACAGGCTCGGCTGTTGTTGCCCGTAGCGCAACAAACATCCTGAATCCGAAGCCTCGCCCAGTACGTCGATAAAGACCATTGGATACATAGTACGAATGTTACACACGAGGTATAGATCATGGCTGTCAACGCACAAGTGACCGATTCTGTCACCCAGGTAAACACCAAAGTTGTGGGCGATGTGCCTGCAATGGCGATGGGGAACCTGCTGATGGCAAGCAGCCAGTCGCTGGGCAATATGGCGCACAACGCCACAGATAACCAGCAACAGGCGAGCATCGTTTCACAGACATCGACCATCCAGGGGCTTAACTCCCTGATGTCGATCGGTAGCGCAGTGACTGACCGTTCCGTAGAAGAGATTCTCAACAACGGTTAACACGCTGCCCGGCAAGGGCCACCATGGCCCCTGCCATCTATTTTAATAAGAGGCTTAGCTGATGTCTGCTGTCGACGAACAGATGTGTGATTCAACCACCCAGGTAAATACCATGGGTCTGGGCAGTGCTCCTGCCATTGGAATGGCAAATACTCAGGTCAGCACCAGCCAGGCAATATCAACACTGGCTCATAGCGCTGGCGATCAGGTACAACTGGCGTCAATCACACAACAGGCCGTTACCTTGCAGGGCTTGAATAACCTGTTTTCAACAGGCGCTGCCTGTACAGAGATAAACATCGGCGCTGGACAGCACGACTGATTTTCCCTGAACACCCCACTTACCTGAAGGAGCAGAACATGGACACCACTCCCCTACAGACAAACCGCCAGCCTGACTCAACATCCACACCAGGTCAGGAGGCACAGCAGTCGATTGCTCAGTCCACAGCTATCGCTATGGCGGATGCAACCGATAACCTGCGCAACCTCAACACACTCAGTACAACAGCAATTGGCGTTGCGCTTTCCAACTACATCGAAACAGGCAACCCCGAGCACGCAAAAGCGATTGAAGCTGCACAGACTGTCGCCGAAAAAGGTGCACAGAACTTCGAATCTGTCAGCCAGAAAGTCGCCCAGCTGTTCAAGGGAAACTAATCGGCACAGCCCCTCCTGGCTCGAACCCTGGTGATAAACAAAGCCACCAAAGACCTGGAAGCACAACGCTCAACATAAGGGACAGAAAAATGAGTAATACCGGTATTACCGATGGCAAACAGCTCACGGCAGGAAACACTGCCGCAAACAGCACCCAGCAAGCCTTTGATCATCAATCCACCGGGCTGGTAGATGTGACCTTTGCCGAAACACTGGGACTGAGCATGCACAATGCCGTTAATGCCCAGCTGAATGCTCAGATGGCCGCCTCTTCGTCAGTCACCTCAGCCTGCACCCGGATTCTCAGCAGTGAACCCGCCGCTGACAGGCCTGAAACCGCTCCCATAGAAGCAAGCTATAAGAGGGATGAACCCGCTTCTGCCCGGCGCTCACTGTTCAGCCGCCTTTTTGGTAACAGCTAAAGCTGATACAGAGAAGCCCGATTAGCAAGCAGCAATAGCCAACTATTTTGCGAGGGACAGCACTATGCCTACGTCTGACGCATCTTCTGTCAACCGATACCTTGAACGGGTTGAGCAGATGACACAGGAACAGCACTCAAAAGTTGCCCAGCTGATTACTGATACCCAGCAGCGACTTGATGATTTCAAACCCATGTCCATGAATGGCCAGGTAGATACCGAAAAACAGATAACAACGCTATACGACACTGTAAACCAGCAACTTGAGCAGGCAATGCAGGCACTTCAACAGCAGGTAGAAGATATCTGTGCCAGCACCGAGCCCCCGGCAGACGCCTCTGCAGACGCCCCTGCAGACAAGAGCAGCTGATATGGGCACGAATACACAGATAGTCGATAGTCAGACTCAGGTCAGCGTACTTGCCTCAGGCCAGTCACCCAGTTCAGCGATGGCCAGTTTACAGCTCAGTACAGGCCAGGCATTAGTCCTCAGCGCGCATGACGCAACGCTCACTCAGCAACAGGGGCAGCTTCTGTTGCAGGCAACAACGGTAGAGGGGCTGAACGTTCTGTGCGCTGCAGGGGCTGCTTTTTCAGCCAGGCTCATGAACCATAACCATCTCCACAGTAAAAATAGAAGCCGAAACAATCAGCGCTGTATTGGCTGCCAGAGAACCCGGTAGAGGAGTAATAACCATGACAAGTACAACACCCTCCACCCTGCCACAGCAACAGATCTCCGACCTGAGTGACACCCTGCTGGAAAATACCATCAGCCTGATGATGCAAAACGCTATCACAGTGCAGCAATCAATGCAGATTATTACCAATGCATCGGTCACCAGCAGCTGTGAGCTGATCCTGGAGCAGGGTAAGGGTTAAGCTTTACGAGCGCCTTCGGGCTGAACACAGGTGGTCATTATGGCTACAGCAAAAAATTTAGCGAGAGAGTGCGCCCAGAAAGCTGTTGCCCAATCCACATCCATTGCCGTGCAGGATGCTGCTGATAACCTGCGAAATCTAAGCACAATATCAACTACAGCCATCGGCGTCGCCATGGCAAAATTTATCGCCACAGGTGATCCAAAATATGTTGCGGTTATCGCTGAAGCGGAAAAAGTGGCGGCCAATGCCGTCGAGCATTTTGGCCTGGTGGGAGAAACTGCAGCAAAAATCCTTGATGATTTTTCAGCTTGAGTCGTAAAAGCTATCTTCAGCCAGAAGATCCCCCAGATACAAAATAATCCATAAACAAACGTTTAACAGAATAATGCTTTAGGCATCAGTTTAATAATCACCAAATCAATCCGTCATAGTGCTATTCCCTCAGTAAGCATTACCCCTACTGACTATAAGCAATGGAGCACGGGGCCCCCCCGTGCATCTGGATCGTTTTATTGCTGAGACAGGTAAGCCCGTTTTATATTACCAACCTGCCGGATACCAAGGCTAAACTCCCGCGCAACATCTGCACGAGACTTACCAGCTTCCAGTGCCTTGATAATCTGGATATTTCTGATCTGCTTCTGAAAGTGATCATTCTTAGGCACCTCGATAGTCATACCACCATACTGGTAGCAGATCTTCTTCAGGGCCTCACTGCATAAATGCTTGCGCATAGCAGTGCGGTGAGGTGATTTAGCAATATATTTTAACTGACCTCCATAGTGTCGGGTAAACTGAAATGCGTCATCTATCCCGATAAGATCTACCAGGTCTTTTAGCAACCCCGGCAGTAATCCAGTATCAATGTAGGTGTTCAATTTCTTATTGTCTTCTATAATGCCTTCCATCGCGTTCTTCATTCCCACATCGGTTTTATTTTATAACCAAATAAAACAACCGATTAGAGAGAACTACTATCAGGAAGTCATTCCAGCTTGACTTCAGGAGTAAATACTCACAATAAAAAAGATTAATTAATTAACAACAAACAAACGATACGTTTGATCTCTACCTTAACCAGCCATTAACAGCAAAGGGAAAGGCAGTTACTCCTATAAAAAATAATTAAAAACAGATAATTTATTGATTCAGACCAGAGAATTCAACAATAATTCCAGGCAGATTTTTAACCATAGTTGCTACAGGAACAAGGCCATACCAGGCCCTGAACTACGAAAAGTGCTGGTGCCACCTCTAATAAACCAGGACGGCACGCCAGAATTGCAGATACGGATGCCACTTGCCCCTCCAGTACATGCAGGGGCATGGGTATACTAGTTCAGCTGGTCCGGAATATATTCCATTTCGACATCAGGCCGAAGCTCCAGCACTGCACCTGGCCCAACCTGTCTGGTATCAGGGGTCTCACTCTCAGATGGGTAACCAATCTTGCGCCGCCGCGATACAAACAGCGCGCTGCCGGGCAGTTTTTTCGCTTCTTTCTTGGACATAGCCGCCAGTTCAGCAACCTCATGATGGCTGGTGCACTTATAAGGATCAGGGTGAACTACACCGATCGCCAGCCCCAGCATCGGGTAGAACGTTGGCTCGCCTTTACGGTCACTGGCCCAGATACCGCCCTGTTGCAGATCACGGGGGGTATAAAAACTACCGACCTGCTCATCAAACTGCGCCAGTACCTGTTCACAGATATCCCGCCATTGAGAGTGACGGAACACCACCACAAAGTCATCCCCGCCGACATGGCCAACAAAATTCTCACTGCTGTCACAGAAGCGCATCAACAGATCACCCAGTAAGCGGATAACCTGATCGCCTTTGGAGTAGCCATAGCAATCGTTGAACGGTTTAAAGTTATTCAGATCAAAATAAGCTACCCGGAAATCTGCTGTCTGCTGCAACAGCAGGTCAATTTCATTCTGAATGGGCACATTACCCGGCAACAACGTCAGCGGGTTGGAATAGCGGGCGTTACGGATTTTCAGCTCGGTAATGCGCTTGAGCAGGTCTTTAACACTGCCCATGCCCAGATAACAGCCATCCTGGGTGATCACAATATCCTGCTGTAAAGAGAAGTCATCCTGATCAGTTACCAGCCGGGACACCTGCTCCAGCGTCACCTCGGACTCCACCACCAGCGCCTGCTGGCTCAGCATTTTACGTACAGGTTTATTCTCATAGAGTGCGCGACCATACTGCGCCGAGAAAACCTCCAGCAAGTCTGCTTTACGTACAACCCCGATCGGTCGCCCATCCTGCAAAGTTGGGATGGCGGTCAGTTCAGGGTGCTTGCGAAACAGGTCAGATACATGGCCGATACGATCATCCAGGCTGATCGCGGGTGCCGGTCGCAATAGAGAGAAAGCAGTTTCACCAATCTCCGCCTGACGACGGTTACGCGCCCGCTTATACTCATTCACCACGACGTCAACCGCCCCATGCTCAGGAACCGGTTCAGGCCGCCCCAGCAGATAGCCCTGACCCAGAGTAACGCCCAGCTTTTGCAAAGTACGCAACTCTTCAATGCGCTCAATGCCCTCAGCAATCACCTTGCAACGCATACTCTGACCAATATTACAGACGGAGCGCACCAGTTCACGCTTGACAGGATCACGATCAATATCGGCAATAAAATGCTTATCAATTTTGACGTATTCAGGCGTTAGCTGTGACCAGAGCTTAAGCCCGGAGTAGCCGCTGCCCAGATCATCAATCGCAATATCAAAGCCCATCTGACGATAATGCTCTACCGCCTCATGGCTCAATCCCTGGTGATCAAACGGGTGCTCTTCGGATAGCTCGATCACCACATCCTCCAGCCGGAGCCCATGCTGTTTAAGCAGTGCAGCAGTATAACCATCCTGGTGCTCTGCACTCTGCAACGATGACGCAGTCACATTAAGAAACAGCTTCCCCGCCAGACCCAGCTCAGCAAAACGCTCTACCGAACGACGTCGGCACAGCAATTCCAGCTCCAGCATACGATTACAGGCCAGTGCGGTGCCGAACAAAGCATCCGGAAATTGTAGCGGACAGCCTTCCTGACCGCGGATCAGCGCTTCATGGCCAATAACCTCTCCCTGATGCAGGTCGACAATCGGTTGAAAGTGCGGCTCCAGCTGCTCGTGATGAATCACCTCCAGCAGGCGAGTTTGCAGCGGGCATGCACGGGTATCGGGATGAGTAGAGTGTTCCATGAAGAGACCCTGACTGATTCAAGAAACAGCCAAGGTTAGGCATCAGCGGTGACAGTTAGATGACACCCTCTTCAGCCTTGACAATTACGACAGATACATTATCTCAGATATGGTGTCGGTTCAGAATTGCTTTCAGTTCAGACAAGGGCACTGGCCGCGCCAGCAGATAACCCTGGCCGGTATCACACTGGTGATGACGCAGAAACTCCAGCTGAGCTTCAGTCTCAATCCCCTCGGCAACAACTTTCAGGCCCAGTTTATGCGACATGGCAATCACAGCCGCAGTAATCTCCATATCATTGCGATCATGGGGAATATCCCGGACAAAGCTGGCATCAACCTTGAGTTGGTGTACTGGCAGTTTTTTCAGATAGCTCAGTGACGAATAACCACTGCCAAAGTCATCTATCGCCAGCTTGACCCCGAGTTCACGCATGGATTGCAATAACCGCAATACACGTTCCTCGTCATCCATAACCATGGATTCGGTGATCTCAAGTTCCAGACAATGTGCAGGCAACCCACTATCTGCCAACGCTGCTTGAATATGGTTGAGCAGTTCAGGGTCCCGGAACTGACGCAATGACAGGTTTACCGCCACCAGCAGCGGCCTGTCAGGCTGCTGCACCGCGGCAATAGAGCGACAGGCTTCACGAATAACCCAGGCACCGAGCGGCACAATCAGGCCCAGCTCCTCGGCCAGTGGTACAAAGTCTGCTGGGGAAACCCAGCCGCGTACCGGGTGTTGCCAGCGTACCAGCGCCTCAACCCCTACCAGCCGGAGCGGCTCATCCAGTGCCCACTGCGGCTGGTAATGCAGCTGGAACTGCCCCTTATCCAGCCCTTCGCGCAGCTCCTTCTCAAACTTGATACGCCGCATTACTTCGTCGTTCATCTCAGCGGTGAAGAACTGGAAATTATTACGGCCCTTATGCTTGGCCCGGTACATCGCCAGATCAGCATTTTTCATCAGCTGCGCGGCATCACGACCATCATCCGGGGCCACAGTTATCCCGACACTGGCAGTCACAATAACGCTCTGGCCCTGCAGCTGGTAAGGCTCAACCAGCCGCTCAATAAGCTTGTTAGCCACCCTCGCCAGCCCGGCTTTACGGGCCTCTGGTATCAGTACCACAAATTCATCCCCCCCCAGGCGGGCGATGATATCGGATTCACGCAGAGTTTCTTTCAAGCGGCTGCCGACCTGCTGCAACAGCAGATCACCCACATCATGGCCCAGGCCATCATTGATCTGCTTAAAGTTATCCAGGTCCAGGTAGAGCATGCCCAGAAAACGCCCCTGACGCTGTACCTTACGCAGCTCCAGGTTGAGCTGCTCCCGAAACAGTCTGCGGTTACCAAGTTTTGTCAGCGGGTCATAAAAGGCCAGCCGTTCAATCTGTGCCTGGGTTTCCTTCTGCTTGCTGATATCTTCACTGATGCTGACGTAGTGGGTAATCTCCCCTACCTCGTTGGTAATGGGTGAGATCGACAGGGATGACCAGTAGGTCACCCCGGCTTTAGTACAGTTAAGCAGCTCACCGTGCCAGTCTTTCCCGGTACTGATGGTCTGCCACATCTGGTCATACAGGTGCTGATCACTGTCGCCACTGCTCAGAATACGCGGGTTCAACCCCATGACCTCTGCCGCGCTGTAGCCGGTTACCTCAACAAACTCCTCGTTAACGTACTCAATGGCTCCTCTGGCATCGGTAATCAGCACCATGCTCGGGCTCTGCTCAACGGCCCGATACATCTTCTGCAACATCGCCTCGCTCTGCTGTCGCTCCAGCGCCAGCCCTGTCAGCTGTGCAGCAGCGCGAATAAGTTCCAGGTGTGTGCTATCGGGTTCCCAGGGGTGCGGATAGTAAATCGCAAAGGTGCCCACCACTTCATCATGGCTGCCAAAAATCGGCTGTGACCAGCAGGCCTCAACCCCGGCACGCTGTGCCAGTTCACTGAAAGGCACCCAGTAGGGGTGGGTTTTGATATTGGCAACAATAGTCAGCTCCCCTGTACTGGCCGCATGACCACAGGAACCCAGCCCTTCCCCGATCGTCATCCCATCAATGGCATCATTGTAGAATTCTGGCAGGCTGGGGGCCGCGGCACAGCACAGCTGTTCACGATCCAGCAGCAGGATGGAGCAGATCATCTCCGGCACCATCGCCTCAACCTGCTGCACAATGGAGTGCAGCACAATATCCTGCGCCTCAGCACGCAACACCAGATCCAGTACATTGGTCTGCAGGCGCAACAGCAACTCATCATGTTTCTGGCGGGTAATATCGCGGGAGATAGACAACACAGTGTCTTTGTTGCCACCGGTGCCGTGAATAGGGATTTTCTGGCTTTCCAGCAGCACCGGGCGGCCATCATAGTGGCTGACCCAGTGCTCGCTGCTCTGGATATAGCGGGTTGTCAGTACCTGAGCATCGGCCGCTTCAAGTTCAGCCCCATCACGGACCTGAGGGGTCTGTGCCTTACAGATCTGTTCAACCGGTTTGCCGACAAAGGCCGCAAAGGCCCGGTTGCATTCCAGGTACTGACCGGAGTTATCTTTGACATAAATAAGATCAGGGACATTATCCAGCAACGCCCGCAACCGGCGCTGGCGGCGTTTGAACTGCTGTTTCTGCGCACGTAGCAGTACGAGCTGCTTACGCTGGCGCATGATCAAAATAAAGGTGACGATCAGCAATAGAACCAGAACGGTTATGATCGTTAACACAGCAGTACACTCCAATCAGGCTACGGCGGCCTGTACGTCAGGCACGGGCAGTTCAGCTGCCCTGTTCAGTCATCCCTGCTGCAAACTGCCGCAGCGTGTGGATCTCCTCTGCCCACAGTGAGTCGTCGATGGTTTCCAGTACCAGTGGAATCCCTCGAAAACGAGCGTCCTGCATCAGATAACGAAACAGCGGCCAGCCAATTTCGCCCTGCCCCAGGCTGTGGTGGCGGTCCAGTCGCGCACCCAGAGCAGCTTTGGAATCATTCAGGTGCATACCACAGAGGTATTCAAACCCGATTACCTGTGCAAATTCCGCGAACACGGTATCACACTGTTCAACAGTATTCAGCGGATAACCTGCCGCATAGAGGTGACAGCTGTCCAGGCAGACACCAATCCGGCTTTTATCTTCAATCTGATCAATAATCTGGGCCAGCTGTTCAAAGCGATGGCCCATATTACTGCCCTGGCCGGCGGTATTTTCCAGTACCGCGGTCACTCCATCCGTCTGTTCCAACGCCCGGTTGATCGACTCAGCAATCAGGGCCAGGCACTGATCTTCATCGATCTGGCGCAGATGGCTGCCAGGATGCAGGTTCAGATAACAGAGCCCGAGCTGCTCACAGCGCTGTAACTCATCCAGAAATGCAGCCTGTGATTTCTGCCGGGCTTCCCGTTCAGGGTGACCCAGATTAATCAGATAACTGTCATGGGGCAGGATCTGTTCCGGGCTGAACCCGCCAGCGGCGCAATTTACCTTGAAGGCTTCAATTGTCGCCTCTTCCAGCGGTTTCGCCGCCCAGCGTCGCTGGTTTTTGGTAAACAGGGCAAATGCATTGGCACCGATGCTGGCGGCATTAAGCGGGGCATTTTGCACGCCGCCTGCAGCGCTGACATGGGCACCAATATAGTAGGGCTTGCTCATCCGCTTACAGCTTGCACGCGCCGCCCAGGCAGTCATCAAAATCCATGGATTCCAGCTCTTCACGCGCCGCATGGGACTGCTTCAGCCGCCCCAGCAGCTCACCCGCCAGGCCATCATTCTCGGCTACTGCTGCTTTTTCAAACACACTCAGCAAGGCTGTCAGCTCATCCAGGGTAAAATCGTTCACGCCATCTCTCCAGCAGTTTCATTTTCAGGGCGGCAAGTCTATAGAGCCCCTCTTGACCAGGCAACCAAAAACGCTCATTTTTTACTCAGCATTCAACATCAGGCGGGTAATAGATGATCCACCATCAGCTGAATACTGCGCTTGCCTCTGAATTCGTTAATATCCAGCCGGTACACCACCCGTACCCGGTTGATGCTTTCATCCGGCCAGAGCTCTGCGTCACAGTTGAAGTGAATCGCATCGATGGCGATGCCGCTATCCGGCTCCATCAACACCAGCTTGAGGTGGCGCTGGCCGACAATACGCTGCTGCAACAGACTGAACTCACCATCGAACAGCGGTTCCGGGAACTGATGCCCCCAGGGGCCATTGTCACGCAGCAGCTGAGCCAGCTCCATGCTGATTTCAGCACCACTGAGTTGACCATCGGTCAGCACCCGCTGTTGCAGGTCCGCCGCAGCGAGCTGACGACGTACCTCTTCGTCCAGCGCCTGCTGAAACAGCTCGAGTTTGTCAGCAGCGATGGTCAATCCAGCCGCCATGGCATGGCCGCCAAATTTGCGCAGCAGTTCTGGGTGACGGGCAGCGATCGCATCAAGGCCATCACGAATATGGAAGCCTGGAATTGAACGGGCCGAACCTTTGATCTCACCTTCATCGCCGGGGGCAAAGGCGATAACCGGCCGATGTACCCGGTCTTTGATCCGTGAAGCCAGAATGCCGATCACCCCCTGGTGCCAGCTGGCGTCATACAGGGCTACGCCCCAGGGCAGCTGTTCATCTGACAGCTCAATATCATTGAGAATCACCAGCGCCTGCTGCTGCATCTCCTGCTCAATCTGGCGGCGCTCTTTATTCAGCTCGTCCAGGGTATTGGCCAGGTCGCGGGCATAGTCCAGATCCGGGCAGAGCAGGCACTCAATGCCGATCGACATATCTTCCAGCCGCCCGGCAGCATTCAGCCGGGGTGCCAGGGCAAAGCCAAAGTCAGCGGCCACCATTTTGGCCGGGTCCCGCCCTGCCACCTCAATCAGCGCCTGAATGCCCGGGCGCATGTAACCGGCACGAATCCGCTGCAGCCCCTGGTGAACCAGGGTACGGTTGTTATGCTCCAGCGCCACCACATCCGCCACGGTACCCAGTGCTACCAGGTCCAGCAGCACACCCAGATTAGGCGTGGCCAGGCCACGGGCTTCAAACCAGCCCCGCTGCTGCAGCGCCCGACGCAGGGCGATCATCACGTAGAAGATCACCCCCACCCCGCAGGTGGATTTGGCGACAAACTCACAACCGGGCTGGTTGGGGTTCACAATGGCACAGGCATCCGGCAGCTCAGCCCCCGGCAGATGGTGATCAGTCACCACCACATCCACGCCATGGCTGTTGGCCCGCGCCACCCCTTCAACGGAGGAGATGCCGTTATCCACAGTAATCAGCAGCTGCGGCTGCTGAGTCACCGCAACCTCGACAATTTCCGGGCTCAGGCCATAACCGTACTCAAAGCGGTTTGGCACCAGGTATTCAACTTCACCCGCTCCCATCATCCGCAACGCCTCAATGGCCACCGCCGTGCTGGTTGCGCCGTCGCAGTCAAAATCACCGACAATCAGGATTTTCTGCTGTTTTTCCAGCGCTTCAACCAGCCGGGTAACGGCTGCGTCCATACCTTTCATCGCGCTATCGGGCAGCAGCTCTTTCAGGTTACGGCCCAGCTCGGTCTGATCAGTAATGCCACGGCTGGCATAGATACGCGCCAGTACAGGGGACACCTGCTGCTCAATCGGCAGGCCCGGTGGCGGAGATGGACGACGTTCGATTATCAGTTGCTTCATTCTGCTCTCTAAGCGCCGTTAATGGCGCAGGAAACCACTGGTCAGTTTTGCCAGTCAGAAAATAAACGGTCAGCCCCAGCCACTCCCGGCTGGCGATGCTAAGGTCACGCAGGTTCTTCCACAGGATGGGGCGGTAGCGATCCTCACCACTGTAGTAATCCACCGGCCAGGGGATGACTGGCCAGTCATGCTGGCGGAATACTCCAACCGAACGCGGCATATGGTAGGCCGAGGTCACCAGTAGCCAGGGTTTTTCCGGTGCCCCCAGTAGCAGCAGGCGGCTCTGAGTCACGTTTTCTTCGGTGTTTCGCGAATTACGCTCGATCTGCACCCGTTCGCCCATGCCCACACTGGCCAGCCACTGCTTCACCACATCGCCACCGCGATACTCAGGGCGTAACAGCGAACCGGAGCCGCCGCTGAAGATCACCGGCACATCCGGGTAATGCTTCATCAGCGATAACATCGCCAGCACCCGATCACCGGCAGCATTAAACTGTGGCTGTTGCCAGCGCACACTCTGTTCGGCGATTTCACCACCGCCCAGTACGATAATACCGCCGATGTCCTGTATCGGGTCTGGCTGCGCAAAACGTGTCTCCAGCGGCCGCAGCAACCAGTTACCCAGCGGGAACACCGTCAAGGTAACCAGCAACAATGCACTACACCAGAGCAGCGTCATACCACCACGCCAGCGCAGACTGGTCAGCACAATCGCCAGCACCAGCAGAATCACCAGCAGGTGGTCCGGTTGCAGCAGGGTCCAGCCAATCTTTGACAGGGCGAAAAAACTGTCCATAGCTTCTCCCTCTCTCTTTAAAATGTAAAAAGCCCGGCCGCCGTGCATTCCTGCACTGCGGTACCGGGCCTGAGCTGAGCATTACTGCTCAGTATATTCAGCTGGTATGAACATGGCTGGCAACAAACTGCTGCACGGTGCCCAGATCATTCGCCAGCACTGTCAGGCGCTCTTCACGCTCAAACAGATCACTCATATGCGCAGGCAACTGTGGGCTTTCCAGACCGGCCTTAACCACAGGTTCCGGGAATTTAACCGGATGCGCTGTCGCCAGGGTGATCATTGGCACACTGCTGTCACGATTACACTCGCGGGCCGCTTTCACACCAATCGCGGTGTGCGGGTCCAGCAGGTAACCAGTCTGCGCGTGTACTTCTTTAATCACGGCACAGGTGGTTTCATCATCGACGGCACAGCTGTCGAACAGCTCACGTACCTTGTCCCAGCGTGCGCCATCGAGCTGCACAGACTCGGATTTGAAACGATCCATCAGGTCAGCGATGGCCGCACCGTCACGGTCGTAGATATCGAACAGCATACGTTCGAAGTTGGACGACACCATGATATCCATGGATGGCGACAGGGTGTGCTCCAGCGTGCCTTTGGACATATCGTTACCGCTGATTACACGGTGCAGAATGTCGTTGCGGTTGGTAGCAACCACCAGCTGCTTGATCGGCAGGCCCATCTGTTTAGCCAGGTAACCGGCGAAGATATCGCCAAAGTTGCCGGTTGGCACAGAGAAGCTCACTTCACGGTGCGGACCACCCACAGCCAGCGAGGCTGAGAAGTAGTACACAATCTGGGACATGATGCGCGCCCAGTTGATGGAGTTCACCGCGCCCAGTTTCAAACCGTTCAGGAAGCCCTGATCTGCGAAGCTGTCTTTAACCATCTGCTGACAGTCATCGAAGTTACCTTCCAGCGCCACATTGAATACGTTGTCTTCCAGAATGGTGGTCATCTGGCGACGCTGTACTTCAGACACGCGGTTGTGCGGGTGCAGGATAAAGATATCCAGGTGGTCACTGTGACGGCAGCCTTCAATGGCCGCAGAGCCGGTATCACCGGAAGTCGCACCCATGATCACCAGGCGCTCATTGCGCTTGCTCAGCACGTAGTCCATCAGGCGGCCCAGCAGCTGCAGGGCAAAATCCTTGAACGCCAGTGTCGGGCCGTGGAACAGTTCCAGGATCCATTCGTTGGTGCCCAGGCCCTGAACCGGAGCCACGCCGATATGATTGAAACCAGCGTAGGTCTCATCGATCATCTGCTTGAGATCGGCATCGTCAATGCAGCCAGCCACAAACGGGCTGATGATTTTGAACGCCAGATCGCTGTACGGCAGGCCAGACCAGCTGGCGATCTCTTCCTGAGAGAACGTCGGCAGGGTTTCAGGTACGTACAGACCACCATCACTGGCCAGACCCGCCAGCAATACGTCTTCAAAGTTCAGCGCCGGAGCCTGACCTCGAGTGGAGATATATTTCACGTTCAGCCCTCGCTTACAGCTGTTCTACACGGATGCGGGTTACGCTACCGTTGATCTCTGCCAGTGCTTCGATGGCAGTGATTGCGTCATTCATTTTCTGCTCCTGCACCTTCTGGGTCAGGATGATCACCGGTACCTGCTGTTCGCTGGTCTCTTTCTGGATGATCGCTTCGATGTTGATGCCCTGCTCACCGAGGATACTGGTCACGGCAGCCAGGGTGCCAGGCTTCTCGCTGGCAGACAGACGCAGGTAGCAGGCTGTTTCAGTCTGCTCGATCGCTGCAATCGGCGTGTCATACAGGGAGCCTGGGTGGAACGCCAGATGTGGAACACGGTTATCGCGGTCCGCTGTCAGCGTGCGCACAACATCAATCAGATCAGCCACAACGGCAGAAGCTGTTGGCTCAGCACCCGCACCCGCACCGTAGTACAGGGTCTGGCCGACGGCATCGCCATCAACCACAACCGCGTTCATTACGCCATTCACGTTGGCCAGCAATGCTTTTTCAGGGATCAGCGTCGGGTGAACACGCAGCTCAACGCCATGGTCTGTGCGGCGGCTGACACCCAGGTGCTTGATGCGGTAGCCCAGCTCTTCAGCGTACTGCACATCTTCCGAGGTGATCTTGCTGATCCCTTCGGTGTACGCTTTGTTGAACTGCAGCGGGATACCAAAGGCGATGGAGGACAGGATGGTCAGCTTGTGTGCTGCATCGATACCTTCAACATCGAATGTCGGATCCGCTTCTGCGTAGCCCAGCGCCTGGGCTTCTTTGAGTACATCATCAAAGTCACGGCCTTTCTCTTTCATCTCAGTCAGGATGAAGTTACCCGTGCCGTTGATGATACCCGCCAGCCAGTTGATCTTGTTGGCCGACAGACCTTCACGGATCGCTTTGATGATCGGGATGCCACCGGCAACACCGGCTTCAAAGGCCACCATTACGTTTTTCTTCTGCGCCGCTTCAAAGATCTCATTGCCGTGTTCAGCAATCAGCGCTTTGTTAGCCGTCACAACGTGCTTGCCGTTTTCAATCGCCGTCATCACCAGATCACGAGCAACGTCATAGCCGCCGATCAGTTCAACCACGATGTCAATTTCAGGGTTGGTCGCGACCGCAAAAATATCGCTGGTCATCTGCGTGCCTTTGGTATTAATCGCCGGATTTTCACGGCGTGCACCAATTTCCTCGACAACAATTTTACGGCCTGCACGACGCGCAATCTCGTCTGCATTACGTTTCAGAACATTGAACGTACCGCCACCGACCGTACCCAGTCCACAGATACCCACTTTTACCGGTTTCAAACCAACACCTCGCGCAAACCATTTACGATAGGATCGGCCGCACCTGCGGCCGAAAACAGGCCAAACAGTATATCTGATTGCCAGGCGCAGACCTAACAACTGGCAGAAACAAATAGACGCCGAAAAAACCTCTGTTTACAGCCACAAAAAAAGGAGCATTCAATGCTCCTTTTTATCGAATTTTGCAAGATCAGTTCAGCTCAAGCATCTTCGCCAATCGCGCTGCAGGCACATAGCCAGGAATCAGGGTACCATCATCGAGCACCATCGCGGGTGTGCCATTCACCCCCACCGACTGACCCAGTGCCATCTGCTCCATAACCGGGTTGGTACAGTTTTTCTCTGCCACCTTACCACCGGTTTTCGAGCTGTGCATCGCATCAGCACGGGCTTTACCGGCACTTTCACACCAGATGGAAACCATCTCTTTGTATGCCGGGGAGCCAAAGCCCGCCCGCGGGTACGCCAGGTAGTTCACCTGTACACCCATCTTGTTCAGCGCCGGGATCTCTTCATGCAGCTTGCGGCAATATGGGCAGCTGGTGTCGGTAAAAACGTTGATAGTCGCTTTCACTTCGCCCTCAGGCGCATAAACGATTTTGTCATCATCAGAGACAGCGGCAACTTTCTGCGCACGGGTTACAGCGGCCTTTTTCTCGGTCAGGTTTACAAAGCCGTCGTTATCGCTGTAACGGTACAGCTGGCCCACCACAAAGTACTCACCCTGCGGATCAGAAAACAGCGTCTCGCCACTGCCCAGCGTTACTTCATACAGGCCACCCATCTGTGCAGGCTTGACCGAGGCAACCGGAATCTCCTGATTTACCTTTTTCAATTGCGCCACAATACGCTCTTCCGCACTTTGCGCAGCCATCAGAGTTCCATTCAGACCCAGTATCATCAGGGCACTTACCAGTACTTTACGCATTCAAATCCTCGTTACTTTGCTCAGGTTGCAAGAGTGGCACGACTGTACGATTATCCGAAGCGCACAAAGTTCCCAGGCCCTGCAAATTAGTTAGCTTACTCAGCCCCGCGGGTGATGCTGCTGATGCAGCGCCTGCAGGCGGTGCTGGGCGACATGAGTATATATCTGCGTGGTAGAGAGGTCACTGTGACCAAGTAACAACTGCACCACACGCAGATCGGCACCATGATTCAGCAGATGGGTGGCAAACGCATGACGCAGTGTGTGCGGTGACAGTGGCTTATCAATCCCGGCCACCACCGCATGGTGCTTAATCCGATACCAGAACGTCTGCCGGGTCATCGGCCCACCGGTACGCCCAGGAAACAGCACATCACCACAGAAGTCAGGGTCCAGCTCGGCTATATAACGCCGCAACCAGCCCAGCGCCTCATCGCCCACCGGCACCAGTCGGTCTTTCCCGCCTTTACCGGTTACCCGCACCACACCCTGCACCAGATTCAGCCGTGACCGGGTCAGCGTCACCAGCTCGCTCACACGCAGCCCCGCGGCGTAGAGCAGTTCCAGCATGGTCCGGTCACGCAACCCCAGCGGGGTATCCAGCTCCGGCGCTGCCAGCAATGCCTCAACATCCGCCTCGGTCAGGCTTTTCGGCAACGGCCGGGCCCGCTTCGGGCTGTCGATACGCAGAGTCGGGTCTTCATCCAGCCAGTGCTCACGCAAGGCAAAGCGGTAAAAACCCCGCAGACAGGACATCAGTCGCGCCGTTGAACTGGCTTTCAGCATCTCCTGCTGACGCCAGTCCAGGTGGGTCTGGATCCACTCACGGTCTACCGCCATCAGGCCACTGTTACGCTCGTTCAACCAGTGGGCAAAGTGATTCAGATCGCGCCGGTAGGAAGCCAGGGTATTGTCTGACAACCCCTTCTCCAGCCAGACTGCATCCAGATACTGCTCGATAACCCGCTGATCCTCTGTCGCGATGGCCGTTTTCGCCATTGTGACCTCCTTTACTGAAACCTGCCTGAATTCAATCCCGGCATCATACTGTGCTCGCTAAATTTCAGGCACAAAAAAAGCGGCCGAGGCCGCTTTTTTTCGATCATCAAGAACTGGCGAATTACTTCGACAACTTCTCTTTGATACGTGCAGATTTACCAGAACGCTCACGCAGGTAGTACAGTTTCGCCTGACGAACGTCACCACGACGTTTAACAGTGATGCTGTCTACTGTGTTGCTGAAAGTCTGGAAAGTACGTTCAACGCCCACACCGTGGGAGATTTTACGTACAGTGAAAGCAGAGTTCAGGCCGCGGTTACGCTTGCCGATTACTACGCCTTCGTATGCCTGCAGACGGGTACGGGTACCCTCTACAACTTTTACCTGTACGACAACAGTGTCGCCTGGTGCAAAAGTTGGCACTTCTTTAGTCATCTGTTCAGCTTCGATCTGCTGAATGATCAGGTTTTTGCTGCTCATGGGCTCGCTCCTAATCCTGGTATTTAGCCATCAGACCCATCGGTCTCACGGATATATTCGGTTAACAACGTCTGCTGTTCGGCATTGAGTTCCACGTTATCCAACAGGTCGGGCCGGCGTTGCCAGGTCCTTCCCAGTTGCTGTTTCAGACGCCAGCGTCTGATCCTCTCGTGGTTACCGCTCAGCAGCACCTCAGGTACCACTGCCTCATCCAGCTGTTCGGGCCTTGTATAGTGCGGACAGTCCAGTAATCCATCACAGAAAGAGTCTTCCTGTGCTGAATCCTGATGGCCGAGAACCCCGGGCACCAGGCGCGAAACGGCGTCGATCATCGTCATGGCAGGCAGTTCGCCGCCACTCAGAACGAAGTCCCCAAGGGACCACTCTTCGTCAATTTCCGCGTCAATCAGACGCTCATCAATACCTTCGTAACGGCCAGCAACCAGAATCAGATTCTGCTCGGTTGCCAGCTGCTCCACCCCTGCATGATCCATCTTTCGCCCCTGAGGGGAGAGGTAGATCACCTTTGCAGGACCGTCTGCGGCCTGTCGTGCTGCCTGAATCGCATCCCGCAAGGGCTGCACTTTCATCAACATGCCTGGGCCACCGCCGTAAGGGCGGTCATCAACGGTACGGTGTTTATCGTGTGCGAAATCCCGAGGGCTCCAGCACTCAATATCGATCAGCTGATTACGTACTGCTCGTCCGGTTACGCCGTGGCTTTTGATCGCCTCGAACATCTCCGGAAACAATGTAACTACACCAAACCACACAGCTTAGAATTCCGGGTCCCAATCGACCCGTAGTGTACCTGCTTCCAAGTCTATGTCCTGGACCACCTGATCAGGCAGATAAGGGATCAGACGCTCGCGCTTGTCGAGACTGCCTTCACACTTGCGTACCACCAGCACATCATTAGAGCCGGTTTCGATCAGATGATTCACCTGGCCCAGCAAAACGCCGTCCAGGGTATAAACTTTCAGCTTTTCCAGCTGGCTCCAGTAGTACTCGCCATCATCCAGTTCAGGAATCTGTGAGCTTTTTACCGCAATGTCCATCTCGCAATACTTACGAGCTACATCACGGTCGGAACAACCAGCCAGTCTGGCAACGATGCCTTTACCATGGCGCCGACCTTCGGCCAGTTTGACTTCCGTCCAACGGCCATCCAGCTTCAGCAGCCAGGGTGAATAGTTCAGGATATTTTCCATCGGTTCGGTGTGTGAAAAAATCTTCACCCACCCTTTTACGCCATACACACTGGTAATGCGTCCGACGATTACGTGCTTGTCTTGCGACTGTTCACTCATATCCCGATCAGCACCAATTACTCAGCAGCTTTAGCAGCGTCTTTCAGTACTTTAGCAACACGCGGGGACAGCTGTGCGCCCTTGCTCTGCCAGTACTCAACACGCTCCATGTCTACACGCAGACGCTCTTCCTGACCACGAGCAACCGGGTTGAAGAAACCCACGCGCTCAATAAAGCGACCGTCACGAGCATTACGTGAGTCCGCTACAGTGATGTGATAGAAAGGACGCTTTTTCGCGCCACCACGAGACAAACGGATAGTTACCATGCGTTAGATCCCTTTATTGAGTGGGTTTTAACATCGCCCACTGTTAGAAGATTTCACAGTTAAGACGGCGAACCTGCTCAACTGCGAACCAATAAAATCAGGGCCGGAATCTTACGCTAATCCACGGCCCATGAGAAGTGTAATCTGTGTGTATTTTAGCCGACCATTCATGAATGGTCGGCATCAGCAACCCGAACGGTTACTTAAAGGGGAAGCCACCGCCGCCGATGCCCGGTGGCATACCACCACCCGGGCCACCACCCATACCCGGTGGCAGCATGCCTTTCATGCCACGCATCATCTTGCTCATGCCACCCTTGCCAGAGAACTTCTTCATCATCTTCGCCATCTGCTTGTGCTGCTTGATCAGACGGTTGATATCCTGGATCTGGGTGCCGGAGCCTGCCGCGATACGCTTCTTGCGTGAACCGCTGATCACATCCGGGTTACGGCGTTCATGGGGGGTCATGGAATTGATGATCGCCTCCATCTGGCCAATGCCTTTCTCTGCGTTGGCAGACTGTGCAGCTTCCGCCAGCTGGCCCATGCCAGGCAGCTTCTGCATCATGCCCATCATGCCGCCCATGTTTTTCATCTGCTGGATCTGCTCATGGAAATCTTCCAGGTCAAAGCCACGACCTTTCTTGATCTTGCGGGCAAACTTCTCAGCTTTATCCTTATCGATCTTCTGCTCGGCTTCCTCGATCAGCGACAGCACGTCGCCCATGCCCAGAATACGCGACGCAATACGGTCCGGGTGGAACGGTTCGAGCGCATCGACCTTCTCCCCCATCCCGATAAACTTGATCGGCTTACCGGTGATATGACGTACCGACAGCGCGGCACCGCCACGGGCATCACCATCCGCCTTGGTAAGGATCACACCGGTCAGCGGCAGCACCTCATTAAAGGCACGGGCCGTGTTCGCGGCATCCTGACCGGTCATGGCGTCAACCACAAACAGCGTCTCAACCGGCTTCACCGCAGCATGCAGGCGCTTGATCTCATCCATCATGTCAGTATCAACATGCAGACGACCGGCGGTATCGACCAGCAGTACATCGTGGTGCTGGATACGGGCATGCTGGATCGCACCGTTCACGATATCGACCGGGTCCTGATCAGCAGTAGATGGGAAGAAGTCGACCTCCACCTCAGCGGCCAGCGTCTGCAGCTGCTTGATCGCCGCCGGACGGTAAACGTCCGCCGATACCACCAGCACCTTTTTCTTCTTACGCTCACGCAGGAAGCGCGACAGTTTAGCCACGGAGGTGGTTTTACCCGCCCCCTGCAAACCGGCCATCATCACCACCGCTGGCGGCTGGGCCGACAGGTTCAGCTCTTCATTGGCCTCCCCCATCACCTTGACCATCTCTTCGTTGACGATCTTCACAAACACCTGGCCGGGGCTCAGGCTCTTGGTGACTTCGGTGCCAACGGCGCGCTCTTTCACACTGTTAACAAACTCTTTCACCACCGGCAGCGCAACATCCGCTTCCAGCAGCGCCATACGCACCTCGCGCAGGGTGCCTTTGATATTGTCTTCAGTCAGTTTTGCCTGGCCGGTTACCGAGCGCAGTGTCTGGGTTAACCGTTCGGAAAGATTCTGAAACATGCTTAATCTCTGAGTCATGCCCGGCGGACTGCCAGGCAACTGTCAATTTGGGATAACTGGGCATTGTACACCAGCTGTACCGTTTCACAGAAATGCCTTTCTCTGCCAACGGTTAATATGCCGGAGAAAGCACCATTACATCCCGCCGCGCCACGTTCCACAGTGTGACGAAATATGCCACACTAGAGCGCTTAAATTTCAGCCTGAAAACAGTGATCCAGGCTTCGGAGGACGCATGCTGACAGGGTTAGCGATACTGGCACTGGTCTGCTATCTGGCAGCCACAGCAAAACAATGGCAGGTACTGCAACAAAGCAGCACCGACACCCGCATCGTTAAAGGGCTGGGGGCGGCGGGCTGGCTGCTGCATACCCTGGGGCTCTACCTGCAACTGCATCAGGGTAACGACATCAACCTGAGTCTGTTTAATGTCGCCTCACTGATCAGCTGGCTGGTTGCGGGCATCGTACTGATCAGCAGCCTGCGTCAGTCGATTGAAAACCTTTACCTGGGCGTATTCCCGCTGGCTGCTATCATGGGCCTGCTCAGCGCACTGGTGCCCGACACCGGCATCGCCAAAGCCTATGGCGGTGGCGTTATTGCTCATATTCTGCTGTCTATTCTGGCCTACAGCATCTTCACCATCGCAGTACTGCAGGCCGTGTTGCTGCAGCAGCAGGAAAAAGCCCTCAAAAGCCACAGCACACGGGGCCTGATCGCCACCCTGCCGCCGCTGCAAACCATGGAACGACTGCTGTTCGAGATGATCGGCACCGGCCTGGCGCTACTCACCGCCGCACTGCTCACCGGCTTCCTGTTTGTGGACGACCTGTTCGCCCAGCATCTGGTACACAAAACCGTACTGTCGATCATCGCCTGGCTGCTCTACAGCATGCTGCTGATCGGCCGCTGGCAGTTTGGCTGGCGCAGCCGCACCGCCCTGCGCTGGACCATCGGCGGCTTTGGCGTACTGGCCTTTGCCTTCTTTGGCTCCAAAATCGTACTGGAGCTGTTTATCAGCGCCTGATTTCGCACCAGACGGGTGCAGCACCCCGGATCACCCCACTCATCTGCTTATGAGTATTGACTCCAGGGTGCCTGCATCTGAAAATGCCCATCCAATTATAAAATTAAGGTCTCGCCGTCTTGGAAGACGCATCGATTAGCCTGCTTGCAGGCATACTCTGTTTTCTGATTTTCTGTTCCGCATTCTTCTCCAGCTCCGAGACCGGCATGATGTCGCTCAACCGTTACCGGTTGAAACACCTGGTGAAGAAAAAGCATCGCGGCGCACGGCGCGCCAGCAAGCTGCTGGAACGCCCTGACCGACTGATCGGGGTTATCCTGATCGGTAACAACTTCGTGAATATTCTGGCCTCAGCCATCGCCACCGTGATTGCGGTGCGGCTGTGGGGTGATGCCGGTATCGCCATCGCCACCGCTGGCCTGACCTTCATCATCCTGATTTTCGCTGAAGTCACCCCTAAAACACTGGCCGCCCTGCACCCGGAGCGGATCGCCTTCCCGGCGGCCCTGCTGCTGAACCCGCTGCTCAAACTCAGCTATCCGCTGGTATGGGTGGTGAACGGCATCACCAACGGCCTGCTGCGGCTGTTCGGCGTCAAGGTAACCGATGGCAACAATCACCATCTGAGCAGTGAAGAACTGCGCACCCTGGTACATGAAGCCGGTGCCCTGCTACCGCAGAACCAGTCCATGCTGCTGGGCGTACTGGAGCTGTCGGAAGTCACCGTCAATGACATCATGGTGCCGCGTAACGACGTGATCGGTATCGACCTGGAAGACGACATCGATACAATCATCCAGCAGCTGGGCTCAAGCTCTCACACCCGCCTGCCGGTGTACCAGGGCGAACTGAACAAGGTGGTCGGGGTGCTGCACATGCGCAACCTGGCGCAGATTCTCCACACCGGCTCCATCAGCAAAGCGGCGATCATGCAGGTAGTGCATGAGCCTTACTTCATCCCGGAAAGCACACCGCTGCAAACTCAGCTGCTGAACTTTCAGAAGAACAGCCGCCGTATCGGCCTGGTGGTCGATGAGTATGGCGATGTCGAAGGGATTGTCACACTGGAAGATATTCTGGAAGAGATCGTCGGCGAGCTGTCGAACCAGGGCGGTGACGACAACCAGGATGTTCACCCACAGGAAGATGGCAGCTTCTTTATTGATGGCACCGCGACGATTCGCGATATCAATAAAGCCATGGACTGGGACCTGCCGACAGATGGGCCCAAAACCCTCAATGGTCTGGTGACCGAAACCCTGGAAGCGATCCCGGACGCCAACGTCTGCCTGCAGATCGACAACTTCCGAATCGAGACCCTGCAGATCAACGACAACCTGATCAAAACCGTGCGCATTACCGTACTGAAAAAGCAGGAACCTGAAGACTGATCCTGCATCAGTAACCCGGCAGTCCCTCGCGGTCTGCCGGGTTTCACTCAACTTTCGAGCTTTTCTTCAACGCTGCGGATTTTATCCTGCATCGTCTGAGTACGGTCCGTACGGGTACCCACACGCAGCGAGCTGCTAACCCGCACCGCACCCATCTCATGTACCGTCTGGTGGCAACGTTTCACCGCCGCAAACACCTCATCCCAGTCACCCTCAATGTTAGTGCCATAGGCATGCATCTGATACGACAGACCCGCCTCTTTCAGCACCCGCTGGCACGCCGCCACATGGGCTGACACCGAATTGCCCACATCAATTGGCACCACACACAGATCAACCATGACTCTCATTGCACTACTCCTGGTCTTATTTTTGTTATACCCGCTCGCCCAGTTCACGGCGCGCGACCTTGTGCATTACCGCACGTTTCTCGCTGTTACTCATCGCTCCCCAGCGGGAGATCTCCTGACCACTGCGCTGACAGGCAATACAGATATCATGCTCATCCAGTGCACACACACTGACACAGGGGCTGCGTACGGGACGGTCTTCATTACTGGCGGCGGGTTCAGGAATCATGTCTGGGGCTCAAAGCTCTGATTAAATCGGCGCATATTGTCCACATAGCTGTGGGCATTGGCCAGCAATCCCTGCTGCTGCTCATCACTAAGTATACGTTTTACCTTGGCCGGAGACCCAACCACCAGCGAACCATCCGGGATATCCATCCCCTCCGGCACCAGCGCATTGGCTCCAATCAGGCAGCCTTTACCAATTTTCGCCCCGTTAAGCACCACCGCGCCGATCCCGATCAGCGAACCATCTCCCACCGTACAGCCATGCAGCATCGCCTGATGCCCCACCGTCACATCCTGACCCACCGTCAGCGGGAAACCCGGATCGGTATGCAAAATAGCCCCATCCTGAATATTACTGCCCTGACCAATGGTGATCTGATCATTGTCACCACGAATCACCACATTGAACCAGACGCTACTGCGGTCCTGCAGGGTTACCGACCCCAGCACCGTGGCATTATGGGCAACAAAGTGCTCCTCGCCCTGCAGCTCAACTGCACGGCCTTCAAGTGTAAACAGCATAGAGATCGTCCTTATTTGGTGTTGGCTTGCTGGTGTTCTGGCCGGGCGCGCATCGGAATACCGGCATCATAGGCAGTATTCATCAACTCGGTCAGTACATAGGCTGTCAGCCCCCAGATGGTGTAATCACCATACTGCCAGGCGGGCACCTCATGGATACGACCATAGGCGCGAATCTGGTGGGTGCGATAATGCCCCTCCTCCAGCAGAAAACTGACCGGCACCCGGAACACTGCCTCCAGCTCACCGGGGTTGGGCACCAGCTCGATGGCCGGATCAATCAGCCCCACCCAGGGGGTCACCTGCAACTGATGCTTGGACATGATCTGCCCCAGCGGGCCAAGAATTTCCACCTGCTCCGGCGGCAGCCCCACCTCTTCATGGGCTTCACGCAGCGCGGTAAACTGCAGATCAGGGTCAGTCTCGTCATGCTTGCCACCAGGAAAGGCCACTTCACCACCATGGGTGGAAAGGCGCGCGGCGCGCTGGGTCAGAATAATTTCAGGATCACCGGGGTGATCTGTCAGGGCCACCAGCACACTGGCTTTCGGGCCTTCACTGCGGAATCGGACAGGACGATGGTGCGCCATACGGTGCTTTAATTTGCGTATCATAGGACCTCGTCATTATTTGCCTGTTCTGATCATACCGCCCTCTTACACGAAAGTTGAGCATCGCTGTAACCGCGCTTGAGCAGACAACCAGGCAGGCTCTACAATGAGCTTTCACTCTATAAAGGATAGATGATGAACTTCTGCAGCCAGTGCGGTAGCGCCGTTGAACTGAAAGTCCCTGCCGGTGACAGCCGCCCT
>Ga0193950_1000082_pt1 | contig 26340 bp, 22 predicted proteins | sample BB_1_MG_FD_144485 | JGI IMG/M metagenome (GOLD analysis project Ga0193950, IMG submission 144485) | Microbial mat bacterial communities from the Broadkill River, Lewes, Delaware, United States - BB_1_MG | ecosystem: Environmental > Aquatic > Freshwater > River > Microbial mats | place: USA...
GCCAGCAGTGTTGAGCTGAAATTGCTGGGCTCCTATCCACGCTGTGTGCTGTAAAGCGTGCAGAGCAGGGTCGGATTAACGGGCAACACAGGTACAGAGTGTGACTGATAGCGTTCAACAGGTATTGATACTCGGGCTGGGGCTGATCGGTGGCTCCCTTGCCAAAGCATTGCGCCAGCGTAAGTTCTGCAAGCGGGTGGTCGGTTATGACCGCAATGTGGCGGAACTGGAAGCCGGTGTCAGCCTTGGTGTTATTGATGAGGCGGCACTGGATCTACCGGCCGCGGTGGCCAGTTCGGATATTGTAGTACTGGCGGTGCCGGTTAAGGCGATGGAGGCGGTGCTGGCACAGGTCACGCCGTATCTTAAACCGAAGGCGCTGATCACCGATGTGGGTAGTACCAAGGGCAATATTGTGGCTGCCGCCCGCCCCATTCTGGCGCAGCAGCTGTGTCGCTTTGTGCCGGGCCACCCGATAGCGGGCTCGGAAAAAAGTGGTGTTGCTGCAGCTGATGGTGAGCTTTTCCGCCACCATAAAGTGATTGTCACACCGCTGGCGGAGAATTCTGCCGCCGATGTGCAGACGATCTCCCGTATGTGGCAGATCACCGGGGCCGAAGTCCTGCAGATGGATATCAGCCGCCACGATGAAGTGCTGGCGGCGACCAGCCATCTGCCGCACCTGCTGGCATTTTCGCTGGTGGATACTCTGGCGCGTGAGGAAGACAGTACCGAGATCTTCCGTTATGCCGCCGGTGGTTTCCGTGACTTTACCCGGATAGCCGCCAGTGACCCGGTGATGTGGCGCGATATTGGCCAGGCCAACCGGGATGCAATTCTGAAACAGATTGACCGATTCAGTGAAGGTGTCAGCCGTTTGCGTACCGCCGTCGCCGAGGGCGATGGTGAGACCATGACCGGGATTTTTACCCGGGCACAGTCCGCACGGCAGCACTTTTCACGTATTTTATCTTCGACGGCGTATGCGAATACTATGACTACTAACGACGTGACCTTTCATGTGCAACCCGGTGGCAGTGCTAATGGCACTATCCGTGTACCGGGCGATAAATCGATCTCTCACCGCTCTATTATGCTGGGCGCACTGGCCGACGGTATTACCGAAGTCAGCGGCTTTCTTGAGGGTGAAGACAGCCTGGCAACGCTGCAGGCGTTCCGCGATATGGGTGTTGTGATCGAAGGCCCCTATGAAGGCGAAGTGAAAATTTATGGTGTGGGTCTCAATGGCCTGCAGCAACCACCGGGCCCGCTGTATGTGGGTAACTCTGGTACTTCTATGCGTCTGTTGTCCGGCCTGCTGGCGGCGCAGAACTTTGATAGCGAACTGACCGGTGATGCCTCGCTGACCAAGCGGCCGATGGGTCGTGTGGCAGACCCGCTGCGCCTGATGGGTGCGGTGATTGAAACGGCTGAAAATGGTCGTCCGCCGATGAAAATCAAAGGTGGCCAGCCACTGAAAGGCATTCACTATGATATGCCGATGGCATCGGCTCAGGTGAAGTCCTGCCTGATGCTGGCAGGCCTGTACGCTGAGGGTGAAACCTCAGTTACCGAGCCAGCTCCAACCCGAGATCACTCCGAGCGTATGTTGCGCGGCTTTGGTTATCCTGTGGCCCAGCAGGGCAACCTGGTGACTGTTGAGTCCGGCCACAGCCTGAGCGCGGGCAAAATTGATGTGCCTTCTGATATTTCCTCTGCGACTTTCTTTATGGTGGCAGCAGCGATCTGCCCTGGCTCTGATATTACCCTGCAGCATGTGGGCATCAACCCGACCCGTATTGGCGTCATCAATATCCTGCAGCTGATGGGCGCAAACCTTGAACTGCTCAATGAGCGTGAAGTTGGTGGCGAACCGGTTGCCGATATCCGTGTGCGCTATGCGCCGCTCAAAGGTATTCAGGTGCCAGAAGATCAGGTGCCACTGGCGATTGATGAATTCCCGGCGCTGTTTGTTGCGGCGGCCTGTGCGCAGGGCCAGACGGTTGTGTCTGGCGCTGAAGAGTTGCGAGTGAAAGAAAGCGACCGCATTCAGGCAATGGTGGATGGCCTGAAAATTCTGGGCGTTGATATTCAGGGTACGGCTGATGGTGCGATCATCAACGGTTGTGAAACCTTTGGTGGTGGCGTGGTGGAAAGCCAGGATGATCACCGTATTGCGATGGCGTTCACTGTTGCATCTTTACGTGCACGTGAAGCCATTACCGTGAATGAGTGTGCCAATGTGGCGACATCGTTCCCTGTGTTCGTCGAGCTGGCGCAGCAGGTGGGTATCAAAGTCACCAAGGAAGAGAAATGATGACCACTGAAACAGGCATTGTTGCACCGGTAATTACCGTTGATGGGCCAAGCGGCTCGGGTAAAGGCACGCTGTGTAAACTGCTGGCTGAAGCGCTGGGCTGGAACCTGCTGGACAGTGGTGCACTGTATCGGCTGGTCGGGTTGGCAGCAAAGCATCATGGCGTTGCACCGGATGATGTCGATGCACTGGTGGTGCTGGCGGCGCATCTGGATGTACAGTTTGTTGCTGAAAAGGACAAAGACCTGTGCATTATCCTGGAAGGTGAAGAGGTGACCAACGCGATCCGCACCGAAGAGGCGGGTAGCTGGGCATCCAAAGTCGCAGCCATTGGTGCTGTGCGTGATGCATTGCTGGAACGGCAGCGGGCGTTTGCTGAAGCGCCGGGGCTGATTGCCGATGGTCGCGATATGGGAACGGTCGTTTTCCCGGACGCTGGATTGAAAGTTTACCTGGATGCCAGCGCTGAAGAGCGTGCCCATAGGCGGCATAACCAGTTGATTAGCAAGGGGGTGGATGCTAGTCTTCAGACAATATTAGAGGACATTCAAGCCCGCGACGCACGCGATATGAACCGTGCTGTTGCTCCGCTGAAGCCCGCATCTGATGCCGTCATCCTTGATAGTACGCAGTTGTCGATCGACGACGTTTTAGCGGCTGTGCTAGAACAAGCCAGACATTCAGGTCTACGCTGACGCGACCGGCTCACATATTGCGAGGATGGGACTGATCATGAGCGAGAGTTTTGCCGAACTATTTGAAGAAAGTCTGAAAGAGTTGCAGATGGCTCCGGGTGCCATCGTTAGTGGCGTTGTCGTGGCGATTGACGGTGATTTTGTCACTGTGCATGCCGGGCTCAAATCAGAAGGCGTTATTCCGCGAGATCAGTTTCTGGACAGCAACGGTGAGCTGACAATCGCCGTCGGGGATGAGGTCCGGGTTGCGCTTGAGGCTGTTGAGGACGGCTTTGGTGCAACCCGCTTATCCCGCGATAAAGCCAAGCGGGCGGAAGCCTGGGCAGTACTGGAATCAGCCTTTAACAACGACGAAATTGTTAAAGGCAGTATCATTGGTAAAGTCAGAGGTGGCTTTACCGTCGATCTCAACTCCATTCAGGCCTTTCTGCCTGGCTCTCTGGTTGATATACGCCCCATCCGCGATACTGCCCACCTCGAACATACCGAACTCGAATTCAAACTGGTTAAACTCGATGAGCGCCGCAATAACATTGTGGTGTCCCGTCGTGCGGTACTGGAAGCGGCTTACTCTGAAGAACGTCAGAAATTGCTGGAGTCCATGGCTGAAGGGATCACTCTCAAAGGGGTGGTGAAAAACCTGACCGACTACGGTGCCTTTATCGACCTGGGCGGCATTGATGGCCTGCTGCACATTACTGATATTGCCTGGAAACGGGTCAAACACCCCAGTGAACTGCTGACGGTGGGGGATGAGATCGATGTAAAAGTGCTGCGTTTTGACCGTGAACGTAACCGCGTTTCACTGGGGATGAAGCAGCTGACGGATGACCCATGGACCACCCTGATGCGTGATTACAGTGTAGGTGCACGGGTGCCTGCACGGGTGACCAACCTGACCGATTACGGCTGTTTTGCTGAAATTACTGATGGTATTGAAGGCCTTGTGCACGTGTCTGAAATGGACTGGACCAATAAAAATGTTCATCCATCGAAGATGGTTCAGGTTGGCGATAACATTGAAGTGATGTTGCTGGACATTGACCATGAACGCCGTCGCATCTCGCTGGGCATGAAGCAGTGCCAGCAGAACCCATGGCAGGCGTTTGCCAGCAGTTATAACAAGGGTGATCACTACAGTGGTGTGATCAAATCGATCACTGATTTCGGGATCTTCATCGGTCTTGAAGGCGGTATTGATGGTCTGATTCACCTGTCAGATCTGAGCTGGGAGCAGGGTGCTGAGGCCAGCGTCAAGAATTTCAATAAAGGAGATACGGTTGAGGCCGTTATCCTGTCTGTTGACCCCGAACGTGAGCGGATCGCGCTGGGTATCAAACAGCTTGGGGAAGACCCTTTCAGCCAGTTTGTGTCACATTCAGGTAAAGGCAGTATCGTAAAAGGGGTGCTGAGCGAGGTGACACCTCGTAATGCCACGGTACAGCTGGCTGATGGTGTTGAAGGAACGCTGAAGGCTGTTGAAGCCAGTCAGGAACGTGTTGACGATCTGACCCAGTTGTTAAAGGCAGGTGATGAGCTTGAAGCCATGATTACTATGGTTGACCGGCGCAACCGGGTTGTCAGTCTGTCGGTAAAACAGATGGCCAGACAACAGGAGCAGCAGGCAATGGCAGCGATGAAAGAACAGCGCGCCGATACCACCGGAGCGACCACCATTGGTGACCTGATCCGGGCGCAGATGAATAAAAACTCACGCTGATTACAGGGTTGCGTGAGGGAAGCCGAAGGCCTGCAACTGTGGGCAAAATAATAACAAGGTGTAGAGAAAGCGCGACAGAATGTCTGGAGGGAAGACCATGACCAAGTCAGAACTGATAGAACGCCTCGTTGACAGGCACGAGCAGCTGTCGGTCAAAGATGTTGAGTTGGCCGTGAAAACCATGCTTGATCAGATGACCGAATCACTATCCCATGGTGATCGGATTGAGATCCGTGGCTTTGGCAGTTTTTCACTGCACTACCGTGCACCGAGGGTTGGCCGGAATCCTAAAACTGGCGAATCTGTCTCGTTAACGGCAAAATACGTTCCGCACTTCAAACCAGGTAAAGAGTTGCGCGAACAGGTTAACGATAGCCTGCTGGAATGTTGAGGCTGGCATCTGCCTGAGTATCAGGCACTGAATTTACAGGGCTGCTGACGGGACTGTCAGTGGCCGTTCGATATAGCTTGATGAAAAGGGGCTGTTTCACGTGCGTTGGCTGAAAACACTGATTGTAGGGGTACTGTGCCTGGCAATGTTGCTGGTAGGGATCCTGTTTACTATTCATAACACCCAGAAAGTCATGATTGACCTGGTGGTTGTTCAACTTCCAGAAGCAAGCCTTTCTCTCTGGCTGATGGCTTTCCTGGGGCTGGGTGCTGTCTTTGGCGTTGTTCTGAGCGTCTTCACAGTGCTGGTATTACGGACCCGTCTTGGTGCTGCACGTCGTCGCTTCACAACAGCTCAGCGTGAGCTTGATGAGCTGCGTACTGCGTCACTGAAAGATGCCGTCTGAGCTGCAAAATTATTATCTGATAATCCCGCTCTTCTTCGCGATCGGTATTGGCTGGTGGCTGGGGAGGCGGGAGCGTGCCAGGCCGCCGGTGCGGCCTGGCACTGATCTTAGCCAGGAATATTTTGCCGGGCTGGATTACCTGTTAAATGAAAAAGTGGATGAGGCGATAGAGAGCTTTATCCGTGCACTTGAAATCAACTCTGATACCATTCCTGCCCATCTGGCGCTCGCCAAACTGTTCCGTCGCAAAGGTGATGTAGATCGTGCAATTCGCATGCATCAGAATCTGCTGGCCCGCCCTGATCTGACTCATGATGACTCGCTGCGGGTACAGATGGCGCTCGCCCGTGATTACTATGCCGTTGGCTTGCTTGACCGGGCTGAGAATTTGCTGCTTGAAATCATTCGCCAGGGGCCGCCGCCGAAAACCCGTTTTAATGCGCTGTCTTTACTGATCAAACTGTACGAAAAAGAAGGCGAGTGGGCGCAGGCTCTGTCCAGCGCTGATAAAATGGAGCCGGATGAGCAGCGTGAGCTTAAAGTGGAATTGGCCCATTACTGCTGTGAGCAGGCAGAGGCCGCGCTGGCAGCAGGTGATAGCTGCCTGGCTCGGCAGCATCTTAAAGCCGCAGCGGGCTATGATGATAGCCAGGTGCGTGTTTTTTTGCTTGAAGCGCGAGTCGAACAGCAGCAGGGGCGATGGCGTCAGGCGATCAAATGTTTTAAAAAAGCCCACGAGCGTGATCCGCTGTTTATCCGTGAAACCATCAGTGACCTTCAGGCTTGTTATGCTGAACTGGGGCGTTCCCGTGATTGTGTGAAGTATCTGAAAAAACTGATGGCAGAGGCCCCTTCAACTTCGGCGATGCTGGCGCTGGCGGAGCAGATTCACGTTCAGCGTGGCAGCTATGCGGCGGGGAGCTATATTACTGAAGAGTTGAAAAAACGCCCTTCCGTAAAGGGCTTTAATCGCCTGATGGATATTCATATTGATGATATTCCTGAGCAGGTGTGCGAAGACAGCCAGAGTCGGTTGCGGGTGCTGCGTGGCCTGACAGGACAGCTGGAGTTGAGTAAGCCGGTGTATCGCTGTAATAACTGTGGCTTTTCTGGTCGGTTATTACACTGGAATTGCCCGACCTGTAAAAGCTGGGGAACAACCCGGCCGATTCAGGGCCTTGAAGGTGAGTAATCACCTGTATTTTTATAACCAACCTGAGACAAAGAGAAACTGAATGAGCGTTGATTTGAACCGCGTAATTGTTGCCCTTGATTATGCTGACCAGCAGGACGCGCTGGCAATGGCTGAGCGTCTGGACCCGACCCGCTGTCGGGTGAAGGTGGGTAAGGAGCTGTTTACACGCAGTGGGCCTGCGGTTGTTGAAGCGCTGCACAGTAAAGGCTTTGAAGTATTCCTTGACCTGAAATTCCATGATATTCCGAACACGACCGCCAAAGCGGTACGTGCAGCGGCTGAGATGGGGGTCTGGATGGTGAATGTTCATGCCTCGGGTGGCCGCCGGATGATGGAAGCTGCCCGTGAAGAGCTGGAACAGGTAAACGGCAGCAATACCCTGCTGATCGCGGTAACCGTTCTAACCAGTATGGAACAGGCGGACCTGGCAGATATAGGCCTGAATATCGAACCGCTGGAGCATGTTAAGCGGTTGGCTCAGCTGACAGAGCGTAGCGGTTTGCATGGTGTGGTCTGTTCGGCTCAGGAAGTTGCGCCACTGCGTGAAACGATTGGCAAGGACTTCAAGCTGGTCACGCCGGGTATTCGTCCTGCTGATGCTGAGGTGGGTGATCAGAAGCGAATTATGACCCCTGCCGACGCCCTGACGGCCGGCAGTGATTACCTGGTGATTGGTCGACCAATTACCCGTGCCGCCAGCCCGGTAGATGCATTGCAGCGTATTGAGACTGAAGTTCAATCCGTACTGGCTTGATAAGCCCGAATTCTCCGCTATAAATCAAAGGCTGGCTACATGATGTAGCCAGCCTTTTTTTAACAGCACGAGGATACATGGATGAAAACTCCATCGTGGTTTGGTTCGATACTGGTTGTATTATTACTGTCGCTCTCATCGTTGAGCTGGGCAGAGCCGGTGAATATCAATACAGCAACTCAGGCAGAGCTCACCACACTTAGTGGTATTGGTGAGAAAAAAGCCCAGGCGATTGTGTTGTATCGAACAGAGAAGGGCAGCTTTGCTTCCATTGACGAGTTATTAAATGTCAAAGGTATTGGCCCGGCTACCCTGTTAAAAAATGAGCAACGGCTGAGTATTGGTGCAATTTCGTCGGCACCGGCCAGCGCTGAATAAGCTGATCCACTTGAGTGATCAGTGAAGTAAGCAGTAGTTGTTGTCAGCGATTGTGTAGCGAGGTGCTCGCAGTTACATAATCGCTGGTCCTGAATCTGTCATCCCGCCTTCAGCCCTGCATCACATACGCCAGTGCCAGTGGTATCACAGCCAGGCTGGTTATATTTCCCAGTAAGACGATTGAAGCCACCTGATGGGGCTCCTGTTGATAGCGCTCGGCCACCATATAGTTGAGCACTGCTGGCGGCAATGCCCCAAACAGCAACAGGTAGCCAAACTGAGTGTTATCCAGTTGCAGTAAAGGCTGCAAGGCGAATGCCAGTGCAATGCCACTGAGCGGGCAGAGCAGCGCGCCGAGTATGCCGATCCGCCAGTGGCTGAGGTCGACAAAGGTCATCCGTACACCCAGAGCAAACAGCATCAGCGGTATCGAGATCTGGCCCAGCATATCGATAAATGTGTAGATTGCCGGTGGCATGGTCAGGCCAGAGAAGCTCCAGCCAATGCCTGCGATGGAGGCCAGTATCATCGGATTGCGCAGTACGGCCAGCAGGTTGCTGCGGTGGTCCAGCATGTAGATGCCGACGGTAAAGTGCAGCATATTTTCTACCATAAACAGCACAATTGCTGCTGGCAGGGCTTGTTCACCAAAGGCCAGCACCACCAGGGGGATGCCCAGGTTGCCGCTGTTGTTAAACATCATCGGCGGCAGAAAGGTTTTCAGGTTGAGCTTTAATACTCTGGCAATGGGCCAGAGCAGCAGGCCTGAGCCTAGCACAATGGCGGTTGCGCCCAGTGCCAGATTACCAAATTCAGCCAGGTTAAATGATTTGGCTGACATGACGGCAAAGATCAGTGCTGGAACAAAAATATCCAGATTTAGCTTGTTCGGAATTGCCATTTCAGGCTTATGACGACGGGCGTAGAAAAAGCCGGTCAGTACAATCGCGGTCAAGGGAAAAACTGTCTGGAAAATACGTTCCAGTAATGACAGCGTGGTGGCATCCATTCAAAACTCCTGACACAACAGCCTGATAAAAAGCGCCCCCATCAATGCCCGAGAGACGGGTGGGCGGATGGGGGCGGGTGGAAAGCGTATAGGGTTACAGTGTCAGCGTCTATGGCTGACTGTAACGCCGGATTACTGGTATTTCTTACCGGTCGGAACGACCAGCACGGGTACGGTTGCCTGGCGGTTAACCTGGCGTGGAGTGTGGCTGTGATGGCCAATCCGGTTCTCATTCCCCATTACAATCAGGTCTGCTTTACTCTGTTCCGCAACCATGAGAATGGCATCGGCGTGGTTGCCCTCTTCAATGCGGAACTCGATATCCAGTTGAGGTGTTTCAGGCAGGCTGCTCAGTTCCTCCTGACAGAACTCGGCGATCCGGGCTTCCATCTGTTTTTTGATCTCGTTGATTCCCTCATCGTGCATTTTCTTGACGAGGTCGTCAGGCAGATAGTTCTGGATCAGAGCCCGGCCCAGTTCTCCGACCGGCTCCACAACGTGCAGCATGATAATGCGGGCATCATTGGCAATGGCCTGCTGAACAGCCTGGCGAAATACCGGGCGGGTGTGTTTGCCCAGTGAAGTGGTGTACAGAATGGTGTTTACTACGGGAAGTGCCATGGTCATACCCTCGTTCTGATAACCGGGACAGCGTTGGCTGGCCCGGCAGTTAGTCCATCAATCTGGCAGTGTGCGCTGCTGCCTGTATTCAGTGACAGCAGTGTTTGTGCTTGTCTGTTTTACCGATACCCGGATTGAAACTGTTGGTTGGGTCGAGCTGTGCATAGAACTCGCTCAGCTGCGTTTCTGCCTCATACAGGTGGCCTACGTTATGCTCTGCCGGGTACTTGGCTCCTTTAGCTTTGAGAAGCTCAAGCATCTGGGCTTTGATCTTTTTCGGGTCAGCCCCTTTCTTGACGATGTAGTCCTGATGGAATACATGGCACATAAAGTGGCCGTAATACAGGTTGGCAATCAGTTGTGACTGAATTTCATCAGGCAGCTTCTCCACCCAGTCCGGGTCGTTGCGGCGCAGGGCGATATCCAGTGCCAGGATATCCTCCACGTCGCTGTCATGCATCACCTGGTAACGGATAGCCGCTCCGGCAGCAGCAAAGCGGTTAAGGTAGGCTTTTTTCGCTTCATCGGCGGTGCAGCTGAAGAAGCCGCCTTTCTCATTCCCTTCACCGTCGGTGCCAAAGGTTTCGGTCAGGTAAGCGCGCGCCTCGGCAATGCCGTCATCGCTCATTTTCAGCATCAGGTGGTGTTCATACTGGTCGCGCCACTGCAACAGGCGTTTGGGCAGGGCCTGAGGCAGGCACTGGCTGAGCAGCTGCATGGCTTTGTCGGGAATATTTTTTGGCAGGAAGCTGATTTTGTTCAGGTAGGCGGTGATGGTGCCTTTAAGGGAGAATAGCTTTGGCAGCGGGTCTGTGCCCAGTTTGTCGATCATCACCAGCACATCCTTGCCGTATTTCTCGGAGATATTGAAGATATCCCGATGCATATATTCGGCGACTTCCGGCAGCTGTTTGAAGCCAGACAGTATATCGCGGCGCAGCTGCGTCAGCTGTTCGGAGCTGTTGGTGCCGATGTAAAACACCTGTTCTTGCTGAGCGACCGGGTAGGTGTCCAGCCGGACGGCAAATACTGCGACTTTACCGGCACAGCCACTGGCTTCGTACAGGCGGCGCTTGTCGGCGTTGTAGCGGGCAGGGGTGTCGGCATCGATATCACGCAGGCGCTCAGCATACTCCTGATCAGAGGCCAGCTTTTCGGTTTTTTCTACATCATTATCCGTGAAGTTACCCTGTTCCAGATTCGCCAGGATCTGCTCCGGGCTGTCTCCCAGGTTATTGATCCCCAGGTGGTTTACCAGCTCGAGCTCACCTTGTTCGTTCAGCTGGGCGAACAGCGCCAGTTCGGTATACGCCGGGCCACGTTTTACCAGTGCGCCACCGGAATTGTTGCAGACTCCACCGACTATGGAGGCACCGATACAGGAAGAACCGATCACAGAGTGGGGGGCGCGGTTGAGTGGCTTGAGCATTTTTTCCAGCGTGAACAGGGTTGCGCCGGGGAAGCTGAGTATCTGCTTGCCGCCATCGAGCAGTTTGATCTGGTTGAGGCGGGTGGTGTTGAGAATGACGATCTCGCGGTCGTAGTCATCCCCACTGGGTGTTGAACCTTCGGTCAGGCCTGTATTGGCAGCCTGCATAATCAGGATTTTATCTGCTTCGACACAGGCTTTTACGACCTGCCATTGCTGCACCAGGCTGGTGGGAAAGACAACACACAGGGCTTCGCCTTCGCCGGAACGAAAGCCTGTGCGGTAGTGTTCGGTCTGGCTGGCGTTTACCAGCACATTGGATTTGCCGACGATCTCGGCCAGGTGATCAATAAAGCTATGTTCAGACATATCAATATACCGGGGTAAAGTGTGTCCACCCTGGGGCCGCTGAGTAAGGCTCCGTGCGATCTGTGGTGCCGGTAACCGGCTTATAATAATGTTACGCAGGTGGTTGGAAGCTGACGACGGGCTGGTTATGGGATATGCGCGGCGTCGGAGTTGCAGGCAGTGACCAGAGCCGGCCGGGCTGGCTCTGATCACTGTCTGACTGATTATCAGCCGTAGGCGGTGGCAGGTAGCCAGAGCACCAGCTGTGGCCAGAAGACCAGAATCAGCAGGCCAAGCAGCTGCAGCAGGATGAATGGAATCACCCCTTTGTAGATGTCGGACAGTTTAACATTTGGTGGGCACACCCCTTTGAGGTAGAACAGGGCAAAGCCGACCGGCGGGGTTAAGAACGATGTTTGTAGTGCCATGGCGACCAGCATGACAAACCAGACCAGTTCCGGGTTATCAACCACTCCATAGCCATTAATATCCAGCCCCAGGGCAGAGATAACTGGTGCCAGTAACGGCAGGATAATCAGGGTGATCTCGATCCAGTCCAGGAAGAAGCCCAGCAGGAAGATCACACCCAGAATAAAGAACACGATACCGTAGGCACCGAAGGGCAGGCCGGTCAGGAACGACTCGATCAGTTCATCGCCGCCGAGCTCACGCAGTACCAGCGCAAAACAGGTCGCGCCGATAAAGATCGCGAAGATGTAAGCGGTGGTATTCATCGTACCGCCAACCACTTCTTTCAATACTTTGAAATTAAAACGGCGGTTGTATGCGGCTAGCAGAGTTGCACCGAATGCACCTACACCAGAGGCTTCGGTTGGTGTGGCAATGCCGGCAAAAATTGAACCCAGAACGACAAAGATCAGTGCCAGCGTCGGGGTGACCGCTTTCATAACGTTCATGAACGCTGCCATGGTGATCGGCTTTGCATCGTCAGGAATCGGGGCGGACGCTGGCTTCAGGTAGCCCACGGTCAGGATGTACATAATGTACATGCCACCGAGCATCAGGCCCGGAAATACTGCACCCATAAATAGATCGCCAACGGACAGACCGAGCTGGTCAGCCATAATGACCAGCATGATGCTTGGCGGGATCAGGATACCCAGGGTACCGGCAGAGGCGATGGTGCCCAATGCCAATGGCATGGAGTAGCCCTGCTTGGTCATGGATGGCAGTGACATCACCGCCAGTAATACCACGGATGCACCGATAATACCGGTAGAGGCGGCCAGGATAATCCCGATAGCTGTGACGGTGATTGCAAGGCCACCACGGACACGGCCAAATAGCTCCTGCATGGACTGCATCAGGCGCTCAGCAACCCCGGATTTGTCCAGCATAATGCCCATAAAGATAAACATGGGCAGGGCAACCAGAATCCAGTTGTCCATAATCTTGTAGAGCCGGTTTACGACCAGACCCAGGGTGCTGTAGTCGAGCCCGGTAATGGTATCCAGGTAGGTATCGGCCAGGTAACCAATGCCCGCAAATACAACACCAATACCGCCGAGTACCCAGGCGACAGGGATACCGGTAAACAGTAATGCGATGAACGACAGGAACATCGCAATTACAAGAATTTCATTTATATCCATTAACGCTCTCCTCGCAGCAGCAGCGTGGTATCACGGATCAGGCGCGAGATAACCGCCAGACCCAGCAGGCCAAATGAGACCGGTATTACGCTTTTAATCAGCCAGCGCCAGGGCAGGCCTGACGGTGCGGAGGAGTGCTCATTGATGCGCCATGCATCGGCGACAAAATCGAGGCTGTGCATAAAAACAATGGCGATAAACGGCAATACCAGGAACAGGATGCCGATAATTTCAACCAGATGTTTGGTACGTGCCCGCAGGCGGGAATAGAACAGGTCCACCCGGACATGGGAGTTGGTGGTCTGAGCATAGCTCAGGCCGAACATAACACCCGTGGCGTAGAGGTGCCACTGCAATTCCTCCAGCATAATCAGGCCGCTGGAGAAGCCTTTGCGCAGTATAACCTGCAGCATAATTACCAGAACAAGCAGTACGTAGACCCAGGCGACGCTCATGCCAATCCGTTGGATAAAGCGGTCGATTCCGTCGGCTAAAGGTACCGCAGGCAGCTTATCGTTTTCAGTCACTGGAAGACCCTACCCTGATGAATAAATGTGTGAATGACAGGAGACGGGAAAAGGCGACCGGGTTGACCGGTCGCCTGAGAGGAAGGCGGTTACTTAGCGCTGTGCGCGTGGCAGGAAGGCATTGGCTTCCCACAGGTTGTAGCCTTCACGGAACTGACTCATATCATCCCAGACTTTCTTGAAGAATGGGTCTGTAGCATTTTTCTCTGCAACAACTTCATCCCACTTGCTCTGGAATGTGTCGAGCATGGTCTGGTTCCAGTAGCGGATTTCTACGCCGTTTTCCTTGGCTTTCTTCATCACATCAAACTGCATCGCTTCGCCTTCGGCGATTGCGTTGGTCATCGATGCTTTACAGGTTGTTTCGATAGTTGCCTGCTGGCCTTTAGACATCTTGCCCCAGGTGTCTTTGTTGATCAGCAGTTCGAAGACGGTTGCCTGCTGGTGCCAGCCTGGGAAGTAGTTGTATTTGGCGATTTTGTGCAGGCCCAGGCGCTGGTCGATCGCTGGCTGAGAGAACTCGGTCGCATCGATGGCACCTTTTTCCAGTGCGCCAAAGATCTCGCCACCTGGCAGCTGTACAGTACCAACGCCCAGTTTTTCCATAACTGATGCGCCCAGGCCGAAGAAGCGCATGTTCAGACCTTTCAGATCTTCAGGCTTTTCGATTGGTTTGGAGAACCAGCCGGAGGTTTCTGGAGAGATGATGGCACAAGGTACAACTTTTACGTTGTAGCCGTTGGTGTCGTACATCTCTTGATACAGCTTCAGGCCGTTACCGTAGTACATCCAGGCCATGTATTCGCCAGCTTCAGGGCCGAAAGGTACGGCAGAGAACAGCGCTGCAGCCGGGATTTTACCCTGCCAGTAGCCCGCTGTTGCATAACCGGAATTCACTTTGCCGGAAGAAACCGCACCGAGGATTTCGGGTGGGCTGACCAGCTTGCCTGGCTCGTAGATCTTCATTCGGATCTTACCATCTGAGACCACTTTCAACTGCTCGGAAACCCATTTGATCGGGGAGCCCAGAGCAGGCAGGTGAGTACCAAAGGCAACAGGAGTTTTGAGCAGCAGCTTGTCAGCGGCTACCGCAGAGGTAGAAACAGAGGTTACAGCAGCGCAGAGAACGGCAGCAGAGAGCGCGGACTTCGCAAAAGTTTTCATGACACATCCTTACAGACTAGTTGTTGTTATATCAGTAATGGAGGGCGCAACAGATTCGGGCTGTTGAACACATCTCCTATGTATCATCGGAATTGGTAATACCAATTTACCGACTGGATGAGGGGCTACTTTATTGACTATCTGAACAACCTGTCAAATATTTTTTCTTGAGTTTAGGTGATATTTGCTGTTTTTCCGTACAACTTTAAGGCATTAATTAATAACTGCCAGGTCAAAACATGGAAGATTGTGCCGGTGACGGTTTCTGATTAAATGTTCTGATCAGGGGCTTTCGGAATGGATAACAAGCATAGTATTATTGGTCTTACCAATTGGTTTCTGGAGAGTTTTTAAATGGCATATCAACGGGTTAAGCAGCCGAAGATCTCAGATGTGATCATGCAGCAGCTTGAAGAGATGATCCTGGAGGGGACGCTGAAGCCTGGCCAGAAACTGCCACCTGAGCGCGAACTGGCAAAACAGTTTGAGGTGTCCCGGCCTTCCCTGCGTGAGGCGGTGCAGAAACTGGCGGCCAAAGGGTTGCTGGTCAGCCGACAGGGGGGCGGGACCTATGTTTCGGAAGATCTCGGTGGCTCTTTCTCCGATCCGTTGCTGGATCTGTTTCGCACCCATCCCGAGGCGCAATATGACCTGCTCGAGTTCCGTCATGCGCTGGAGGGGGTAACGGCGTACTACGCCGCCATGCGTAGTACGCAGGCAGATAAAGAGGCGATTCGAAAGTGTTATGAAACACTGGAAAACTACCATGCTACCAAGGCCTTCGATAAAGAAGTGCAGGCGGATGTAGACTTTCATCTGTCCATTGCTGCTGCGACTCACAACATGGTTTTACTACATATGATGCGGGCGCTGTTTAGCCTGCTGAAGCAGCATATCTGGGAAAACCTGGAAAATATTTACCCGAAACGCGGTCATCGCGACAAAATTCATCACCAGCATGGTTTGTTGATGGATGCCATTATTGCCGGTGACCCGGAAAAGGCCAAACAGGCAGCACACGCACATCTGGCCTATGTTGAAGATGCGTTGCTGGAACAGGGCAGAGAGAACTCCAGGGTTGAGCGCTCCCTGCGTCGCTCGGAGACTGTGAGCGGTCAGCCCTGATTCCACCTTATCAGCTGGCTCATTGGCCAGGGGCGTCGCCTTGCACTGGCAGGTCAGATCAGGCAGGGGCAGCGAGGCGCTGTCAGCGTTTCGACATCTTTTGTATATAAACTACAAGCTTTATCACTGTATCGGTCGTAACGTTGGTTACTTTGTGCCCTGCTGGACAATAATTTGGCATTTTTGTAGTATTACTACAAAGAGGGATGCGGTATCTCAGCAAGCACCAAAAGTGCCAGCGTTATTAAAGCCATCACAAGATATGGTCAGGTACCGGAAACGGACGACAGCGTAAACTCAGAGTGGAGAAGGCAAAGTGCAAGATTTTATTGAAGACATTGATCCCATTGAAACGCAGGAGTGGCTTGATGCACTGGAGTCCGTTGCTAAAAGCGAAGGTGACGACCGTGCGAAATACATTCTGCGCAAGCTGGGTGAACGCGCTTCTGATATCGGTGTAGGTACGGCTGAATCGCTGACTACTCCGTACCGCAATACCATCGCACCTCGTGACGAGTCCCGCATGCCGGGTGATCTGTTCATGGAGCGCCGTATCCGTTCCTTTATCCGCTGGAACGCCATGGCGATGGTTATGCGTGCCAACGATAACGATGACGGCCTGGGTGGACACATCTCGTCCTTCTCCTCTTCCGCTACGCTGTACGATATCGGTTTCAACTATTTCTTCCGCGGTAACGATGGTGACCAGGACGCTGATATGGTGTTCTTCCAGGGTCACATCGCGCCGGGTATCTATTCCCGTGCCTATCTGGAAGGTCGTCTGACTGAAGAGCAGATGGATAACTTCCGTCGCGAAGTGGATGGCAGCGGTCTGTCGTCTTACCCACACCCATGGCTGATGCCTGATTTCTGGCAGTTCCCGACTGTATCCATGGGGCTGGGGCCTATTCAGGCTATTTACCAGGCGCATGTGATGCGTTATCTGTCTGCCCGCAGCCTGATCAACCGTGGTGATCGTAAGGTCTGGGCGTTCCTGGGTGACGGTGAGTGTGATGAGCCGGAATCTCTGGGTGCTATCTCCCTGGCCGGTCGTGAGCAGCTGGAAAACCTGGTCTTCGTGATCAACTGTAACCTGCAGCGCCTGGATGGCCCGGTACGTGGTAACGGCAAGATTGTTCAGGAGCTGGAAGGTGTCTTCCGTGGTGCTGGCTGGAATGTGATCAAGTGTCTGTGGGGGCGTCACTGGGACCCACTGTTTGAAAAAGATCACAAAGGTCTGCTGCAGAAACGCATGAACGAAGTATGCGATGGCGAGCTGCAGAACTACAAAGCCAATGGCGGTGCTTACACCCGCGAACATTTCTTCGGCAAGTACCCTGAGTTGCTGGAAATGGTTGCCGACATGACCGATGACGAGATCATGAACCTGAACCGTGGTGGTCACGACCCTTACAAGGTGTTCGCAGCTTACCAGCAGGCGATGGATCATAAAGGTCAGCCAACGGTTATTCTGGCACAGACCGTTAAAGGTTACGGCACGGGTAAATCTGGCGAAGCCAAGAACGACACGCACTCCATGAAGAAAGTCGCGATTGACGATCTCAAGGATTTCCGTGATCGCTTCAACATCCCGCTGTCTGATGATCAGCTGAAAGATGTGCCGTATTACCGCCCATCTCCGGATTCTCCAGAGATGAAGTACATGCTCGACCGTCGTCAGAAGCTGGGTGGTTTCTACCCTGTGCGCCGGACTGAGTTTGAAAAGCTGGAAACACCTGCGCTGGAAGCATTTGCCAGCAGCCTGAAAGACAGCGGCAAGCGTGAACTGTCGACCCAGATGTCCCTGAACCGAGTGCTCAGCACGCTGGTGAAAGACAAGAATATGGGTGAGCGTGTGGTGCCAATCGTGCCAGACGAAGCGCGTACCTTCGGTATGGAAGGTATGTTCCGTCAGCTGGGTATCTACACCTCTGAAGGCCAGCGTTACGTACCACATGATGCTGATCAGATCATGTTCTACAAAGAATCCAAAACGGGCCAGATCCTGGAAGAAGGGATCAACGAAGCCGGTGCGATGTCTGCGTGGATGGCGGCTGCGACCTCTTACGCCAACAACAACTGCACCATGGTGCCGTTCTACATCTACTACTCCATGTTTGGTTTCCAGCGCATCATGGATCTGGCCTGGGCGGCCGGTGATATGCAGGCGCGCGGCTTCCTGATTGGTGCAACCTCGGGTCGTACCACGCTGAACGGTGAAGGCCTGCAGCACCAGGATGGTCACAGTCACCTGATGGCGCAGATGATCCCGAACTGTGTCTCCTACGACCCGACCTACGGCTACGAGCTGACTGTGATTGTGCAGGATGGCCTGAAGCGTATGTTCCAGGATCAGGAAAACAAGTTCTACTACATCACTACGCTGAACGAGAACTACGCTCACCCAGCCATGCCGGTTGGTGCCGAAGAGGGCATCATCAAGGGTATGTACCTGCTGGAAGAGGGCAAAGACGCTGAGAAGAAAGTACAGCTGTTTGGTTGTGGTTCTATTCTGCGCGAAGTACGCGAAGCGGCGGTGATTCTGCGTGATGAATACGGTATCGAATCCGATATCTGGAGCACCACCTCTGTCAACGAACTGCGCCGCGATGCCCAGGCTGCAGAGCGCTGGAACATGCTGCACCCTGAAGCCGAAGAGCGTACCTCTTACCTGCAGGATTGTCTGAAAGATCGTCAGGGTCCTGTGATCGCGTCTACGGATTATATCCGCCTGTACGCTGATCAGCTGCGTCCTTACATGGATCGTACCTTCAAGGTGCTGGGTACTGACGGCTTTGGTCGTTCTGATACTCGCAGCAAGCTGCGTGAATTCTTCGAAGTGAACCGTTATTACGTCGTTGTTGCTGCGCTCAAAGGGCTGCAGGAAGACGGTCTGGTAGAGCGTTCCGTTGTCGCGAAGGCCATTCAGAAGTTCAACATCAACCCTGATAAAGCAGCTCCGTGGACTGTTTGATCGGCTGAGTGAACAACTGACAGGTTTAGATAAGAGGATTCTATTGTGACTACGATTAACGTTCCTGATCTCAGCGGTGCATCTGATGTGGATGTGGTTGAGGTGTTTGTTGCGCCAGGCGATACGGTTGCTGAAGGTGATGCGCTGATTGCGCTGGAAACCGACAAGGCGTCCATGGAAATCGAAGCGGACAAAGCTGGTGTGATTGCCAAAATTCTGATCAACGAAGGCGACACCTGTAATGAAGGTGATGTGATTGTTGAGATTGAAGCGGGAGCAGGTGCAGCGGCACCTGCTCCAGCTGCAGAGCCAGCGCCGGTCGCTGAGGTGGCCGTTGCTGCCGCACCGGTTGCTGCCCCTGTTACTGCAGGTGGTATTGAGAAAGTAACCGTGCCGGATCTGTCCGGTGCGACGGATGTTGATGTGATCGAAGTGCTGGTGAAAGCCGGTGATCAGATCAGTGAAGGTGATAGCCTGATTGCGCTGGAAACAGACAAAGCATCGATGGAAGTACCTGCGCCAGTAGGTGGTACCGTGATCTCTGTTGCCATCAATGAAGGCGATACCTGTAACGAAGGCGATCTGTTGCTGGAGCTGCAACTGTCAGGGGCTGAAGCTGCCGCTGCAGCAGCAGTGTCGCCTGCTCCTCAGGCTGCGGTTCCTGCTGACGCTGCGCCTGCAGCACCAGCGCCGGTTGCTGCGCCAGTAGCAGGTGGCGATGAAGACGTAACCGTACCGGATCTGTCGGGTGCCACGGACGTCGATGTAATTGAAGTGCTGGTCAATGTAGGTGATGAGGTCGCTGAAGGCGACAGCCTGATTGCGCTGGAAACGGACAAGGCTTCTATGGAAGTGCCTGCGCCGAAAGCGGGTGTCGTCAAATCCATCAAGATTGAAGAAGGTAGCACCTGTAATGAAGGTGACCTGATTCTGGTGCTGGAAGTGAAAGGTGCGGCACCTGCTGCAGCACCTGCACCGGTTGCAGCAGCTGTGGCTCCGGCCAAAGCGGCTGCTCCGGCTCCAGCACCTGCTGCTGCGCCGCAGGCTGCTGCCAGCAAGCTGTCCCCAGCAGAGCTGGAGAAGAAAAACAAACTGGTGCATGCTGGTCCGGCAGTGCGTGGTCTGGCCCGTGAGTTCGGTGTTGATCTGGCAGACGTTAAGGGTACGGGTAACCGCTCCCGTATCCTTAAAGAAGACGTCCAGGCCTACGTGAAGCAGGCGCTGAAACAGCTGAAAGAAAAGCCAGCTGCGGCGGCGGTGACTGGCGGCAGTGGCATCCCAGCGATTCCTGAGGTTGATTTCAGCAAGTTCGGTGAAGTTGAGCTGGAGAAACTGAGCAAAATCGGCAAGCTGACCCGTGACAACATGTCCCGCTGCTGGTTGAACATCCCGCATGTGACACAGTTTGATGAAGCTGATATCACTGAGCTGGAAGCGTTCCGCAAATCGATGAAAGATGAAGCAGCGAAAGCAGGCGTACGCCTGACACCGCTGCCATTTATGATCAAAGCGGTTGCCAAAGCGCTGGTTGAGAATCCGAAGTTCAATGCGTCTCTGCATGCCGATGGTGAACACATCGTCTACAAGAAGTACGTGAACATCGGTATTGCTGTTGATACGCCAAACGGCCTGATGGTGCCAGTGATCAAGGATGCCGATAAGAAAGGCATCTACGAGCTGTCCCAGGAAGTGATCGAGCTGGCGGGCAAAGCGAAAGATCGCAAGCTCAAGCCAAACGAAATGCAGGGTGCATGTTTCACCATCTCCAGCCTGGGTGGCATTGGCGGTACAGGCTTCACGCCAATCGTTAACGCGCCGGAAGTGGGTATCCTGGGTATCTCCAAAGCGGATATCAAGCCGCGCTGGAATGGCAAGGAGTTCGAGCCGCGCAATATGCTGCCGCTGTGTCTGTCGTACGATCACCGTGCTATCAACGGTGGTGACGCAGGCCGCTTCCTGACCTACGTGAACGCACTACTGAGTGATATCCGTCGTCTGATGCTGTAACCCGGCCTGGATGACCTGACCGGTGAGTCGGCACCATAGCCGCCACCGGTCACTGTTACCGTTTTATTGGAACTGGTTTCCAATCCCTTGGCTCAGGCATCTTCGGATGCCTTTTTTTTAGTTTTTTTTGGCCATTCTGTTTTGTCTATTCTGTCAGTGCGCTGAACGGCGGGCTTAGAACTGGTCTTCTTCACTGCCCTGATCAAAATTAAGCTGTAACCGCCCTTGCTGGATAGTGATCGATTCCAGGTTCTGCCGCGCAAACTGCTCCGCGTCGCTATTGCCCAGCCGGTATACCGGGTTCAGGGCAAACCAGTCTGTCAGCCCCTTTTCCAGGGTCGGTTTTACTGAATTTAGCAGGGGTTGTAACAGTGCCTTCTCCTGCTCATTACCCTGCAGCCCCAGTCGGGTCAGCTTCGGCTTGACCAGGTAGACTGCACCCTCTGCATAGCGCAAACCGCTTTCCAGTTGCGGTTCCAGCTGTGCCTGTAATTGCAGTGGTTGGCCAAACAGGTTGATCTGACCGGTCAGTGCTGAGGTCAGACTCACCTGAGCGATTCCTCCGTGTTGTTCCAGTAGCCTGAGCTGCAGATCTGCCAGTTCCATTTTGAGTTGCTGCTGATGCAGATTGATTGCCAACTGGTTAAGTTGCTGCTGTTCGATCATTGCGGTCAGTTGCTGGTTCAGCTGTGACTCGCTGATGCTGTAGGCGCTGCAGCCGCCCGCCAGAGTTAGTGCGATTAGCAGGGCTGAGAGATGGAGGGTAAAACGCCGTGGTGTTCGGAGCATGGTCGTTGCCTGCAAGAGTTATATGACTGAAACCGTTACTGGCAGATGCTGGTAACCGTTCTATTGTACGCAGATGCTGATGGGCTGCAGGCTGAACATGCCAGAAAAGAAAAGGAGGCTTGCATTGAGTCGCAAATGCCTTGTGCGCGGTTGTTCGCTGCGGGTTGGGTTTGCAAGAGGTTAAAATTATCTGCGACTATGTGTGTGTCCCATTTCGGGGCTGAATGTTGATATAGAGGGATAGAATGAAAAAGGCACTGGGTGTAATGGCGCTGGCGGGGCTGCTGGCAGGCTGTTCGGATAACGAAGTGGGGGATGTCAGCCTGGGCTGGTTTACCACCAAGGATATCAAAGTCGAGATTGTAGATGATCCCAAGGTGCCAGGCGTCACCTGTCATATCAGCCATGTGGAGGCAAACCTTGACTTTGCGGACCCGTCGGATATGAGCATTGCCTGTCGCCAGACCGGGCCTATTACGATGGCAATGCTAACTGCGATTGATCGTTCGAAAAGCGGTGAAACAGTTTTTAAGACATCCAAGAGTATCCTGTTTAAGAGTCTGAAGATTCGCCGGATCTGGGATGGGGATAATAAGACTTTGATTTATCTGAGCTACTCCACCAAAGAGGTGCAGGGCAGCCATAAGCATTCTATGTCTACAGTGCCGCTATGGGGAAATCCGGTCTGGTCAGAGCTGGATCAGTTGCCTGCAAAGAAGTAAGTGCTACGCGGGTTTTAGCCTGATTGAGCGTCCGGTCGGTAACTTTCCGGTCATGTGTTTGTCACGTAATAGTCATATATTGAGGTCAGTATCATGTGGCTGTATATACCTCTGACTCAGTGTGACTGCCTTCACCGGTAGCGAAAAGGATTGCTTCGCTCATGTCTAATACCCTACGTCTTACCATTCGTGCCCGGTTGTATCTGCTTGGTTTTTTCAGTGTTGGCTCAACTGTGACTCTGTTGTTTGTGTTAGCCCTTCTTTCGGGGCAGATCGAGCACCTTAAGGATGGCTTGACGTTGCTGCAGCAGACAGAAAACCAGGTGCTCAAATTACGTCAGTATGAGAAGGATTTTGCCAATGGGCGTCGGATGGCGGAGGTCGATGCGTTCCGTGAGTCGTTTGAGTTGCTTAATAGTCAACTTGATGGTCTGGTGAGTTTTGGGTCTGAGACGGATCTGTCCAGCGAGCTGATGCAGGTCAGGTCGCAGCTGCAGGCGTATGAGGCGCTCTTTAGCAGTGTTGTATCGCAATATCGGATTATTGGCCTGACACAGGATAAAGGGCTTCGTCACGCATTACGCAAGGCAGTGCATGAGGCGGAAGCGGTGGTGCGGGAGCTACAGCAGGACCACTTGCTGATCAGTATCCTGATGCTGCGCCGACATGAAAAGGACTTTCTGTTACGCCATCAGGGTAAGTATATGCAGCGCTTTGAGGATGAGCGTAAGCGCCTGAATGAGCAGGTTGAGTCATCGCCGGTGGTTGCTTTACAGGGTGATGACATTGTTGCTGCGCTTGATGAATATGGGCAACAGTTTTATGCGCTGGTGTCCAGCTGGCAACGGCTGGGGTTGACGGCTCAGGATGGCTTGCGCGGTGAGATGGCAAAAGGTGCTATGGCTGTGGAGCATGGAATGGGGCTGCTGGTATCGCATTTTACGGTGCGCCTGAGGGCTCATATCGAAGACCTTCGTCATACGATATTTCTGGTTTCTATTGGGATGACGCTGGTTTTGTTGGTGTTGCTGGGTGTAATTGGTTATTCCATTCTGAAGCCGTTGCGGGAGGTAACCCTGCTGGTACAGGCGCTGTGCAGCCGGGAAGGGGATCTCACGATGCGATTAAACTTCGAGCATAAAGATGAGCTGGGGGCGCTGGCAGATAATATTGATCTGTTTACCGCCAAAACCCATCGAATTGTTACACAGATTGCGGAGCGGGTTGGGGTGGTAACTGACTCTGCCCAGCAGGGGGCTTCTATTGCAGAGCAGACCAGCCAGGGAGTGGTGCGTCAGCAACATGAGATTGAACAGATGTCTGGTTCGGTGCATGGCCTGGCTGGTACGGCTTCCCATGTGGCGAAACATGCTGAAAATGCGGCTCAGCTGGCGGAGAGTGCACGGATTAAGGTGGAGCAGAGTGAAGGCAGTATGACGGCCAGTGTTGGGGGCATTCAATCGTTAACCGAAGAGGTGAATAATGCTGCCCATGTTCTGTCACAGCTGGCGGAGGATAGCCGTAATATCAGCAGTATTGTTTCAGTGATCCGGGATGTGTCAGAGCAAACCAATCTGCTGGCATTGAACGCAGCTATTGAGGCTGCAAGAGCCGGTGATCAGGGACGGGGCTTTGCGGTGGTGGCGGATGAGGTGCGAAGCCTGGCGGTGAAAACCCATGACTCGACCGAGCAGATTAATGAATTTATCCGTCAGCTGCAGGAGCGTAGTGAGCATGCCGTGGCTGTGATGCAGCGGGGGACGGAGCAGAGTTCGCGCTGTATTGAACAGTCAGAGCATGCGGCACGCCAGCTGGAAGAGGTGGTGCAGTCAATTCTGTCGATTAATCAGATCACTGGCCAGATCCTTGAAGGAGCATCCGATCAGCAGCAGGTGGCGGCAGAGCTGGACCGAAATATGCGTAATATGAAAGAAGTGGCGCTGGAGGTGGCGGACGGGGCGCGGCAAACGAATGATGATAGTTTGCATCTGAATACTCTGGCGGAGGAGTTAACGCATCAGGTACAGAAGTTCCGTTTCTGATTCTGGATCACAGTTGTAGCCAGTCTGGTAGCAGGCGAAAAAAAACCGCTCAATCTGAGCGGTTTTTTGTGTCTCAATAGGTGCTTTATTTAGCGGCCTCGTAAGCGGCAGCAGCATCCATGATTGCTTTGCGAGCAGCGTCAGCGTTATCCCAGCCTTCAACCTTAACCCACTTGCCTTCTTCCAGACCTTTGTAGTTCTCGAAGAAGTGTTTGATGCGGGCTTTGGTCAGCTCTGGCAGGTCGTCGATATCCTGCACGTCTTTGTAAGCTTTAGTCAGCTTGTCGTGCGGTACGGCAACCAGTTTGGCATCTTCGCCTGCTTCGTCGGTCATGTTCAGGATGCCAACAGGGCGGGCACGGATAACGGAGCCTGGCACAACCGGGTAAGGGGTGATTACCAGTACGTCCAGTGCGTCGCCGTCGTCAGCCAGGGTGTTGTTGATGTAGCCGTAGTTCGCCGGGTAGAACATCGGCGCAGCCATGAAGCGGTCAACAAACAGTGCATCTTCTTCTTTCTCGATTTCGTATTTTACCGGGGAGCTTTCCGCCGGAATTTCGATCAGAACGTTGATGTCATTTGGCAGGTCTTTACCCGCGGATACTTTAGCGAAGCTCATGCTTGGTTCCTGTATACCGGTTATCAAATATCAGTAAGGGCCGATTATAGCGGCAGCCGGGTCAATTGTTGAATACGACTTAAGCTGTTTATACCCACAGCCTGCAGGCTGTGGGTCGGGCCCTGTGAGAAGGGCGAGCCTGTGACTTAGCGGTTCAGCGCTGCAGCATTACTGTCCTGGCTGTCGGCGTGGTACTCGATGATTACCTCAACTTCTTCTCGAGAACCCAGGGCAACAGCTACGCGCTGGTGAATCTCTTTGGGTTCAACATCCATGATGTCGGCATAGGCGGTGCTGGACAGGCCGCCGGCCTGCTCAATCAGCATGCTCATCGGGTTGCCTTCGTACATCAGGCGTAATTTGCCAGGCTTGCCCGTCTCGCGTTTATCCCATGGGTACATGAATACGCCGCCACGGGTCAGTACTCGGTGTACTTCGGCAACCATGGATGCGATCCAGCGCATGTTGTAGTTCTTTTTACGTGGGCCTTCAGCACCCTGCAGCAGGTCAGCAACGTAGCGCTGCATGTTTGGTTCCCAGTGGCGCTGATTCGACATGTTGATAGCGAATTCGCGGGTCTGTGTCGGGATCTGCACGTTTTCGTTGGTCAGGATAAAGTCGCCGGTATGGGCCAGGGTGAAGAAGTTCACGCCAGCGCCGGTGCTCAGAACCAGTACAGCGGATGGGCCATACAGGACGTAACCAGCTGCAACCTGTTTGCGGCCATTTTGCAGGTAAGCGCTTGCGTCGCTTCCGTCGCAGCCTTCCGGGGCTTCCAGGATGGAGAATATGGTGCCCACAGAAACGTTGATGTCGATATTGGATGAGCCGTCCAGTGGATCGAAGGTTACCAGGAAGCGGCCATTTTCATTGGCTGCAACCGGGTCATCTTCCTCTTCGGAGGCCATGCCACGTACCAGCGGGTTGGTGTGCAGTACGTTTTTCAGAATATCGTTGGAGATCACATCCATTTTCTTCTGGGTTTCGCCCTGAACATTGGTGACGTCCGTGGTGCCCAGTACGCCAGCCAGCGCGCCTTCGCGCAGCTGTACCGCAATTTCTTTACAGGCGATCATCAGTGTGTCGATAACTTCGATCAGCTCGCCGTCGGTGTCGTGGTGTTTCAGAAACTGGTTGAGAAGCAGAAGGTTCATTCGGAGATGATCTCTCGGGCTCTTTAGGGAGGTTAAAATAGGGCGCAAATTGTACGTTATCTGCGCCACCAATGCATGGCTGTGGTCAATTTTATTCAGTATTTTAGTGTGCTTTGCGTTAATGGGGGCTGATTATCTGGCGGTGTGGGGTCGTCGATGGCCGCAATGGAGTTGAAGCTGCTATCATAGCCGCCTGTTTTTTCCCGTGTGAGGAGCCTCTGCGTGCATATTCATATTCTCGGTATCTGCGGCACCTTTATGGGGTCCATGGCGATTCTGGCTAAACAGCTCGGTTACCGGGTAACGGGCTCTGATGCCAATGTTTACCCGCCAATGAGTAC
>Ga0193950_1000083_pt1 | contig 26313 bp, 18 predicted proteins | sample BB_1_MG_FD_144485 | JGI IMG/M metagenome (GOLD analysis project Ga0193950, IMG submission 144485) | Microbial mat bacterial communities from the Broadkill River, Lewes, Delaware, United States - BB_1_MG | ecosystem: Environmental > Aquatic > Freshwater > River > Microbial mats | place: USA...
GCTCAGCTGCTGCAGTACAGTGCCCCCCATGGCGAGCTTTACAGCCTGCAACTCACGGAGCAGCTGTTATGAGCCATCTGAAAGCGGCACTGACCGCATTGCAGTTTCTCAGCCAGATCCCGGTGCACTTTCGCAGCCCTTCTACGGAAAAAGAGGTTGGGCTGTCGCTGTGTTACTACCCACTGGTGGGGCTGCTGTTTGGTGGTCTGCTTTACGTGGCTGCATGGCTGCTGAGCGGCGCGCCGGTGCTGGTCAGCGCTGCGCTGCTGCTAATCGGCTGGGTCTGGCTCAGTGGGGCACTGCATCTGGATGGGCTGGCTGACAGTGCTGATGCCTGGCTGGGAGGCCGGGGTGACCGGCAACGCACCCTGGCGATTATGAAAGACCCCACCGCTGGGCCGGTGGCGGTTGTGGTGTTATTGCTCTTGTTGCTGCTCAAATTCAGTCTTATCCACAGTCTGCTCAGCGCAGGCCAGCTCTGGCCGCTGTTGCTTGCACCCATGGTGGGTCGGATGGCACTACCGGCCCTGCTGTTAAGCACACCCTATGTCCGTAAACAGGGGCTGGGCCGCTGGTTACTGGACTATGCGCCGCGTCGCGCGGTGTGGCTGCAGTTAAGCCTGATTGGGCTGGGTTTGCTGTTATACGCACCAGCGCTGGCACTGACAGTGTTGCCAGCGGTGGGGCTGATGCTGTGGCAATTGCGGCGCTGGATGATCTGCCGGATTGGCGGTGCCACCGGGGATACTCTGGGCGGCGCGCTGGAAATCACAGAGGTGCTGGTGCTGCTGGTGATCGTTTTGTTGCAGTTGCACATGCCACTATAGTGTAAATACGTATACTGTAAAATTACCTGGTATTGGGTTGATCCTTGGCGGGCAGCCCTCTATTCTCACTACTGATTCAATTCCGCAAAGATAAGTTCATATTTTTGCAGTGCGGTTTTCATCTATATACCGGCTACCTTTTCGCTCTGTTGTCATGCTTATGAGAGCAATCTGATCAACCAGAGGCGATGCTATGCGAAAAATTTCCGTTCGGTTAAAAGTGCTCTTGATTGCGGTAGTACCGCTACTGGTGATCACCGCTGCCCTGATGGCCATTGCCCAGGTACAGCTGGTGGATCTGGGCGAACAGGAGATCAGCCTGGCCCGTGCCGATATGATGAAGCAGAAACAGCGCGAGCTGGAAGATCATGTGGTGATGGCCTTCAGTGCTATCAAACGGGTGCACCAGGATAAAAGCCTGAGCCGTGAGCAGGCACAGCGCAAAGCCAGCCAGATCCTCACTGACCTCAGCTACGGCAATGACAACTACATATTTGCTTTCGACTATGCTGGCACCACCCTGGTACATCGACAGAACCCGACGCTACTGGGTAAGAACCTGATTGGTTTAAAAGATGTAAACGGCAAGTTGATGATCCGGGACCTGATCAGCACGGCCCGTGCCGGTGGTGGCTTTGTTAATTATGTCTGGACACTCCCTGATGGCAGTAGTGGCCCCAAGCTGAGTTACGCACGCACACTGCCAGACTGGCAGTGGGTGATTGGTAGTGGCTTTATGGTTAATGATATTGATCAGTATGTTGCACAGCTGCGCCAGGAAACCCATGCGCAGATCCAGCAGACACTGGTAGCTGTGCTGCTTGTGGGGCTGGCACTACTGCTGATTATGATGATCGCCGCCAGCTGGCTGTCCAGCCGGCTGGTGAGCCCGCTCAGCCTCACTGCTCAGGCAATGCGTAATATTGCTGAGGGGGAAGGGGATCTGACCCGCTGCCTGGAGGTGGGCAGTGAGGATGAAGTTGGCGAGGTGACCCGTGGTTTTAACCGCTTCTCAGCCAAAATCCGGGCACTGGTCACTGAGGTAAAAGACGGTATCCAGGAGCTGACCGGTGCGACCCGAGATATGCAGGGCGTGGTACAGGCGACCCATGATGAAGCGCAGAACCAGAGCATAACCACACGTCAGGTGGCAGCGTCGGTACATGAAATGGCGCTGTCGGCGCAGCAGGTTTCAGACAGTGCTCAGGCGGCGGCAAGTTCTGCGGATGCAGCAGATCACCAGGCACAACAGGGTCAGCAGCTGGTGGAAGATACCATTTCGACCATTGCTGATCTGGCCTCTGAGGTGAATACCGCGGGCGAGGCGATCGAGCGGCTGGACTGTTTTGCTGATCAGATCACCGGAGTGGTCAATGTGATCAAGGATATCGCTGATCAGACTAACCTGCTGGCGCTCAATGCCGCGATTGAAGCTGCGCGGGCGGGCGAGCAGGGCCGGGGGTTTGCGGTGGTAGCCGACGAGGTACGTTCACTGGCAACCCGGACCCAGAGCAGCACCGAGGAGATTCAGCAGATGGTTGATCAGCTGCTGACTGGTGTTGCCACGGCGGTCAGTGTGATTGACAGCAGTAAGGTACGTACCTCTGAAACGATCCAGCGTGCGCGCCAGGCGGGCAGCTCACTGACTGAAATCACCAGTGCCGTCAGCCATATCTCCAGTATGAATACCCGGATTGCTGATGCTGCCCACCAGCAGTCAGAGGTTGCTGAAGCCATTCGTCACAATGTGTTGCACATTGCTGATATTGCTCAGCGCTCTGCCCTGCAGGCTGATACCCTGGCTGGTACTACGGATGAGATGGCGCAACTGGAAAAACGGCTGAGCAATATGATTCGCCAGTTTCAGGTTTGAGCCTTTCCCTGGCGAGCACTCGATTTCTCCCCTTGCGGTGATAAGTAACCCTGGTTGCTATCACCGCTTTCTTTTCTGTGGCTGAACCTTTTTGTCACTCCTGCCGTTTTTTTTGCTCAGCAGGTACCCGGTCAGACTGCAGTCTGAAGTACTACAGTTGCAGTCAATACGGGCTGATGGTGATTGTGAAATAGACAGGTTTTCTGGGGTTAACAGAGCTTTAGCACTAAATAATAATGAAATAGATGATTATGTTATTAAACTTTGGTGCTATCTGTGTTGAGTATTCTGTCACTGTTCTTATAACCTGATCGTTCGTTCTATCGCGTTGAAATAATAACCCTGCATAAAAACTGACAATAAAAGCAGGGCAGCGCCGATGGCTTTTTCAGGCAAGAGTGTTTTAAGGGGACAGGCATGGGTGCTTTATCTGTACGGCTAAAGGTGCTGTTATTGGCCGTGGTGCCACTGGTGGTGATTACTGCCGCCATTATGCTGATAGTACAGACGCAGTTGAAAACGCTGGGTGAGCAGGAGATTGAACAGGCACGCAGCCAGATGGTAAGCGAGCGCCGTCAGGCGCTGAAAGACTACACGGATATGGCGATCAGCAGTATTGAGGGGATCTATCAGAACCGTGCACTGCCGCGGGAACAGGCGCAGAATCAGGCTAAGCAGCTACTGACCCGGCTGACCTACAACGGCAATAACTATATCTTTGTATATGACTACCAGGGAACAAACCTGGTGACCCGGCCAAAGCCGGAGCTGGCTGGAAAGAACCTGATGGGGCTGCAGGATAAGGCCGGTCGTTATCTGGTGCGTGACCTGATCAGCATTGCCCGCCAGGGTGGTGGCTATCTGGAGTACCTGTGGTCCAAACCGGACGGTAGCGGCAATGGGCCAAAACTGAGCTACGCCACTACGTTACCCGACTGGCAGTGGATGATTGGGACCGGTTTTATGATCGATGATATTGATGATCAGATGCTGGTGCTGCGGGCGGAAATGGCGGACAAGATCAGCGCTACTTTATGGAGTATTTTTGCTGTCGGGGTGGCTGTATTGCTGCTGATTGCCGGTGTTGCCAGCCTGATCAGCGGGCGGATTGTTGCACCACTAAGCTCCACTGCCCACGCCATGCGCGATATTGCCGAAGGTGAAGGGGATCTGACCCGACGGCTTGCCAGCCGTAATGCGGATGAAGTGGGTGAAGTGACGGATGGCTTTAATACGTTCGCGGAAAAAATCCATACCCTGGTCAGCGAAGTCAAAGCAGGTGTTACCGACCTGACCAGCGCGACCAGCCAGATGGAAGGGGTGGTACATAGCACCCATGAGGATGCCAACCTGCAACGGCTGGAAACCCAGCAGGTGGCGGCTGCCATTCATGAGATGGTGGCGGCGGTACAGCAGGTCGCGGGCAACGCCTCTGAGGCTGCACAGGCTGCAAGCAACGCTGATGCACGTGCCGTTGAGGGCCAGAGCCTGGTGGATGGCACCATCGATACCATTACAGACCTGGCGCAGGATGTGAATGAGGTCGGTGGTGCGATTGAGCAGCTTGATACCTACACCGATCAGATCACCGGTGTGGTTAATGTGATCAAGGATATCGCTGAGCAGACCAACCTGCTGGCATTGAATGCAGCAATCGAAGCCGCCCGTGCCGGTGAGCAGGGGCGTGGTTTCTCCGTGGTGGCGGATGAAGTGCGTACCCTGGCAACTCGCACGCAGGTCAGCACCGATGAGATACAGCAGATGATCGACCGGTTACTCAGTGGTGTTGCTACTGCAGTGTCGGTTATTGAACGCAGCAAGGTAAAAGCAGGTAGCACTGTAGAGCAGGCCCAGGCGGCGGGGGAAGCGCTGGCAGAGATTACCGGTGCCGTGAATACCATCAGTGAAATGAATACGCAGATTGCCAGTGCGGCTGAGCAGCAGACTGCCATGGCTGAAGAGATCAGCAGTAGCGTACATAGCATTGCCGATATTGCGGACCGTTCTGCAGGGCAGGCGGACCAGTTGTCGGGCACAACGGGTGAGATGAGTCAGCTGGAGCAGCGTCTGAACGGGCTGATTCAGCAGTTCAGGGTGTAAGCTTTCCTGCTTATCCTGTGGATGAATAACAGCGGCCTGCGGGCCGCTTTTTGCTGCCTGTGAGTTTATGGCTGGCAGAAAAAACGGCCCATTGATTGCTCAACGGGCCGCCTGAAAAGAGTCTTGCCTGGTTGGTATTACGTGTTAACCGCCAAGGTACGCCTGACGTACCGCTTCGTTGGTTAACAGTGCGTCACCGCTGTCTTCCAGAACCACCCGGCCATTCTCCAGCACATAACCGCGATCGGCGATGCGCAGTGCCTGGTTGGCGTTCTGTTCAACCAGGAAGATGGTGACACCGTCGTCACGCAGCTGCTGGATGATATCGAAGATCTGCTGGATGATGATCGGTGCCAGGCCGAGCGAGGGCTCGTCCAGCAGGATCATCCGGGGTTTGGACATCATCGCACGGCCAATGGCCAGCATCTGCTGTTCGCCACCGGACATGGTGCCCGCACGCTGGGTGTAGCGCTCTTCCAGTCGAGGGAACAGTTTCAGCACCTGCTGAGCGGTTTCTTCGGCTTCAGCTTTTGGCCGGTGGTAGGCTCCCATAAAGAGGTTCTCTTCCACGGTCATACCGCTGAACACCCGGCGGCCTTCCGGCACGATGGCCAGACCTTTCTGCATGATCTGCGAGGTTGGCTGGCCGGTGATCTCTTCACCATCAAAGTGCACGGTGCCAGAGCTGGCCTGAGGGTCACCACAGAGGGTCATCATCAGGGTGGTTTTACCGGCACCGTTGGCACCGATCAGGGTCACGATCTCACCCTGTTTGACCTCCAGAGAGACATCATGCAGTGCCTGGATCGGGCCATAGTGGGTGTTGACGTTGTTAACGCGCAGCATCTTATTCTTCCCCCAGGTAGGCCTTGATTACATCCGGGTTATTCTTGATCTGATCGGCGTTACCGTCGGCCAGGGGGGTGCCCTGGGCGATAACGTAGATGTGATCAGAAATACCCATAACCAGTCCCATATCATGCTCGATCAGCAGCACCGAAATTTCGTGCTCATCACGCAGCCGTACGATCAGCTCGTCAAGCTCTTTGGTCTCATTCGGGTTCAGACCTGCTGCGGGCTCATCCAGCAACAGCAGCTCCGGCTGAGTCACCATGCATCGGGCGATCTCCAGACGACGTTGCTGGCCGTAAGACAGATTCCCCGCTTCACGGTTGGCGAACTCGAGCAGATCGACCTCTTTCAACCAGTGAGCAGCGCGGTCCATCGCTTCCTGTTCCAGCCGCTGGTAGTTACCGGTTTTGAACAGGCCGGACAGCAGATTGGTGTTGAGGTGACGGTGCTGGGCGACCAGCATGTTCTCAATCACGGTCATTTTGGAGAACAGACGGACGTGCTGGAAGGTACGGACCAGGCCCTTGCGGGAGATCTGGTAATCTTTCAGCCCGGCCACTTCGTGGCCGTTGAACATCACGCTGCCTTCGCTGGGAATATAGAACCCGGACAGACAGTTAAAAACCGTGGTTTTACCCGCCCCGTTGGGGCCGATAATGGAGACGATCTGACGGTGCTTGACCGCCAGATTGACTTTGTTAACCGCCACCAGGCCGCCGAAGCGCATGGTGAGGCCATGTACATCGAGGAGTAACTGGCTCATTGCTTCAGCTCCAGGTGGGGACGTTTCATTGGTACCAGACCTTCTGGGCGCCAGCGCATCATCAGTACCATCAGCAGGCCGAACATCAGCATGCGGTACTCAGAGAACTCACGGGCCAGTTCCGGCAGGATGGTCATCACGATTGCGGCCAGAATAACCCCGATCTGTGAACCCATGCCGCCGAGTACCACTATCGCCAGGATAATGGCGGACTCGATAAAAATGAACGACTCCGGGCTGATAAAGCCCTGACGTGCAGCGAAGAATGAACCGGCGAAGCCTGCTGTTGAGGCACCCAGGGTGAATGCAGACAGCTTGATTGCGGTACGGTTCAGACCCAGCGAGCGACAGGCGATCTCATCTTCACGCAGTGCTTCCCAGGCGCGGCCAATCGGCATACGCATCAGGCGATTGATCAGGTAGATCACGAAGATCACCAGCAGGACTGCAATCAGATAGAGGAAGATAACTTTGTAGGAGCTGGAGTAGCTGATACCAAAGAAATCATGGAACGTCTGTGCGCCTTCGGTTTTCGCCCGGCGGGTGAACTCCAGCCCGAACAGGGTTGGCTTGGCGATGCCGGAGATGCCGCTTGGGCCGCCGGTGACATTGGTCCAGTTGTTGAGCAGGATACGGATAATTTCACCGAAACCCAGCGTCACAATCGCCAGATAGTCACCGCGCAGGCGCAGTACCGGGAAGCCCAGTACAAAGCCGAACAGGGCGGCAAAACCGGCGGCCAGTGGCAGACAGATCCAGAACGACAGGCCAAAGTACATCGACAGCAGGGCGTAGGTGTAGGCACCCACGGCGTAGAACGCCACAAAGCCCAGATCCAGCAGACCCGCCAGACCGACTACGATGTTGAGGCCCAGCCCCAGCATGATGTAGATCAGCGTCAGCGTAGCCAGGTCAACCGAACCACGGGAGACCATAAACGGCCAGATGATCAGGCCCACCACCAGCGCTGCAATCAGCCATGGTTTGAGGGTGGCCATTTTCTGGCCTTTGGGCAGCAGGCCGCCAACGTTGGGTTTTGGCAGTTTGCCGAAGAGGGCGTCGACCTGATTGGAGAAAAGCTGGGAGAGGAACACCAGAGTGATGCCCAGCCCGATCCATGTCCATTGTTCTGCGGTAGCACCGCGAACAGCAAGGGTGGTGCTTTCGGTATCCAGTTTCACGCCGATCATCAGACAGGCGAGCACAAAGGTGATACCGGCGGCAAACAGCGCGCTATAGAGTTTATTATTATGCATCAGACTTTCTCCACCTCCGGTTTACCCAGCAGACCCGACGGGCGGAACAGCAGGATCAGAACCAGCAGACCAAAGGAGACGACGTCCTTGTATTCCGATGGGAAGTAGGCGGAAGTCAGGGCTTCAGTGACACCCAGAATCAGGCCACCCAGTACCGCGCCCGGGATGGAACCGATGCCGCCCAATACCGCAGCAGTAAAGGCTTTGAGGCCCGCGATAAAGCCGACAAACGGATTGACCACACCGTAGTACAGGCCCAGTAGCAGACCGGCAACGGCAGCCAGTGCGGCACCGATGATAAAGGTCAGGGCGATGGTACGGTTGGTGTCGATGCCCAGCAGGTTGGTCATGCCCAGATCTTCAGAACAGGCGCGACAGGCGCGGCCCATACGGGATCTGGAGATAAACAGGGTGAGGGCGGTCATGGTCGCGAAAGTGGTAAACCAGATCAGCGCCTGCATGTACGAGAAGGACACCTCGAACACCGATGGATCACCAAAGGTCCAGCCGCCGGTGATCTGCGGGGGCAGAGCAACATCGCGTGAACCCTGGGCCAGAACCACGTAGTTCTGCAGGAAGATCGACATACCGATCGCGGAGATCAGTGGAATCAGACGGTTGCTGCCACGCAGCGGGCGGTAGGCAACACGTTCAACAGTCCAGCCATAGGTACTGGCCATGACAACAGCCACAATCAGCGCGACAATCAGAATGACCGGCAGGCTTACCATGCCCATGCCTAACAGACCGGCAATAACGATAAACGTTACGTAGGAGCCGATCATGTAAATTTCGCCGTGGGCGAAGTTGATCATACCGATGATGCCATAAACCATTGTGTAGCCGATGGCGATCAACGCGTAAGTGGACCCGATCGTCAGCCCGTTAATGAGCTGCTGAATAAGGTATAGAAGAGTTTCGGTCATATTTCGGGACCCGGATAGCAGAACACCTTGCTACCGGATCACGGCAGCAAGGTGTTCAGAGGTTCAGACAGGCTTACTTGACAGGGGTTTTGGAACCGTCCTGGTGCAGGGTGTATACCTGGAACGTTGATTCGTTCAGGTCACCTTTCTGGTCGTAAGAGACCTTGCCAATCGCTGTTTCCAGCGGGTTGGAGCGGATGTGCTCAGCCATCTTCTCCGGGTCAGTACCACCGGTTTTGATGATCGCATCCTGCATCAGCTCAACGGCAGCGTAAGCGGTGAATACGAATGGGCCGGTTGGGTCTTCACCCTTGGCTTTGATGTTGTTCACGCGCGCCTGGTTGACCGGGTTCTGGTCGAAGCTCTTCGGTGCTGTTGCCAGCACGCCTTCAGAAGCTTTACCGGCAATCTTCGCCAGATCGCTGTTTACGATGCCTTCAGGGCCCATAAACTGAGCATCAAAGCCTTTTTCGCGGGACTGACGCAGGATCAGGCCCAGCTCCGGGTGGTAACCACCGTAGTAAACGAAATCGACGTTAGCCTTTTTCAGTTTGGCGATCAGCGCGGAGAAGTCTTTATCACCTGCGGTTACACCTTCAAACAGCACCGCTTTGGTGCCAGCTTTGTCCAGTGTGGTTTTAACCGTAGTAGCCAGGCCTTCACCGTACTGCTGTTTATCATGGATAACAGCCAGACGGGCAGGTTTAACGCTGTTCTGAATGTGCTCAGCGGCCAGTGTGCCCTGCAGGCTGTCCAGACCGATGGTACGGAAGATCAGCTGGTGACCCTTCTCGGTGATCGACGGAGACGTAGACGCCGCCGTAATCATCAGAATGCCTTCTTCTTCGTAGATATCAGAAGCTGGCTCCGTGGAGCTGGAACACAGGTGGCCAACAACGTGCATGACGCCGTCATTGACGATCTTGTTGGCAACAGCAACAGCCTGTTTCGGGTCACAGGCGTCATCGTAGATTACGCCTTCAAGCTGCATACCATTAATACCGCCAGCTTTGTTGATATCGTCGATAGCGGCCATAACGCCGATCTTCTGCATATCACCGTACTGTGCAACCGGGCCAGTAGCTGGGCCAGCCAGACCGATTTTGAGAGTGTCTGCGTGTGCAAGAGAGGTGGTGGCCATAACAGCCAGTGCGACTGCTTTAAGCGTCGTTTTTATAGTTTTCATTCAATCTGCCCCATAGAGTGGATTCAGTCGTATTTTTTTAGTTTTGAAACCTGGATGGACTCTTTTCAGCGGTAAACACTACCGTCACATTTCTTATGAATCAATGCCCTGAGATCAATTGTTGTTCAAGCTGATTAATTAGCAAATTCTTAATCAAAGGTTGCCGGTTAATTCGTTGAATAGTTTGTAAACAATCTGTGATTTCTGTGGTCGAACTCTGTGTTGCCCCAGCTACAAATGAGTATGGCGGGCTTAGCTGGGGATGTTTATATCTGCTTGATTTTTAAGGGTAATTCATAGGCGAAAGGAGCAAGGCTGGAATGTTGCACAGCAAAGCAGCGCCTGATCAGTGATTTTCAGGGGTATGTATGACTTTAGCAGCAGAGGATTTCCTGCTCTACGCTTATCAACATCGCTAACGCACGTCGGCGTGCGGAAGGAGGCGTTATGGAGCAGCAGCGTGGAGTTTCAATACCGGGACGATTGAATCAGCAGCATTTTACCAGCCTGGTCAGTCTGTTTACGGATGTCTGTCATCGTTATGGCTCACGCCCGGCGTTCAGCAGTTTTGGCCGCTGCCTGAGTTATAGCGAGCTGGCACAGATGTCGGCGGCATTTGCCAGTTATATACAGCACTTTACCGAGCTAAAGCCGGGGGATCGAATCGCTATTCAGATGCCCAATATGGTGCAGTATCCGGTAGTGCTGTTCGGTGCGTTGCGGGCTGGGTTGGTGGTGGTGAATACCAATCCGCTCTACACCAGTGCGGAGATGCGCCATCAGTTCTGTGATGCCGGGGTAAAAGCGGTGGTGATTCATAAAAGCATGGCCCATAAGCTGGAACCGATTATTGATCAGACACGGATTCAGCATCTCTTTGTGACCCAGATTGGTGATCTGCATGGCATGTTCCGGCGGGCTGTGCTGAACGGGGCAATCAAATACCTCAAGCGGATGGAGCCTGAGTACTTGCTCCCTGGCGCTGTGGAGCTGACCGAAGTACTGCATCGAGGTCAGCCCGAGCAGCTGATGGAGCACCGGTCGCGACCGGAAGATCTGGCTGTTCTGCAATATACGGGCGGGACCACGGGTACCTCAAAAGGGGCGATGCTCAGTCATGCAAATCTGATTAGTAATCTGCTGCAGGTGTCTGAGCGGCTGAAGGGGGCTCCTGATGGCTGGCAGCAGGATGTTGTCTCCCCGTTGCCGCTCTACCATATTTACGCCTTTATTATCTCGCTGGTGGTGATGGAAGCAGGTGGCCATAGCCTGTTGATTACCAATCCACGAGATCTGGATGGGTTTACGAAAACCCTGCGTGGACGGTCGATCAGTGCCTTTATCGGCCTCAATACGCTGTTTTCCGCATTATGCAACCATGCTGGCTTCCGCCAGCTGGATTTTGATCAACTTAAACTTACCGTATCCGGCGGCATGGCATTGACTCATGGTGCGGCAGACCGCTGGCTGCAGACGACTGGCTGCCCGATTATGGAAGGCTATGGCCTGACAGAGGCATCCCCGGTGGTGGCGTTTAATCCGCCAGGTGCTGTGCAGCTGGGAACCATCGGCCTGCCTGTCAGCGACTGTGATGTGAAGCTGATTGATGAGCAGGAACAGGAGGTTATGCCTGGTGAATGTGGTGAGCTGTGTGTCAGTGGCCCTCAGGTGATGCAGGGATACTGGCGACAGCCGGGTGCAACAGCAGCCTGCTTTACCCGTGACGGTTATCTTAAAACCGGGGATATGGCACGCCGTGGCGGCGATGGCTACCTGACGATTGTCGACCGTATTAAAGACATCATTATTGTATCGGGCTTTAACGTTTATCCCAATGAACTGGAAGATCTGATCAGCACTCATCCTGATGTGCTTGAGTGTGCTGTGGTGGGGGTACCTGATCGGGAAACCGGTGAACGGGTACGGCTTTTTGTGGTGCCTGTGGATATGCCGCGCTTTGATGAAACGGCATTGCAGAGCTGGTGTCGTCAGCAGTTGGCGGCTTACAAGGTGCCGAAGGATATTCAGTGTCTGGATACCTTGCCTAAAACCCCGGTTGGAAAGGTGCTGCGTCGCGCATTGCGCCAGCCTGTTTCTGCCATGCCCCGATCAGGCGACAACCCTGGCGTCGAACAGCAGGCATAACGTTCACTCGCCAGTTTTATAACCCGGACTGTACACGGCCCTGTGTGAATGCCGGACTGAATAAGAGGAAGAGTGATATGAGACGACTGAGCTGGATTGCAGCGGCGCTGGGGGTCTGTGTGCTGGCGGGCTGCGGCGAAACCACGCCAACCAAAAAACAGTCACTGACCGCGAAGGCAACACCAGAGCAGTCTGCCCGGCTGACCTATAGCTCGCATCCCTGGACGGATGCTATTTCTGTATGGCATCGGCCCGACCTGACAACTACAGAGCTGAAAGGCTATCGGGGTTTTATGATGGAGCCGGTCGTGATGGCCCCGGAGGGGCAGATGAGCAACCCGCGGGTGCGGGCGGTGAAGGCTGATATTATCCAGACCCGCTTCCCGGCTATGATGGCCAGTGCGATGCATCCGCGCTACGAGTTGGTGTGGGAGAAGGGAGAGCGTCAGATGAAAATGCAGGTAGTTTTACTGGCCGCAGCGAAGAAGCCACAGCCTGGCGATGTACTGAAATATCTGCCCGTAACGCTCGACCTCAATGCTCAGGATAAAGCAGGGAAACCGCTGGTTAAGCGCATTACTGTTGCTGCTGCCGGGTTGCGTATTGATCTGATGGATGCACAGACCAATGCACCGCTGTTGTCGATGCTTGATACTCTGGAAGAAGTGAAAGCCGCCTGGCGTCAGGAACCCGGTGCACCTTTGATCGACCTTGAGCAGCTGGTACGGCACTGGGCTGTGAAAGTCCGTTTTAACCTGGACTCATTACAGGAGCCAGAAAACCAGCGGCTGGGAAGTGCTGGCTGACTGAAAGCTGCCTGACAAAAGCCGCTGTCGGATTTACCTGATCGCGGCTTCTGTCAGATGGGCTTGTGTTCCTTTTCAGGTGGATTGTGCGGTGTGGGCTTTAAGCGCCATTTCCAGCCGCTCGATCAACTGGCTGAAAGATTCGTGGTGCTGATGTGTTACCGTGACCGCCTGCGCTTTTAGTTCGGCGTTATCACTGAACTGATGTTGTTCCAGTCGCCGTAGCAGCCCTTCCAGCAGAGGGCTGGCACGCTGCTCCCCCTGCTCGGGCAGAAGTATCAGAAACTTGCTGCCGTCCCAGCGGCCAAGCTGAGCATTTGTTGGCAGGTTTTCACGTATCAGCTGGCAGGCTTCGCTGATCACCAGATCACCAATGGTATGGCCGTGCTGGAGGTTGATCTGCCGTAGCAGGGTCAGGTCCAGCAGAATCAGTGAAAGCTGTACGCCGCCATGGATGCAGTGGTTAAGCTGGTGCTGCAGATCGCTGCTCAGTTTTAACCGGTTGCGTGCTCCGGTCAGTGGGTCGCGCTGAGTCAGTCGTTCGAGCCTTGCATTGCGATCGCTGAGCCGGTTATTAAGCTGGCCGAGCTGGTTGCGTGTTTGCGAAATTCGGTGGCTGCGGTAGTACAGCAGACCAATCGCCAGAATGGCCAATGCGCCAAGCTGGTAGAGCAGGGTGTAATTGGGTGCTTGCTGTAGTTTTACGGTATACCAGCGTTGCAGAATACTATTAGTGGCGCTGGCGGGTAACTGGCTGACAATCGTTTCAAGCTGTTCAGTCAGTGCTGGGTCGTCTTTGCGCACGCCCACGCGAAGCTGGTGGCTGAAACCGGTGTCGCCAGCAATTTTCAGGTTGCCCAGTCCCTGTTCCTGGATCAGCCGGGTTGCTGTCAGCAGCGAGGCAACGGTTGCATCAAGCTTGCCGGAGGCAACCTGACGGAAAGCATCCCGGACTGAGTGGGCGTATACCCGCTGGACTGCCGGGTGATCCCGGATCAATATCTCGTCATAGATATAACCACTGACGATCCCCAGCTGTTTGCCATGCAGTGCTGCAAAGCCATCCAGGTAGTCGGCATCGCTGCGGGCGATAATTACAACGGCTGATTCAAGGTAAGGGCTGGTGAAATTTAGAAATTTCTGTCGTTCCGGGCTGCTGTTTATGGCGGGAACCAGGTCACATTTACCGGCCCGGGCCAGTTCTATTGTTTCTGCCCAGCTGTGGGTTGGGATCAGTTTCAGCGGGTGTGAGAGCTGCTGGCCGATCAGTTGCAGAAAGTCGGCAACAATCCCTTCGTGCTGGCCTGCTTTGTTGATCTGCTCGAATGGCATCCAGCCTGGGTCCACACAGTAACTCAGTTGGCGGTATTGCTGGGTCAGGCGTGTTGCGCTGTGGTCTGTGGGTGTTACCAGCTCAGGTGTTGCCATGGCCAGCGGTGCCAGCAGGAGCAAAATCGCCGCTTTCAGGCTTGCCTTCAGGTTGAACAGTGGAGGTAAGGTCATGCAACACTCGCTCTACAATCTGACTACGCGTATCTCCTAAATTTAGCAGCCTGTCGGCTTTTGTCGATCGTAACCGGAAGTGAGCGGATATCGCCGCGGGTGTTCAGGTATAAATTGTGCCGCTTGCTGAATGGCTTATGAATTCTGCGAGACGTTCTATCCGGCAACTCGAACTGCTGGCAGAGGTCTAAGAGGTGTCTGATATAGCTGAACGAGGTGATTTGTGAAAGCTGTTCTGGCTGTGCTCATACTTATGTTCGGTGTCGGTGGGATCACACCTGTCATGGCGTCCTCCTATTATAGCTCTGCAGACGTTATCTCTACCCATTACGCAACTGATGGCTGGGGTTTGCAGGCAGGCTATAAGGTGCATCGTACCCATGGTCATCATGGTTACCGTGCTCGCCATGGCCGCTATTACCGTTACGGAGGACGCTATTACCGTAGCCGGAACTATTACCCGGCGGGGTTTTATGGTGGTTACCGTGGCCGGTACTGCCGTTAGCAGCCGAACGTCGATAATTTGACCAAACTGTAACAGTCTACGCTGAGGCCCGCAGTCTGTGGGCTTCAGCCGATATCCATGTAGCTGGTATGGGTTGTCCCAAGGGTTATCCACAGAATATGTGCATAACACTTTGGTATATATCCGTGTCTGGGTGTTTATGCTTGCTGATGCATGGGTTGTCAACCACTGGGATGCAGGCTGATAGAGGGTGAGCCGGATGCTTATGGCGACGAGGCTTTCTACTTTGGTTTGATTAAGGGTATTTATTCGTTTTACCTTGCGCCTGATCAATAGTGAATTTTTTGTTTATGTCCCAACCTGTCCGTTTGGGAAAAGCGAACTGACGTTCTGTCACCTTTGTTTACATGTGCGGTTCATGATTCAGCACTCCTCTGCTGGTTTTACGGAAGCAAAGCTTAAAATAAAAATAGTGGGTCTATTTAAATAGGCCACGATCATGCATTTAAGGGGGCATGATGAGCGAGTCTCGTAGTCTGTATAATATTATTGAGCAGACGCTATTTTTTACGCTAACACGAAAAATTATTGCCAATGTCGCTGCGCTCATACTGCCGCAAGCTGTTTTATTGGTCTTTACGTCGTTTGTATTGTCCGGAATAAAGCAGGATCTTGAAAAAATAACACACAGTTTGCCTGAGATTAGTGCCTTTCATGCCGGGCTGGATGCACTCTGGCTGGCTCAACTGGTTGCACTGCTGGTGGTTATCCTGATGGGGGTTGGTGTGGTTATCGGGATGCGGTTTCTATTTTTGCGTCCGATACAGGGAATGACTCGGGTGCTCGGCAATGATGAAGGAAGGCCAGGGGATTTATCTGCCACCTTACCTGTGTTTACGGTAGATGAGATCTCGGGGATGGCCAAGAGTTATAATGGCTTTACTGATCAGCTGCGGCAGATGATTGTTGAAACACGGCAGCGCAGTGTGCAGGTTGGGGTGGAAGCTGCGCATCTGCAAAGAGCTTTGACCAATGTTCATCGGTCAGCGGTGAGTCAGCAGAGTCAGGCGGAGAAAGTGTTTAGTGCCAGTAGCGAGGCAGTGCAGGCGATTCGCCAGATATCTGAGAGTACTCAGGTGATTACCGAGCAGAATAGTGAGCAGCTGGAAGGAGTGCGTGCCTCCCATGATGAGCTTGGCGAGGTGTGTGAGCAGGTGCGCCTGATCTGTGAGCAGGCGAGTATTTTTCAGAGTTCTGTGATGCAGTTGAGTAATAACTCCACACGTATTACTCAGGTTTTGCAGATGGTACAGGAGTTCTCCGAGCAGACGAATCTGCTGGCACTGAATGCAGCGATTGAGGCAGCCCGTGCGGGAGAGGCCGGACGCGGTTTTGCGGTGGTGGCTGATGAGGTGCGCGGTCTTGCATCCAAGGTGAGCGAAGCCACTCAGACTATCAATAGAAATATTGGTGAAATGTCGCAGCTGGTTGAAGCGACCCGTGACAGTGCCGGGTTGATCCTGGACTATGCTCAGCGGACTGAAACAGTAATCAGCGGTACTCATGGTCAGTTCTCGGCGCTGACCGGCGAGCTGGAGGGGGTGAATGATCGCCTGTCAGGAATAAGTGCCTCGTTGGCGCAGTTGTCTGGCAGTAATAATGAGTCCCATGAGCATGTGGAAGTTATTACCCGTCAGGCGCAGTCTATTCGCTCCGAAATGGATCAGGCGCAGCAGGTGTTTGTCCACCTCGGTCATGCAACCGAAGAGTCGCAGGAGCTGTTATCGCACTTTGTGGTGGGAATGGGTGGCTTTGAGCATATGCTGCAATGCGGCCAGAGTTGTGCGGCTGAGGTGGTGGTGCAGATGGAAACGCTGGCCAGCCAGGGGCTAAACCTGTTTGATTGCCATTACCGCTGCAGTAATCCGGGGCATAAGTTTGAAAAATATACCACCAGTTATGTGGAGCCGTTTGAGCGTTTGCTGCAACCGCTATATGACCAGTTTGTAACTCGTCAGCCTGAGCTTATTTATGCCATTGCTGTGGATAAAAAGGGCTATGCGCCAGCACATCATAAGAAGGCTTCTCTGCCTCTGAGTGGCAATGACGAGCAGGATTTTCGTTTCAGCCGTCATCAGCGTTTTTTCTTCGATAGCCGGGCAGAGCAGAGGCGGGCTGAGAATGAGCTACCTTTCCTGTTGCAGACGTTTGTGCGTGATACCGGGGAGGTGCTGATTGATCTGTCGATTCCGCTTTATCTGAATGGGCGACACTGGGGGGCATTTATCATGGGCTTCGAACCTGCCTGCCTGCTGGATAGCAAGCCTTGATATTGCCCTGGTAGCCCAAAGCTGGGCTACCAGGGGGGGGTTAGCCCTGGCCTTCAAGGAAAGAAGGGTCCAGCTTCAGCTCTGCATTGCTGTTGACTCGTACCCCACGGGATTTGATGTCAGCAGCGATGCGTTTGGCTTCTTCCAGTGAGTGCATCTCGTAGGTGCCGCACTGATATTCGTTCAGTTCTGGAATCTCATTCTGAGTTTTGACCTGAGCAACATCATCCATCGCTGCTAGCCAGGCATCTGCAACCTGCTGCTCGCAAGGAGCACCAATCAGGCTCATGTAGAAACCAGTGCGGCAGCCCATTGGGGAAATGTCGATAATTTCGACACTGTCGCCATTCAGGTGGTCACGCATAAAACCAGCAAACAGGTGTTCCAGGGTATGGATACCACGTTCGCTCAGGATCTCCTGATTTGGCAGGCAGAAGCGCAGATCGAAAACTGTGATCGTGTCGCCGCCAGGGGTGGTCATGGTTTTGGCCACGCGAACTGCCGGTGCTTCCATACGGGTGTGGTCTACGGTGAAACTGTCAAGCAATGGCATAGCCGATCCTCATTGAAATCATTGTACGCAATAGATGCTGTAATTATCCCAGTGCCCGGCTGTGCAATTCAACTGCCTTGAGAGAGGAATCTGCCGTTTGGTTGCTAGCTCCAGCCGCCGAGTGGACGAAGGCGCTCGAAAAGTGGTTGCAGGGGCAGGTTGCCAGTGCGCTTGCTGAGTCTTCGCAGTGCGCTGAGGTAATGTCGTGAGCTGGGTACTGGCAGACCACTCTTGCTGGCAAATAATACCAGGTTACCGCCTTCTATCGGGCAGGCCAGCAGGTGGCCTGCAAAATATTTGCTCAGGCGCTCCAGGGCCAGGGGATGGTAGCCCTGGCCTTCATCCCACAGGTTCAGAACCAGCAGGCCATCGTCGGTGAGAATGCGCTCGCAGTTGGCCAGAAGTTCATGTCCAAGCTGTGATTGCTGCATACCTTCATCAAGGTAGATATCAGCAAACAGCAGGTCACAGGGTTGCTCGGTGCAGGTTATAAACTCGACGGCATCGTTAATTTCGATCTTCAGACGTGGAGTGTCAGGCAGGTAGAACCATTGCCTGGCGGCCTTGGCAACCTGGTGGCGTAGCTCTACAGCCGTGATGGTGCTTTCTGGCAAGTGATGTAGCAAGGTGGTTGCAAGGCTGCCGCCACCCAGGCCTAACAGGGTGATATGGTGAGGCTGAGGGCAGAATATCAGGGCCAGCAGCATAGCCTGGGTATACTCGTAGAGCGGGATATGGGGCTGGTTAAGGTCGATTGCGCTCTGTTCGCCACCATCTCCAAACGTCAGGTAACGGACCCCTTTATATTCAAATACATGCAGTGTGCCCCACGGGTCTTTACTGCAGTGAAGTTCTACGGCCAGGCTGGGTATCATGGAAGTCGCTGCACAGAGAAAGGGCTACATCAGCAGTGTAGAAGGATTTGCCTGGCGCAGCCAGTGGGTGTTTGCAGGCCAGCGGGGCTGGCCTGTGTTATCTGGTTCAGGACAGAACCGGAGCAACCAGCTCAATCAACTGATTTTTGTTGTTGATGTTCAGTTTGCGATAAACGTTATTTACATGCTTGATTACAGTGTGGTGACTGATATCCAGCTGTTGAGCCACTTTTTTGTAGGACAGCCCGCGTGCGTAATGCTCGACAACTCGTTTTTCTGACGGTGTCAGCTGGCTCAGAACGCCCCGTTCAACAAGACTTATAAATTCTGCATTTCCAGCCAGTGAGCGGCGTTCAACACTCTGGGTACCCAGATGCGGCTCGCGCTGTTTCAGTGCATCCGTGAGCTGCTCAGGGAGCTGCTGCTCCACCGTTTCTCCAACCTGAGCACCGAGGAACTCACGGAACTGGTCTGAACAGTAGCGAATGTAGTTCTGGTTATCGACAATGGCCCAGTGCTGATCCCCATCCCACTCCTGGCATTGTTTGATCTGAGCTCCCAGATGGAAAGCATGAATAATATGGGGGGCGACAGTCTCGATGCAGGCCCGTTCGTGCTCGGTAAAGTCTGGCTGGTCAGGTTTTCTGTAGATGGAAAAGATTGAAACATCGGTAAAGCCATCGCGCTGGATCAGGGTGCTCAGGGCAGCGCGTACATCCATTTTGGCGGACAGGGCCTCTGTGTTTGCCATCTGCTCCTGATGGGCGGCCAGAAATTCACTGTTTACATTCAGGGTCAGCCCAGGCTGATCAAACATCGGTCGGATGACGGAATCCTGAAAGTAGATAGGTGTATTCGAATACAGGGTCTCTTCTGGCAGCAGGTAGGAACACCGGCTGTAGATTTCGAAACTGTTGTTGTTCAGACGTCCAACAATCCACTTGCCTGAGTCGAAGGTTACATGTTCCTGCAATACTTCGAATAGCGCCTCTTTCAGCTGATTGGAAGAACACTGATCAACCTTCTGATAGATTTTGAGGATCAACTGGCTGATCGTTTGTTCCATAACGAGGCTCCTGTTTCAAAGAGGGGGTTTCCATTATAACCTGGTAAATTTTTTGAAACGTATGAAAAAATTAAATTATTTGTATAAAAGTATCGCGTTACCAGGCAAACCGATGGGTCGGTGTTGTTAATGTGAATTGTTAACACTTTAGTACTACCAGACAATTAATGGGAATCCGGAAACTTTTTAATAAGGGTTGATCTTCATAAGGCTAGTTTGAATTGGGGGGGAGTTTAAATTACAAGATTTTACTACCCTCTAATATCCTGATGATACTGTTTTAGACAGACTGATAGGTCTGTAGTACATAAAATGTACAGTCCGTTGTGATGTGGGCGTGTATGATTTCCATACCAGAATTAGTAGCGCTGTGTTTGAGAGACAGCGTGGCGCTAGAGTTGCTGTTAGTGCTGTTCAGAGATCGTCAGCTGGGCTGAGTGGTGTAAGAGAGGTCCCGAGCATGGCTAAGCCTTGGCTCTCCTGGGGAAACGTGTGAGGGGCTCGAAAGATAGAGTGTCAGAAGACTGGTTTACTTTTGAACCGTTATGGAAGCGGCCAGCAAAAGGTCGTGTTTCATCGGCTCTGGAGTGAGGGATAGTACTGCAGGTTGCTCATCTATATCCATGTATTAATAGTGGTCTATTTGTGGGTATATATTATCAGCGTTCATAAAATGGTCATCTGGTGTATCCCGATTTGCATAAAAAATCTGGTAAGGGTCTGTTGCCTGGTATTCATCAGTGCTCATTCAATCTGAAGCTAAACAAGGCCCGATAGTCTGCTAGCACTGTGACTGTGTTCAGGTGAAGCGAAGTGTTCATATCGTTTTACATTGGGCCGTTCGGGCAGTCAGTGCCCGCTGTTGGACAGTCATGTATGCCAATTCTTTTTTCTGCTCATTTATAGTGTCTGTCGTTCATCAAAGTTGTGTTTGGTAAATCAGCAGGTGTATCAGCACATGCAGTTGCGGGCCGGCACAAATCACATCGGCTTTTTGTACCTCAGCTGCCGGATTGCATCACCGGTCATTAATGGACCAGTTGACTGGCGGTTTTCAGTTTGCGCCGGGAGTTGTATTAAGGTGATTGCCCACCCCGGTGTGAAGTGTTGTGGCACTTTCTGCAAGCTGGTTGACAATGTGTGGCTGCTCAGCCAGTACTGATATTTATCTCGGTTGAACACTACCTTCATATCAGTCGCCCAAACCTCCAGGGCTTATAAAACCCCAATAGGCTAATGGCTACCGGCTGTAATCAGCTTTGGCCTGAATAATCAGGCTGAAACAGTCCAGTTCAGCTGGAATGCTATTGATCTGGGTCAATAGCTGTTATGCAGGTTTGGTGGAATGGGCTGAACCTGTGATAGAAACCACTGGGTATTCCGGGTTATCAAGGTGCTCGAATGCCTGGGCTGTTGAGAACAGAGTAAGTGGTCGAAAGGTGTTGTCTGCCAGTGAACAGAGCGTTGTTGGTTGAGCCGGACTCTATCAGCACAGGGCGGGTTGACAGGTGTTTACCAGAGCCTCCAGTAAGGTTGTTGTCAGCAACCTGTCTGAGATGATAATGCTGGTCAGCGTTTATAGCGGAGTGGTTCAGAAAGAGGCTGGAAGGAGAGTGATAAGTGGTGTCGAGCAGGGCTCGCCGTGCAAAGCAGGGCGAGCGAGTAGCGGTATTACTTCTTAACAGCTGCAGTAACAGAGATTTCAACCAGCAGCTCGGCGCGGGCCATGCGTGCTTCAACACAGGCGCGGGCTGGGGCGTGGCCGGTAGGTACCCAGGCGTTCCAGATCTCATTCATCGCTGCGAAATCTTTCATATCACGCAGGTACAGGGTGGCGCTGAGCATATGTTCACGGTCACTGCCAGCCTGTTCCAGCAGAGCGTCCACCTTATCCAGCATGGTCTGAGTCTGCTCCTGGATATCGGCAGAGGCATCCGCTGCCACCTGGCCGCAGAGGTAAACAGTGTCATTGTGGATCACAATACGGCTGGTGCGCTGGTTGGTTTCGATTCGGGTAATGCTCATGGTACGACCTTCTTATCAGGTGAGACTAAAGATTGAGTTTAACGGTGTGTTGCCAGACTTCCCAGTATCGCTACGACCATGGAACGATGGTTTAGGCGAATGGATAGGCTGCAGTCTGAATACTCAAAAAAGGGAGCCATAGGCTCCCCTGATCAGTTGGTAATGGTTTAGCCGAAGTAGGCCATTTTCACTACAAACAGAGTTGAGAGAATGATCAGTGCCGGGTTGAGCTGATCAAACTTGCCGGTCAGTGCTTTAATCGCAGTGTAAGAGATAAAGCCCAGTGCAATACCGGTGGTGATGGAGAACGTCAGCGGCATGGTAACGGCAGCGATGACAACCGGTGCGGCTTCAGTAATATCATCCCAGTCGATTTTGACCAGTGAGTGCGTCATCAGTACGGCAACAAAGAACAGCGCCGGTGCTGTGGCATAGGCTGGAATGGCACCGGCCAGTGGTGAGATAAACAGACAGGCCAGGAACAGCAGGCCGACGACAACTGCCGTCAGGCCGGTGCGACCGCCAGCTGCGATACCGGCACCCGACTCAATGTAGCTGGTGGTGGTAGAGGTACCCATCACGGAGCCTGCCATCGTAGCGGTGGAATCCGCCAGCAGCGCACGACCCAGCCGTGGCAGGCGGCCGTCTTTATCCAGCATCTCACCTTTCTGGGCGACCGCAATCAGGGTGCCTGACGTATCGAACAGGTCCACAAACAGGAAGGAGAACACAATACTGATCAGGCCGATCTGCAACGCGCCTTCCAGGTCCAGCTTGGCAAAGGTTGGCGCCACGCTTGGAGGTGCGGAGAAGATGCCATTCAGTTCGACATGACCAGTAGCAATACTCAGAACGGATACCGCCAGAATACCGATCATTACTGAGCCGGTGATGCCGCGATAGAACAGCGCGGCAATAATCACAAAGCCCAGACACGCCATCATCGCGCTCCAGTTGCCCATATCACCGATGGTGACTAGCGTCGCCGGGTTATCAACCACGATGCCGGCATTCTTCAGGGCAATAAACCCCAGAAACAGGCCGATACCCGCGCCGATACCGCCACGTAGGGACAGCGGAATGCTGTGGATAATCCACTCACGGATTTTGAATGCCGACAGCAGGAAGAAGCAGATACCGGACAGGAACACCGCCCCCAGTGCCACTTCCCATGTGTAACCCATCTGGCCCACGACGGTGAAGGCGAAAAACGCGTTCAGGCCCATCCCCGGTGCCAGTGCAACCGGATAGTTCGCCCACAACCCCATTACCAGACAGCCAATGGCCGCTGCGACACAGGTGGCAACAAAAACAGCCCCCTGGTCCATGCCGGTGGTGGCCAGCATGCTCGGGTTAACAAAGATGATATACGCCATGGTCAGGAAGGTGGTGAACCCGGCGACCACCTCTGTTTTCACATTGGTGTTGTGCGCTTTGAGCTGGAACAGTTTCTCAAGCATTGACTGCTTTCCTGGTTGGTGGAAAAGCGCGGCATTTTACCGATTGGGCAAGGCTTGAACAAGCGTTGAACGGGGTTCATTGGAGGCAGGTCAATGCGACTTTGCGGTGGTGTTGGTGGGTGTCTGAATTGTGCGGACACTCTTGCGACTGGCTAGCAGGGCTACAGCAGTTTCATTGTTAACGAAGGCATGTTTAGTCAACAAAATGGGCTGGTTTAGTAGATAAATAAAAAAATCATGTTTTAAAGTCAAAATAATGACACGTCGTCTTGTGAGCCTTGAATTAGCTGACTTCTTATCAGGTGTGGGTGAAACGAGCGTTTTTAATCTTATCTAAAGCATCATGGATGTTGTTCATAACTAGTTGTTTTTAATGGATATTTTTCATTATGCTACGTCTGTTTAAATCGCGTGTTCAATTTGTTGATTTATAAGGATTTTTGTGTTTAGGTTTTTTTTATTGATCTATATCAATAATGCATGATTAGGATTGGTCGATAGATTGTCAGGTAAGAATTTCCAATAGTGCTTACAGAATTTTGAGTCTTCTAATTGAAGATTGATTATTTAAAAGCTGAAACCAAGAATTAAAAATCAAAAAACAGATTTTGTGATAAATCATAAGTGTTTTTTGATCTATCAAAATTGGCAGGGATAGCTCTATGTCTACAAATACGACCGATACATCCGGTATGACAGTGACTCAGGGAACAGAAGGTGACGATTTTCTGGCGGGTGTGCCTGAGCAAAGTGACTTGCTGCGCGGCCTGGCCGGTAACGACACCCTGGATGCAGGGCCTGTGCTGGCGAACAGCAACAGCCATGACATCCTGGACGGCGGTGATGGCGACGACATGCTCCACGCCGAACGTGGCAGCAGCACCGAGATGCTCGGCGGCGCGGGTAACGACAGCATTGAGCTGCGCGCCAACAGCATGGGCGGGTTCGGCACGGTACAGATCGACGGCGGTGCCGGCGATGACCACATCAACCTGGATGCTTACGGCCCGGCTGTCAGTGGTGACCTGGTGGAAGTGCGCGGCGGTACGGGCAATGACACCATCATGGGCTCCATGCAGGCCGAGACCTTTATCTTCAGTCGCGGTGACGGCGAAGACCGGGTCGATCTGATGGACAGCATGGAAGAGACCGATGCCAGCGAGCAGGACCTGATCCGGTTCGGTGAGGGCATCAGTGCAGGCGACCTGCGACTGGAACGTAACGAAGACGAATACGGCAACGGTTACGGTGTCCGTCTGGTGATCCTGGACAACGGTGTTGATGTGGGTGACCGCATCATCATGGAAGGGATGACAACGGAACGGCTGCAGTTTGCGGACGGCAGCGAACTGAACCTGTCCAGCCTGCTGATCGAACAGAAAGGCACCGGCCTGGATGACATGCTGGACGGCACCATGAACAGCGACTGGCTGCGTGGCTTTGGCGGTGACGACACCCTGAACGCCGGGCCAGCAGACCCGCTGCTGGATACCCATGACGTACTGGACGGTGGTGCAGGCAATGACCATCTGACAGCTGAGCGTGGTAACAGCACTGAGCTGAACGGCGGTGACGGTGATGACAGCTTCAACATCATGTCAGGTCCGGGTACCGGCACCGGTACGACCACGGTTGACGGTGGTGCAGGTATGGATAACGTCAACATCGACACCGGTTACAACACCGTTGCCAGCAACGTGATCGTTGATACCGGTGCCGATGATGACAGGGTGTACATCAACGCTGGCTGGGATGCACTGAGCGGCGACCAGGTTGAGATCACCACGGGCACAGGCAACGATGAAGTGATGGGCTCCAGCATGGCAGAGACGTTCGTGTTCAACCGCGGCGACGGTGCCGACCGGGTTGACCTGATGGACGTCAGCGCCGAGACCGATGCCAGCGAACAGGATGCGATCCAGTTCGGTGCTGGTATCAGCCTGGAGGACCTGGTGGTGAGCGCTGCGCCAAACGGCTACGGCGTTGAACTGATCATTATGGACAACGGCGTAGATGTCGGTGACCGGATCCTGATGGAAGGGATGGTGACAGACCGTCTGGTGTTTGCCGATGGCACGGTTGCCAGCCTGAGCACACTGGGGACTGAGACCTGGGGCACCGAGCTCGATGACTACCTGAACGGTACCCCGGACAGCGACATCTTGCGTGGCCTGGGCGGTAACGACACCCTGGATGCAGGGCCAGCGCTGGCGAACAGCAACAGCCATGACATCCTGGACGGCGGTGATGGCGACGACATGCTGTACGCCGAACGTGGCAGCAGCACCGAGATGCTCGGCGGCGCGGGTAACGACAGCATTGAGCTGCGCGCCAACAGCATGGGCGGGTTCGGCACGGTACAGATCGACGGCGGTGCCGGCGATGACCACATCAACCTGGATGCTTACGGCCCGGCTGTCAGTGGTGACCTGGTGGAAGTGCGCGGCGGTACGGGCAATGACACCATCATGGGCTCCATGCAGGCCGAGACCTTTATCTTCAGTCGCGGTGACGGCGAAGACCGGGTCGATCTGATGGACAGCATGGAAGAGACCGATGCCAGCGAGCAGGACCTGATCCGGTTCGGTGAGGGCATCAGTGCAGGCGACCTGCGACTGGAACGTAACGAAGACGAATACGGCAACGGTTACGGTGTCCGTCTGGTGATCCTGGACAACGGTGTTGATGTGGGTGACCGCATCATCATGGAAGGGATGACAACGGAACGGCTGCAGTTTGCGGACGGCAGCGAACTGAACCTGTCCAGCCTGCTGATCGAACAGAAAGGCACCGGCCTGGATGACATGCTGGACGGCACCATGAACAGCGACTGGCTGCGTGGCTTTGGCGGTGACGACACCCTGAACGCCGGGCCAGCAGACCCGCTGCTGGATACCCATGACGTACTGGACGGTGGTGCAGGCAATGACCATCTGACAGCTGAGCGTGGTAACAGCACTGAGCTGAACGGCGGTGACGGTGATGACAGCTTCAACATCATGTCAGGTCCGGGTACCGGCACCGGTACGACCACGGTTGACGGTGGTGCAGGTATGGATAACGTCAACATCGACACCGGTTACAACACCGTTGCCAGCAACGTGATCGTTGATACCGGTGCCGATGATGACAGGGTGTACATCAACGCTGGCTGGGATGCACTGAGCGGCGACCAGGTTGAGATCACCACGGGCACAGGCAACGATGAAGTGATGGGCTCCAGCATGGCAGAGACGTTCGTGTTCAACCGCGGCGACGGTGCCGACCGGGTTGACCTGATGGACGTCAGCGCCGAGACCGA
>Ga0193950_1000084_pt1 | contig 25842 bp, 23 predicted proteins | sample BB_1_MG_FD_144485 | JGI IMG/M metagenome (GOLD analysis project Ga0193950, IMG submission 144485) | Microbial mat bacterial communities from the Broadkill River, Lewes, Delaware, United States - BB_1_MG | ecosystem: Environmental > Aquatic > Freshwater > River > Microbial mats | place: USA...
GCCCGTCAGGATCTGTTCGGCAAAGGCGAACAGGGCGGTCTTGCCACCATGCTGACCGGTATGGGCTCACTGGCCTACGGCGAGCTGGCTGGCGAACGTACCAAGCTGGGCCTGATGCTGCATGACCCGGAAGAAGAGCATGACTGCTTCTCCGACAACACGCACTTCTCCCACTACTACGATGCCAAAGGCATCAAGAACGTTTACCTGGGCAAATACACCCGTGTCGATGGCAGCGTAGTGGAAGGAGCCAGCCTGGCTGACCTGCTGGCGGCTAAGGCCCCGGCGGTTGATCGCGATATGCGTAACAAGCTGGAAGTGACTGAAGCTGCAGCGCAGGCGATGGTTGATGCGGCGGCCAAAGGCCAGACCTTTGACGTGCTGATCGGCGAAAACAACGCTCAGGGCAACCAGATGGTACAGAACTTCGTTGATGCCCTGGCCAGCGAAACCAAAGCAGTGGAAAACGCCATTGCCGTGCTGAAACTGGACGATATCGAGCTGGAAGGCTCCGACAGCCTGGACAACCCGACAGCAGTACTGGCTGAGTAAATCAGCCGGACGGCTCACCGCGCGGGTGAATCAGCGGCGATTCCGGGCTGGCACACTGCCAGCCCACGCCCGCGCAGCTTTTCAGGGGTTCCCCCATGACACACCATGTCACTGCATTTTTACTGATCAGCAGTCTGCTTATCAGCGCCTCGGCGATGGCAACGGCCAGCACGCCGAACACCACCGATTTCAGCCAGCCCGAACCCGGCGAACAGTATCCGGGCGGCAGCACCAGCCATACCAAACGCCACGATAAAAAAGCCTTCAGTCACCCCTCCGCCAATATGCGGTTCGAGCAGACGCTGGACTTTAAAATCGGCAATGGCATCTTCCGGAAAATCTGGGTCTCTTCCCCCTCAAGCACCACTGCCAGCGATGGGCTGGGGCCACTGTACAACGCCCGCTCCTGCATGCGCTGCCATGTACGCGATGGCCGGGGACATCCACCCGAAGGTAATTACCCGGACGATAACGCGGTATCAATGTTTCTTCGCCTGAGTATTCCCGCACAGAACGACAGCCAGCGTGAAGCGCTGGCCAGCAGCCGGGTCGCGGTAATTCCTGAACCCACCTACGGTGGCCAGCTACAGGACTTTGCCATTCAGGGCCTGCCGATCGAAGGGCGGATGCATATCCGTTATACCGAACAGCAGATCAACCTGTCTGGCGGCGAAACCGCACAGCTACGTACGCCAACCTACAGCATCACCGATCTGGGCTTCGGCCCACTGCACCCTGATACTCAGCTGTCACCGCGTATCGCCCCACCCATGATCGGGCTGGGTCTGCTGGAGGCGATTCCCGAAGCGGCGATTCGCGCCAATGCCGATGCCAACGACCAGAACAATGATGGCATCTCAGGCCGGGCCAATACCGTCTGGGACAGGGTCAGCCAGCAGACCGCCCTGGGTCGCTTTGGCTGGAAAGCAGGAATGCCAACTCTGGATCAGCAGAACAGCGGCGCTTTTAACGGCGATATCGGCATCAGCAATGCCCTGTTCAGTGCCCCCGGCGGCGATTGTACCGACCATCAGCTCCTGTGCCTGAACGCGCCCAATGGCAACACCCCGGCCCAGGATAACCTGGAAGCCTCCCGTGTAATGAGCCAGCTGCTGCTGTTCTACAGCCGTAACCTGGCCGTGCCCGCCCGCCCGGACTTTAACAAACCCGATGTACTGGCCGGTAAAGCGGTGTTCTATCGCAGCGGCTGCCAGGCCTGTCACACCCCGTCATTCCGCACGGCTGCTGATGCACCCGGTGCCGAACAGCGCAACCAGCTGATCTGGCCCTACAGCGATCTGCTGCTGCACGATATGGGTGAAGGGCTGGCTGATAACCGCCCGGAATACCAGGCCAATGGCCGCGAATGGCGCACTCCGCCTTTATGGGGCATTGGATTGACGAAAATCGTTAACGGCCACAGCAATTTCCTGCATGATGGCCGCGCCCGCAGCCTGCTGGAAGCAGTGCTGTGGCATGGCGGCGAAGCCGCCGCAGCACAACAGGCGGTCATCACCATGCCTAAACAGGACCGCGCGAATCTGATACGTTTTCTGGAGTCATTATGACACTGCACAAACACGCCCTCTCCCTGCTCAGCACCAGCCTGTTACTGCTGGTTGCTCCCCAACTGCAGGCAGCGCCCAGCGAGGCGCAATGGCAAGCATTCAGCAAGGCTGCTGTCAGCAACCATATCCTGCCCCGTTATCAGGCTCTGAGCAGCACCAGTGCTGAACTGAGCCAGGCAGTACAGCAGCTCTGTCAGCAGCCCGATGCCAGCACACTGGCCAGTAGTCAGCAGCAGTTTCACCGCACCATGACCGCCTGGCAGGGTATTCAGCACGTACAGTTCGGCCCGGTACAGACGCTGATGCGCAACTTCAGCCTGCAGTTCTGGCCAGACAAGAAAAACCTGGGGGCCAAACAGCTTAACGCCCTGCTGAACGCTGAAGACAGCAACAGCCTGAGCGCCGAGCGCTTCCGCGCCGCCAGTGTGGCTGTTAAAGGCCTGCCCGCACTGGAACGCCTGCTGTTCGCCAAAGACGCCCTGAGCCAGTATCAGAGCCACCCATTTCGCTGTCAGCTGACCACCACCGTGGCCAATTATGTCGCCGGTATGGGCCATGACATTGTTCAGGAATGGCAGCTGTACCAGCAGGAATTCCAGCAGATTGATGGTAATGGCTACTACGATGACACCACCGAGGCGGTAACGGACCTGCTCAAAGCACTGGTCGAGCCGGTCGAAGTGGTACGGGATATGAAAATTCTGCGCCCGCTGGGTAAATCTGCCGAGCGCACCAAACCACGACGCAGTGAGTCCTGGCGCAGTGAGCGCTCTCTCGACAATATGGTCGCCAACCTGGAAGCGCTACACGAGCTGTACCACACCGGCGCTGACAACAGCCCGTACAGCCTGCTCAAATTTCAGGGCGCAACGGCTCAGGCGGAACAGATCGAGCTGAGCTTCAACCGTATTATCGCTCAGCTTAAAGCGATCCCGATGCCACTGTACCAGGCAGTAAAAGATCCCCAACAGTACAAACAGCTGCAGGTAATCAGCGGTGAACTCAAAGCCCAGACAACGGCACTGGAAGGTGCGATGGGGCCACTGGAGATCCAGCTGGGGTTCAATAGCCGTGATGGAGATTAATCGCCGCCAGCTGCTGGCCGCGTTCGGCGCAGGTTTGCTGCTGCCGGTTGTCGGTGCTCAGGCCGCCAGCCCGCTGCGTTTTGCCAGCGCCAGCCAGGACAGCCAGAAACAGCACTGGCTGGTACTGTTTGATGACCAGGGCAACAGCCTGCTGCGCCATCCATTACCCGGTCGAGCACACCATGTAGCGGCACACCCCAGCCAGCCCTGGCTGATGGCCGTGGCACGCCGCCCTGATCGCTTTATCGAACTGGTCAACCACCAGAATGGCCAGCCAGTAAAGCAGATCAATAGCGGCCCGGATCGGCACTTTTATGGTCATGCGGTGTTTTCCAACGATGGCCGCTGGCTGGTCGCCACTGAGAATCATATTCCCAGTGGCGAGGGCCGGGTGGTTATCCGCGACTGCCAGCAGGACTTTGCCATCGTCGCCGATCACCCAAGTTATGGCATCGGCCCCCACGAGCTGGCCTGGCTCAGTGATCAGCGCACCCTGGTCGTGGCCAATGGTGGGATCAGAACCGATCCGAACCAGGGCCGGGCCAAGCTGAACCTGGACAGCATGCAGCCTTCACTGGCCTATATCGACAGCCAGAACGGCGCACTGCTGGAACAGGCACAGCTGCCCCAGGTCCTGCACCAGTGCAGCATCCGTCATATTGATATCAACGCTCAGGATCAGGTCGCTATCGCCCTGCAGTATCAGGGAGAGCTGGTCGATCAGGTCCCGCTGATCGCCCTGCATCAGCGCGGTCAGTCCATTCAGCCGCTATCACTGCCAGAAGCGACCCGTCAGCAGATGAAGCAGTACTGCGGCAGCGCCCGCTTTGATCGCGGCGGTGAGTTTTTCGCAATTTCGGCCCCCCGAGGCAATCTGATCACTTTCTGGCAGCGCGATGGCCAGTTTATCGACAGCATCAAAGTACGCGACGGCTGTGGACTGGCGGCAACCAACCAGCCCGGCGCGTTTCTGATCAGCAGCGGCAATGGCCGCTGCTACCACTACAACCTTCACACCAGGAGTAAAACAAAACTCCCCAGCGTCGGCGTGCGGCCGCAGGCCTGGGATAACCATATGGTGCATGTTTCGGCATGACACCTGGCTGGCGCGGAAATCAAAAAACACCACCAACCCGCGTCAGCCACTTTTACGATTGAGGCTACATACATGAAACGCAAACTTCTCCCTTCTCTGGTCGCAGCCACTGTTCTGAGCCTGTCCGCTAACGCATTGGCAGCCGGTAACATTGATGCAGAACTGCAGGCGCTTAAGCAGCGCATTGCCGAGCTGGAAGCGCAGCAAGCCACTCAACAGGCTCACAACGCTAACCAGGAAGAGAACTGGAGCGAACGCATCAACGTCAGCGGTACAGCCGAGTTTCTGGCCACCGCCACAGATGCCAACGGCGAAGACAGCAACGACATTGACGTCGATACTGTCGAGCTGACTATCGATGCCCAGGTGAACGACTTTATCGCCGTCTCTACCACCCTGAAATACGAAGATGACCCTGAAGGTGACGATGACTTCGCCGTCGATGAAGCCATTGTGGTGGTCGGCACGCAAGACAGCCCACTGACACTGACGGCCGGTAAAACCGGTATTCCTTTTGCCGTAATCAACGGCGGCAGCTGGACCGACCCGCTGACCGATGACTTCACCGATAACACTGATGATGTCGCCATTATCAGCGCCAGCAACGCAGGGTTGAACGCCGATCTCTACCTGTTCAAAGGCGATCAGGAGAACGACAGCACCACCGATAACTTTGGTGCCAACCTGGGCTACGAGATGGACAGCGGCCTGGCACTGGGGGCAGGCTACCTGAACAACATCGGCAACACCGAGCCCTTCGGCAGCAGCGAGAAAGTCAGCGCATGGCGTCTCAATGCTGCATTTGAGCTGGACGCACTGGCACTGTCGGCGGAATATATCCAGGCAGACAGCTTTGATAGTCAGGGCGGTGCTGAGCCATCCGTCGCCCACCTGAGTGCCGACTATGGTCTGGACAATGTGTTTGGCGCACCAGGTAACCTGTCTTTCGGTTACTCTGAAACCGATGAAGCGGCTTTTATGGATCTGTCTGAAGAGCGCACCGTACTGGGGTTGAGCCGCGAGCTGGGCGAAAATGCTGAGGTAATTGTCGAGTATGTCCGTGAAGAGGGCTACGCCGATGAAGAATCAGATACCCTGAACGTAGTGCTGGCAACATCGTTCTAAACAGACAGCAGGGCTGAAAGGTCCAGACGCAAAAAAGGCGCTTACGCGCCTTTTTTTATTGCCGAGCACTGCTCAGATCTCGATATCGTAATCAATAATCAGCGGCGCATGCTCAGAAAAGATCTGATCACGGTAGATCGTGGCTGATTTAACCTGGGAGCGCACATTGCCGGTGGTCAGCTGGTAATCCAGCCGTGCACCTTCATTCAGCTCACGGGCCCGATTATAGCTTGGCCACCAGGTATACTGGTTATCGACTTTGTTGATCTCGCGAAACGCATCCACGTAACCCATATCGACCAGTACTTCGTCCATCCACTCACGCTCATCTTCCAGAAAACCGGAGACTTTCTGGTTTACATACCAGTTGCTCAGATCCACTGGACGGTGGGCGATCTGATAGGTACCTGCAAAGATAAAGTCACGGCGTTTACGCAGTGTCTTTTTCAGGTGGCCCATAAACTGCTGCATGTACTCGCGCTTCACTTCCTGCGCTTCTTCATTGGCCAGCCCGGAAGGGATGGTCAGAGAAGACACACTGACTTTATCAAAGTCAGCCTGAATAAAGCGGCCATGAAAATCACACAGCTCGAAGCCCAGCCCGGTCATTATTGCTTTGGGAACAGTACGGCTATAGATGGCAACACCGCTGTAGCCATCTTCAAAGGCATCAAAGAAGTAAGGGTAGTAGCCCTCTGGGTGATAACGTTCATCATCCAGCTGGTACTCCTTTGCACGCAGATCCTGCAGGCACACAACATCTGCATCCTGCTTAACCATCCAGTCGAAGAAGCCCTTCTCCGCTGCCTGTTCAATACCCTGGGTGTTAAAGGTAATGACACGCATATCTGCTAATTTCACCTCAACTTGCGCGCAAAGAAATTGGAATTGCTACTAAGGTTGGAATTGTATAGACAACTGACAGTTATTGAAATTGCCAGGCCCCGTGAAATGGCGATTTCCGGCCAATATCTTTCACCGTAGACGGATTTCCCAGCCCCGACCAGCATTACCCCTGCCGCCCACCGGGAATAATCGCTAGAATAGGCCCCGTTCAACAACACAGCCAGCGGAGACCCTCCCATGCTCGACTACCAGCGCGACTTTATTGAATTTGCCATCGAACAGAATGTACTGCGTTTCGGTGAATTTACCCTGAAGTCCGGCCGTACCAGCCCCTACTTCTTCAATGCGGGCCTGTTCAACACCGGCCGTGCTCTGGCCCGGCTGGGTGAGTTCTATGCGGCTGCCATTGCCAATGCCGGTATCGAGTTTGATGTGCTGCTGGGCCCGGCTTACAAAGGTATCCCACTGGCTGCGACCACCGCCGTTGCCATGGCCAACCAGTATGACCAGGACGTGCCTTACGTTTTCAACCGTAAAGAAGCCAAAGCCCATGGCGAAGGCGGCAATCTGGTAGGCGCGCCACTGGAAGGCCGGGTGATGATCATTGATGATGTGATTACCGCTGGCACCGCCATCCGTGAAGTAATGACCATTATCGAACAGGCTCAGGCAACCCCGGCCAGCGTGGTGATTGCTCTGAACCGTCAGGAAAAAGGCACCGGTGAGCTGTCTGCCATCCAGGAAGTCGAGCGTGACTACAACATGCCCGTCACCAGCATCGTCAGCCTGAATGATCTGATTGCCTACCTGGAAGAGAAAGGCGGCATGGACAACGAGCTGGCAGCGATTCGCGCCTACCGTGAACAGTACGGCGTTGCCTGAACAGGTTACCAAACCTTGGATCGGGCAGGAGGCGGGGTTACCCCCGCCGTCCTCCCACACCACCGGGCATACGGTTCCGTACCACGGCGGTTCATACAGCCGGATACTCCGCTTGCGGCTATCGACACTGTAGCCCATCCAGACTTCAGCCAGCCCCACAACGCCTGCACGGTCATGCCATCCACGCCCGGTGCGCCCTTGTTCCGGTGGACTCGATTATAGGCACGCAACAGGTTGTCGCGTGACAGTATCGCCAACATCAGATCATCGTTGGCTCCAACCGTGAGCGGCCCTGTACCCGCTGTGATCGGCAGCGCCTCAGGCCGCTTCACTGTCAGGTTCTGCCTGCAGCGTTCACGGGTGAGCCCCTCCATTTCAGACGGTTTTTTTATACCTGCCGCATCTACGTCCGCAGCATCTGTGCAAGTACCGGGCTTTGAAGATATTGGCCTTCTCACCCACTGCGACCGCCTCGTATGCGATTTCTGTTCGTCAGGCCAGTGTTTTGCCTGCAGTTTCCTTCAGATTCCACCTCGCGATGGACACCCTTGCTGTTCGGCTAATCGTTCCCCTTGCCGGGCCGATAGTGGACTTTCACCACCAAGTCATCCAGCCACCACCATGTGTACCGGAACAGCGCCAGTCACGGCGCTACGCGCCATGCCTGGCGCACCAACGCAAAAGCCAGCACAAAGTGCTGGCTTTTTGATATCTGTCCACTGAACTACTTCGCGTTAAAACTCGAAACAAAGCGCTCCGTTACGATTATATTCTGTGCGTACACCCTTTAGTGCGCTCAATGCTCTGTTTGTAGCAAACACCGTCCCTGTTGCCGGATTCCCATCATCGTAAGCGATATCAATTTTACGTCCTACGATGTCATCGATCGCATCAAAGCACAGTACCGGCATATCCAGCTCATTCGCATTGTTTTCAAAGCCAACCACGCCGCCAAAAGCATTAGTGGGGCGCGGCACCACACTATTTGAGGAGCCCGGCGGCAACTGGGCATCTGACGCCTGGGGGTACTGGGCAATAAGCCCGGCTTCCAGCAGGTGCAACCAGATAAGGACAGTCTCATTGCCATCTGCACCGCGCCAGTTACCGGTAACCTGGCCATCGCCATTCCCCACCTGATTATCACCCACACCATCAAAACGGTTGGCATTTATATCGTCGCCTGGGTAAGCACGGTAAATATCCTGATAGCTGTAATACGCAGCTTTAAATTCATTCTGAAACTTGATCAGGCTTTTGATCTTGGCATTCTCAATCATCTCGTAGCCTTTCAAAGCTCCGCCCAGTAACAGACCGATGATAACCATCACAATCGCTATCTCTACCAGGGTAAAACCACGTTGAGCGTTCCGTTGCAGCATATGCAGCCTCTCTAAATCACAGTAATCCGGTAAAAGTAAATACAACTGTTTATCTAGACACTGCATTTAAATTCATGTTCAACCGATTAGCCAGAGTATATTTCCCTGACAGCTCAAAATATAAATTAATAAACGTTCGTTTTCTAATAACCCACAATGAAGCTCCAGAACACAAAAAAGGGAGCCGAAGCTCCCTTTTTTGTGTATCGATCAAACAGCCATGGCTATCAGATTTCCCAGCACTGCGTAATTACACGCGCTGTATAAGCGGCATTATTGGACTGACGAATATCACCAGAGTCACCATCACCATCATCGTGCAGCTCATCCAGGGATTGTGCTACATCCAGTGGCAGCGCTTCGAAACAGATAGAGCGGCCCAGCGTAGCAATGGTTTCCTGTACACCGATACGGCCACCGTAAGTGTGGTTTGGCTGATCCTGGCCATCCTGAGTCAGATAGTCCGCTTCACGCAGGTGTTCCCAGAACAGGCGCGTCTCATTGTTATTCGTAGTGCTGTTCCAGGCACCGGCCAGCTGGCCATTACCGGAGCCATTTTTGCCATTACCCAGGCCAAAACGTGCTGCCGCACGATCATCATCGCCTGGCAGCGCCGCGTAACGATCACGGTAGGCATACATAGCCGCAGAGATTTTGTCGTAATCATCTTTGATCCGCTTAACTTCGGCATTAGCGATCAGCTCCTGGCCTTTGATAGCGCCACCGAGCAGCAGGCCGATAATGATCAGGACAATTGCGATTTCGACCAGGGTAAAACCCTGTTGTGGTTTTTTAGCGCTCATCAGACAACCTTCAGCGATATATGAGTGATTTGATGAGGCTAATCTACATTAATGAATGATCGTTCGTTAGAGTAAAAATGGCTTACATGCTGAAGATTGCTTAGCTGTAGCGTTCTACAGGCATAAAAAAGCCGCGCTGATGGCGCGGCTTTTTTAGCTGTAACTGCACTAAAGATTACATCTCCAGGCAGATCGCATCGTAACCATTATCGGTGTATGCAACTGCTGCTTCGCCAGTGGTAATGCCACGAATATTACCTTCTTCACCATTACCATCGTCGTACTGGTTATCGATGATCGCTGCGACATCTGACTCTACATTACTGAAGCACAGCCCAGGCCCATTAAAACCAGCCACAACATTCTGCACACCGACAATCCCGGCAAAGGCATTCTGCGGCTGAATCTGTCCTGCACCGCTGATCAGGCCAGCAGTACGCAGATGCTCCCAGAACAGGCGAGACTCAGCATTGTTAGTGCCTGAATCCCAGTCTCCATCAACTATACGGTTATCCGCATCAGCTGCAGGAGGGGCCGTACCATCATGCTGATCATCTGCATCGCCATTATCGCCAGGGAAGGCCCGGTAGATATCCTGGTAGGAGTAAAACGCTGCTACGTACTGATCAAAGTCCGCTTTAATTCGCTTGGTTTTTGCGTTCTGGATCATCTCCTGACCCTTTAATGCACCACCGAGCAGCAGCCCGATGATAACCATTACAATCGCAATCTCTACCAGCGTGAAACCGCCCTGTTTCTTTTGCTTACGCATAGCATCCTCGAACGTAAAATTAATATATTCCCTGAATACTAAGCCCACGTTATAGCACTGGGTAGAGTATATATTTTGTACCTGCTAATAATTATTATTGAATAAACATTAGTTTAAATACTGTTCCAGAATCATCGCTGGCCACTTTTATATCCGCCTGGTAGCTATGCAGTAATTCCCGACAATGATACATACCAATACCCCGGCCTTTTTCGCCCGTCTGACTCGACAGGGGCTCAAATATACGCGCCAGCTTTTCCGCAGGTATTGGGGTCTGCTGGATCAGTTCTATCACCAGTGGATACCCCGATTGAATATCAAGTGCCAGCGCCGTTACCTTGCCATGCTGCAGGGCGTTGGAATAAAGATTCTCCAACACCGTATCCAGCACCGATGCCGGCAGCAGCACCTCACCATCACCCTGCACCGTCAGCTGAATGCCAAAAGCATCAGCCTTTTGCTGGCAGAAAGCGGCCAGTGCTATCGGCTCCGCATTCAGTGCCTGACTATCAGCTGGCTCAAGGCGCAGCAGAATTTCATCGGCCTGGCGCTGGGCCAGTGCTGAGGAGCGTACTATCCGGGTAAATGTTTTTTCACTGGCAGGGTGTCGGGTTCTCTCCAGCAGGGTATTCTGCAGCTGGATAAACTGCGCCAGGTTTTTTATATCGTGCTTGAGAAACAGCATGCTACGTGATGCCTGTCGCTGCGCCTCGCTCTGCGACTGCTGCTTGATCAGAATATTCATCCGGGCCAGCATAGACAGGGTGCGTACCAGTACCTCCTGGAAAACCCACCGCTCAGCCACAGGCTTGTGCAACCAGTAAAGCGTCAGTGTCAGTTGAGCGTCGGTATGAATTTCTGTAATAGCGCGGCTGTAACGAGAAGTCTGGCCGGCCTGTGCAGACAGCGGCTGGCCATACCAGTCGAGCTTGTACTCCAGCCCGGCAAACCCCTGTAATGGCGTCAGCAAGCCAGGCAGCTTATCCAGAAAGCACAACAGATCCTGTTCACACTGCTGGTTCAGGGCATAAATCTGATCGATAAGTTTGAGCGCCTGCTGACCCCGGCGGTAGATCGTTGCTGCCGCCAGCATCACCACAACACCGCCAGCGACCAGCAGCGCAGGTAGAAACCATTTAATCTCGAGTAAGCTCATACTTCTTCAGCAGGTAGTAAACATTTTCCCGCTTGATCCCCATCCGCCTTGCCATCTCGTGCACATTAAAATCTGTTTCATGCACAATGGCGGTCAGCAAACGCTTCTCAGCCTCATTACGAACGGCCTTCATTCCCTGGTCCATCGGCGCATCAATCACCAGCCGCCGCGCACCTTCCTCCACCTGTAACCGCTGCTCCTGCTGGCAGAACATCGCTGCCCGCTTCACCGCCAGCAGCAGATGATCAACCGATACCGGCTTGGCGATAAAATCAAAGGCTCCCGCCTTGATCGCCCGGTACACATTGGCATCCTGATTCTGCCCGGTGAGCACGATTACTTTGAGGTCCGGGGCACTGGCAGCCAGCTGCTCCAGTACCGCCAGCCCCTCTTCAGCTGAGTCAGGCTGTGGTGGTAAGCCCAAATCAAGGAGCAGCAACTGCGGCATCGCCTGCTCAGCCAGCGCACTGTAAAGCTCAGCTGGGTGGCTATAGCTGGCCACCACGTAGCCCTCATCCTCGAGCATCCAGCCCCACATTTCGCGTAGCGCGGGGTCATCCTCCAGTACAGCGATATAAAACGACTCAGAGTATGCCGGCATCACGCATCTGCCCTTTCAATGTGTTGGCATGAATCCAGATAAGCTGATCATCAAAGAAATCGGCGTCACTGGTACGGGTTATATCCATTACAAAGTCGGTATCGCCATCACAGTTTTCAATTTCATCAGCACTGACACCTGCACAGGCTGCTGCAGTCTGACGGGCGTTTTTACCGGCGCTGATCAGCACAGCAATCACATTATCGGCAACCACAGCATTAGCGCTATCTTCTACCCGCAGATTTCCACTGCCCCCCGAGCCCGCACGGGGTGGAGTTTTCAAATCAAATGCCGGAGCCTGTTCATCTTCAAAGAAACACACCGACTGGCCCGCATTACTGCAGGTAGCGGCGGTGGCCTGTGCATTGATCGCATAAATAATCGGCGCTTTCCAGGGCGGCATAGAGTCCAGCCCAAGATCGCTCCACGGCAGGGTACCAGCGTTAGCAGTACAGGTTTCACCACTGGCTATATCTTCAATATCCTGGACGCCATCACCATCGCTATCCGGGCAGGGCAGATAGCCCTGCGCCAGCGCAAAGCCAAGCAGTGCAGTACGTGACTCTTGCAGGTAGTTATCAGCCTGGGTGTAGGTGGCATTATCACGAAAACCTTTCACACCCGCCAGGCCACCGGCAAAAACAAGGGAGATAATCACCATTACAATGGCAATCTCGACCAGGGTGAAACCTGCCGCTTGCTGGGGCGTTCCGCTACGTTCAGGGCTATGGGGCATCAGGGTCCACCGTAATCTTTTCAATGCTGTTGAAAAATGCCCAGAGTACATCATCAATATAAAGACTGTGGAGGCCGAAACCACTGAGCGTCCGGGTACCTGTTACATCCGTGCGAACCCCATTTACTTCAATGCTGACAACAACATCCGGGGCGGCACTGATATTGACATAGATAGTGTCCCCAACGCCTGTCCCGCCAAATACCAGATCGATTGCATCACCAGCACTGCCAGCGCTGTAGGTAAAACTGTCGTTACCCGCTCCCCCCATCAGCAGGTCAATTCCCTCACCGCCGTGCATGTTGTCATCGCCTGGGCCGCCAAACAACAGATCAACCCCAGCGCCACCCTCAATCGAGTCATCTCCGCTGCCACCAAGCAGGATATCGTCTCCGCTCCCCCCTGCAAGGCTATCGTTATCCGCGCCACCAAAGATCAGATCATCGCCACTGTCACCATTGAGGGTATCCTGGCCAGGCCCACCGGACAGGGTGTCGTCACCCTGCCCGCCGTTAAGCGTGTCGTTCCCCTCGCCACCATACAGCCGATCATCACCATCATGGCCATGCTGCGTATCGTTACCCTCACCACCGATCAGGGTGTCATCATCGGCAGCACTGCTATCCCCATCCTGAACATCATCCCCTGCGGTGCCATCCTGACAGCTGGCCGTCACCCCGGTATCGTTACAGCTGCTGGGCTCATCTTTAGGGTTGTCAGCATTCACATCATCAAGCTGATCTTTGTACGGGTTGTCACTCAGCGCAAAGGGGCTATCGCCAGAGTCACCGGCACCGTTGGCCCGTGCTGATTTCAGATCCAGTTCACTGATCCATACCAGCTGGTCATCAAACGGCTGAGCAGCATCGTCCGTGCGAGCTGTTGCCTGAATAAAAACCGTATCAGCATCACAGTTTTCATCTTCATCATCACTGCGCCCCCCCCCTTCACAATTATCAAGTGTTGCCTGGCTGTTACTGCCATAGCTGACAATCACGGCTAACAGATTCTGCCCCAGGGGCACCGCTCCCGCACCAGTACGATCCGCCACGAATAGCTGATCGGGCGTCTCGACAGCTGTTTTCAGATTGAAAGATAACTTGTGAAAAAAGCAGGTTGTTATATCCCCTTCAGGTTCAGGGCACTCTTCGGCGGAGGCTTTACGGTGCACGGCATAGCGTACCGGCGCGTTCCAGTCGGTCTGCTCTTCCATACCCAGATCCACAAACGGCAGACCACCTTCAGCCACCGCACATGAGCTGTTATTGCCCACATTGGCCAGCCCATCATTGGTGCTGTCCGGGCACGGCAGATGGCCGTTTACCCCGGCATAATCCAGTAGCGCCTTGCGTGCATCATCCAGATAGTCCTGGCTGGCACTGTAGCGATCATTATCAGCAAAGGTACCAAACTGGCGGGAGACGCCAGCCAACAGCAGGCCAGCAATCACCAGCACGATGGCGATCTCAACCAGAGTAAAGCCCCGTGTTGAACAGGTATGTTCAGACTGTGTCAGACCCTTCATTCAGGCTCCCTCCCGGTCAGGAGTCAGGTTAATCAGTTAGCCAGTAACAGGCCATGCAGGGATAGCTTATCCAGCCAGATCAGCTGATCATCGTAGCGGTTGCCGGCCGCAATGCGAGGGCTTGTGTGAGCAAAGTTCACATCGCCATCACAGTTTTCCCTCTCATCATCGCTATCACTACCGCCAGGGCAATCATTAAAGGTTTCAGCGCTATTCCGGCCAAAACTGGCCACGACTACCAGAGCCTGACTGACCAGTTCGGTGACCCCTGCGACACTCTGCTCAGCATCATTGACATGTAACTGACCTGTATCACCGGCTTTGGTGGCCAGGTTATATTTCGTCGAGTCATCAAAGAAACATTCTGCTTCATTTGTCGTATCACAATCATGGTTGTCGACACGACCATGTACCGCATAAAACGCAGGCTGCTGCCAGGGTGTTTCCCGTGTCAGGCCAAGATCCAGCCAGGGCAATGTACCTTCGGATTCGTCACAGGTTCGACCGGCTGCAGTGCTGCGATCCTCACCCCCATCCCCATCAGTATCCGGGCAGGGCAGGTGGCCTTTCACTGCAGCAAAGGTCAGCAGGGCTTTACGGCTCTGCTCCAGATAGAGCTCAGTCTGTTTATAGGTTTCATGGTCGCGCCAGGTGCTTAATGGCCCGGTAACGCCCGCCAGTAGTACACCAATAATCACCAGCACAATAGCCACTTCAATCAGTGAGAAGCCTTGCTGTGCTTGTTTGTCTCTCAGCATCTCAGCAATCCTGTTCAGCTAATCCAGTTGGTCGTCGAGGTCAGTTGCAGATATCTTTACCGTTGGTGTTCCATTCATTACGCGCAAACCAGTCTGGTGCGCCACTCTTGCACCAATCTGCCGGATCATCTGTTGCACTCTGCTTAACACGGGCAGCGATAATTTTGTCCCACTCTGACTTGGTAACAGGCAAGACGATATCGTTAAAGGCGCTGTCAGAGTCCTCTCCGCGGGTACTGAACTCGTAATCCACATCCTCATCGGCATTCACGCCATCCAGATAATCAGCGATATCCGGTACCGCAGAGCTTCTGTTCTGCCCTGACAGAGCACCACCAGCATAGATCAGTAAAGCAACATAACCCTTGCGGCCATTCAGTTTAATACGATCCGCATCAACAGCTGTATTAAGAGGGGTGCAGCGACCATCAGCCCCTCTGGTCAGCGAGCCACACCCAGTAGTATTCGTCTGTATGGCAAAGCGAGTATCCAGCACAAACCAGACCCGATGCCAGTCCAGCCCTTCCGCCTCGAAAGAGACATCTCGCCCATTGCCTATCTTACGCGGTAGCCAACCAGACGCGACTTGCCCACTGCAGCTACCTGCCGCCTTTGCTTTCTCTTCCTGCGTTGGGCAGGGCAGGTAGCCCGGCCCGGGCACCTGAGTCGTATCACTATAAATCTCCGGATGAGTCGCTGCATAAGTCAGCAATCGCTGTTTCACATTTTTCAGCTGCCCCAGCACCTTACGGTCACCGGCGGCTTTGCGCTCAACAATGGATTTACCGACGCTGGTCACGAAGATACCCGCCCCGGCACTGAGGACAAGCGTCATCAGAACCAGGAGTACATAGCCCTGTTGCTGCTTTCTCATTCTGTATGCTCCATGGTTTATCGCGCTAACAGCTTGCTGTTGCGCTCGCGCAGCTCTGCCGCTTTTTTCATCAGTGTTGCTGCACTGCTCTCAGTCCCGGCAGAATCACCCTGGCCGGTAGCCCCCTGCGGGGTAATGCCAGCTCCTGTTATCCCGCTTACCGGCCTTAGCAGCACCGGCTGATACTCATAGGCTTCTGTCACACTCAGTGTCTGGCGGTTCAGAACCTGGTTAGGTTTAAGCTGCCAGGTTTTTCCATCCAGCACCACGGATAGCTGATCACCCTCCAGCCATAACTGCTGCACAACCAGCCGGTCTTTATGGGATTGCCACTGTGCCAGTGTGCTTTTGCGGTTATTAATCCAGAGCAGTGGCTCCAGCCCCTGGCGGAACAGTACTGCCTTATAGAAGATATCCGGGTCTTGCAGGGGGATTTCTTCGAGCAAGGTTTCACCAGCAAGTGCATGGGCACGTTCCAGATCAATCTGCTTGCGTTCAACGGCAGAGGTAAACAACCGGGCCAGTTCATCAGCCGGTTCAGGCCCCGCCATCGCCACCGAAACAGAAGCACATAGGAGCCAGCCACTCACCAGCCTGATGCCCACCATTACTTATGCTCCCGTGGTATAGCCTGCATCAGCTGCAGTTCACAGCGAATATCTATATTACCGCCCTCGCGATATGTCAGCCGCTGACCTTCGGTGATGTTCGCCCGCAGCTCGCATTGCTTATTGAAATACATCGGGCTGACCTCTGCATCCAGGCTCTGAATTACTGTCAGCAGATCCTGCTCATGCTGGCCTTTGAACGCCAGCGTCAGGTTGAAGCTGCTGTATATATTCTCGCGTACATTAAACGCCCGCTTCTGCTCGGCAGACAGAGCCTTTTGCCCACTGAATTGCAGTGTCAGATCAGCCAGGGAATGGCGTTTGGCAATGGCCTGCAGACCATCTGACCAGCGTAAACGGTCTGCCTCGCCAATCAGGTGACGCTGCTGCAGTTCACGAAACCGGTCCAGGTAGGTGCCCGCGATATCCACCTCTTGCCGCGCTGTTATCTGCCGCCGCCGGGCTTTATCCAGCGCCGTTTTCTGGCGGTTATACTCCTGCTTCAGCTGGCTACCCCACCACATCGACAGGTAGTACCCCCCCCCCGCCAGCAGACAGGCCAGGGTAAATACCAGGCCCGGCCACAGGTAGGGTGAACGGGGTGAGCGTCGGACGGGGGCTTCAGGCGTCTTCTGTTTCATAATTCAGCTCAATACTGACCTCAAACTCATGCTCTTGCCCGGTCTGTGTAGCCAGGTTGATACTCAGATCACTTTCACTTTCCGCATCTATACTCAGATCTCCCCGTTGCGCACTTTCCACACCCGGTAGCGTATGAATGGCCTGCATTAACGTGGCCAAACGCTCACTTAACTCCTGCAGTGATGTTTCCGGTATGGTGGTAATCGATAATCCCAGCACCAGTGTCTGTCGGGCCAGCTGATGTAGTTCTGGTCGCTCCCAGCGCACGGTTTTAAGCCGGAATTGCGGATATTGCTGAAGCACCTGGCTGACACTGATCAGGCTGGTTGCCAGCCCCTTCTGGTCACGCTGTGCCAGTACAGATTCAACAAATTCGGTGCTGTCTCTGACATCATCCGCCCGCGCAGGCAGGTTAGCGCGAGCTTCATAGGTGCGAGCCTGCATCATGTAACGTCGCTCCAGCTGTGACATATCCAGCAGGATGCTCTGATGATTCAGTGTTTGCACAGCCAGGCTGACCCCAAGCAACAATCCGCTCACCACCAGTACCAGCGAGCTGAGCCAGAGCCCTCGCCGCACCAGGTACTGTTTTCGCATCGCCAGATAAGGAGCCGGTTTATAGTGAGAGCCTGGCCAGCGTCGGGTAAAGTGGTTCAGAATCAGTGCCAGAGCCGGGTGCTCTTTAAGCAGGCCAGCATTGCCCTGCGTCTCCAGTCCAACTGTTTTTTCAATCAGCTGCGTCTGTTCATTAAGGTGGCATGCCTGTCGTAAGTGCGCCAGCTCCATCCGGTCCCAGCCGATCAGGGTGTAGCGAAACTGCTGCCCGAATGGCACCAGCCGTTGCACCATGATAAAGCGCTCAAACCCTGCCTGCTCTTCCCGCAGTTCTGCCGGGTCATTGCTGCTCAGCAGTACCTGACGACTCAGGCGCACCACGCCTTCGACTACCAGAATCTGGCGATAGGTATCAGCAGCAGTCTTAACCAGCAGGATATCGGCTTTTTCTTCACTGGATCTGACCACTTTACGCCCTGTACAGGCGGCAGCAACCAGCTCAGACAGGGAGTGGATACGACCAACATTCAAGGATAGCTTTTCCAGCGCAGCCAGCAGAATATCCAGCAGCCGGGTGTCACTGAGACCAACAACCTGAGCCTGTTTTTCCACCCGCCCTTCGGCGGTTTTTTCACTGCCAATCCAGCGGGTGTACAGCAGAGCCTCGCCTCCTTTACGACGCCGCAAGATCCGTTTGAGCAGTGCATCCTGCTCCCAGGGCATCACCCGTGCTACCGATTCGGTGAAGCGGTCTTCATCAATCAGATCCACCACCAGCTCAACGGAGACACCAACCGGGATCTCACTCAGGGTGTCGACAACATCTGTCAGGGTAAATGGGCAGGCCAGTTCCAATCGACGCAATATCTGGCGGCTTTCGGAAACCACCAGGGTAAGTTGCGCATTAGACAGACAGATCAGCAATCTCACAGGCGTTCTCTTATATCTGAGTGATAATGTCGTACACCGGACCCAGTACCGCCGACATAACCCAGCCGATGATAATCGCCATGGTGATTGTCAGCAGCGGTTCAACTGCCGGTTCGATCCGCTCAATCATCTCTTTGGCCTCTCGGTCGTAGAAATAGCTGATATTGCTCATCGCCTCATCCATGCGCCCGGTGTTTTCACCCACGCGAATCATACGGGTCACCAGGGGCGGAAATTCATTGGTCAGTTCGAAGCTTTCATGAATAGTGCGGCCATCATTAATGGAGGTACCCACCCGGTCCAGTGCCCGCTCCAGTACCGCGTTGCCCATGATATTACGCACCCGACGGATAATTTCGGGCAGTGAAATACCGGAGGAGTACATAACGCCAATGGTATTGGCCATCCGGGCCAGTTTGATCTTGCGAATAATTTCGCCAAACAGCGGCAATTTGAGAATCATCCGGTCCCAGCCAAAACGGAACCCGGCGGAACGTTTGAGCAATACCTTAATAGCTATCAGCAGCACAAACGGCATAGTCAGAATCAGATACCAGTAATTCACCACAAAGTCAGAGGTGGCAATCAAGGCCACCGTTGACGGCCCCAGTTCGCCCCCCATGTCAGTGACAAATTTGACTATATCGGGCACGACAAACACCATCATAAACATGAAAACAGCGGTAATAACCACCAGCAGAATGGTGGGGTAGATCATAATTTTTTTGGCTTTGGACTGCAGTTCATCCTGCCATTTTTTCATTTCCGCCAGCTGGCCCAGGGTGTGTTCAAGGCTGCCACTGTCCTCACCTACTTTGATCAGGTAGATAAACACCTTATCAAAGTATTGCGGGTAAGAAGCAAGGGCGTCGGAAAACGACTTGCCCCCCGCCATCTGATCATACACATCACTGAGAATCTCACGCAGAGCACGATTTTCCGTAGAGGCCGCCATATCATTGAGTACATCCATCAGCGACAGGCCTGCACGTAGCAACTGTTCCAGCTGGATTGTCAGCGCCACAATATCCCGTAACCGGACCCGCGAACCACCAAAGCTAAGGTTAAGGCTGCGCTGCTCCTTGATGCTGAGAATATCCACGCCGCCTTTGGCCAGCCGCAGCTCAAGCTCCTGCTCCGAGCTGGCCCGCCCGGTGCCATTAATACGCGAGCCCGCCGCATCGATGCCAACATAGAGATAGTTTTTCATCTTGGCCACGAATCAGCCCCCCAACCGCTCGGTGAGGTCTACCACGCGGCCCAGCTCCTCTATGGACGTTTCACCACGAATAACCCGGCGAACCCCGGCTTCGGCCAGTGACAGGTAGCCTTTTCGCTCTACGACCGCTTGCAGTTCTTTATAGGACGCCTGCTGCAGCAGCATATCGTCCATTTCATTATCGAAACGAACGGTTTCCATGATCGCCAGCCGTCCTTTATAGCCACTGAAAGTGCAACGTTCGCAACCCTCTGGCTCATAAAGCACCAGCTCCGTGTTCGCATCAACCCCCAGTAACTGGCGCTCAAACGCCTCTGCCGGGTGTGGTTTACGGCAATGGGTACAGAGTTTACGTACCAGTCGCTGGGCGATAATCCCGGCGATATTGGTACTGAGAATGGTGGGCTTGACGCCAATATCAAACAGCCGCGGAATAGACCCCATGGCGGAGTTGGCATGCAGGGTGGCAAAAACCTTATGGCCAGTCATCGCCGCACGCAATGCCATCTCCGCGGTTTCCTGATCACGGATCTCACCCAGCAGGATGATATCCGGGTCCTGACGCATCAAAGACCGAATACCCGCAGCAAAATCCATACCGGCCCCTTCGTTGATGCTGGTCTGGCGGATCATAGTCATCGGGTATTCCACCGGGTCTTCCAGTGTCATGATATTTACATCCACCTTGTTCAGCTCATTGAGTACCGAATAAAGGGTGGTGGTCTTGCCCGACCCCGTCGGCCCGGTCACCAGTACAATACCGGTTGGCCGGGAGATCATCAGCCGTACCTGGTCAAGGGAGTCCGGCTCCAGATCCAGTTTTTCCAGCGGCACTATGCCTTTTTCACGGTCAAGAATACGCAGAACGAAGTTCTCACCATGGCTGGTTGGCTGCGACGAGGCCCGGAAGTCAATCTTACGCCCGGAGACGGTGAGGGTGATGCGGCCATCCTGCGGCAGGCGCGATTCAGCAATATCCATATCCGAGATAACTTTCAGGCGTACCAGCATTGCCGCCCAGAAGCCTTTCTGCAGCAGCCGTACCTGACGTAATACGCCATCAATGCGGTAGCGGATGCGAACAAAAAATTCTTCCGGCTCAAAGTGAATATCCGAGGCACCACGCTTCACCGCATCGGTGAGCAGGCTGTCCACCAGCCGTACCATTGGCTGGGCATATTCTTCCAGCGCACCGGCATTCAGATCAAAGGTGCCGGACTCCAGCTCTTTGAGAATGCCGTCGATCGATAGCTCGTAGCCATAATACTGATCAATGCCTTCGCTAATATCACGCTCATTGGCCAGTAATGGCACCACATTAATGCCTGCACCCACCTGCCGACGAAGTCGGTCGATCAGCATGATGTCATCAGGGTTGGTGGCGGCAACGCGTACCCGGTTGGCCTCTTCGTCAAAGTCGATTGGCAGGACGGTGTTGGCACGCGCAAAGCGCTCATCCAGCAGTTTCAGCGCCTGGGCATCAGGTACGATGGTTTTCAGATCAAGCGAGGTAATCCCCACTGAGTCACTGACACTTTCCTGCATCTGCTCAGGTGTCAGGAAGCCCAGTGCTAACAGAACCTCCCCTAGCCTGCTGCCACTACGGCGCTGCTCGTACAGCGCAATCTCCAGCTGGTCCTGGTTGATGATGCCTTTTTCAAGGAGCTGATCGCCGAGTCGTTTTGGCTTAGCCATGGATTAATGCCCCAACTGGCTCAGAGCATCCAGCCGCTGTCGCGCTGAAGCCAGGTTAATACCGCTGTCTTTGCCTTTTCGGGCCGCAAGCCTGACGGCCTGCTCGTAATAGCGTCGGGCAGCACTGTATTTGCGCAGGTGATCCAGTGCAATGGCCACATTCAATGCATAGGCGGGCTGCTCCGGATCAAGCCTGTGGGCATTAAAAAAGGCCTGCTGAGCTTCATGCCAGCGTTTCTGCCGGGCCATAACCCGCCCCAGCCGGGCCTGACCACGTACGCTATCCGGGTTGTTCGCCAGATAGTTCCGCAGCCGGGACTCCATATCAACCAGGTCCAGCCCGGTATCGGGAAGCCCGATCAGACCTTCAAACGCCGATGCGTCGGTCGGATCATAGTCCAGTAACTGCTGGTAGTAATAAGCGGCTTTGCCGTAGTCACGTTCTGCCGCGGCAATGGCAGCCAACCCCATCACCGCATCCCGGCTGAACGGGTCTTCAGCCAGTGCCTGCTGGTACAGCTGCAGGGCTGTTTTCAAATCACCATCACGAAACGCCCGGTAAGCCGATAACACCCGCGCCTCAGTGCGACGGCGTTCAATCCCCAGCCGGGCTTCATCTTCCAGAATACCCTTATCCACCAGCGTCCGGGTCACTGTCACCCGCTCGGTATCCGTTGCACGGGCTGTTGTGCTCGCAGCAGTCGACGGCTGAGGCTCGGGCACCGGTTCGACCTGCGAGGAGGCCAGGTCAATATTATTCTCAGCGCGTTCCTGTACCTGCACGGTTTCAACAGCCGAGGTAGCTGAAGCCTGCGGAGCCTCTGTGCCAGCGACCGGGCTGGCCTGCATCGACAGTGGTTGCTGTGCTGTCGCTGCAACGGTAGTCGTGGTTGCCGTATCTTCAGGCCTGCTTTCAGGCCGAGCCGGGAGGGCGCGGGGTTGCGGGTCTGGCTGCAGCCGATAGCGGGACATCAGCTGATCATTTTGTTGCAGCTGCTCTTCATACATCAGAAAACCCCAGCCGCCTGCAACCAGCCCCACTGACAGCAGCAGCGACAGTACCAGTACTCGCTGACGGCGGCGACGTCGCTGCAGCGCGTCCAGCACCATTTCAGGCGCGGCTTCATAAGCCTGGCGCGGAGTATCCGGTTGAGGCGAGTGCTCGGGGGTAATCGGGCGCACAGGCACTTCGGGTACGGGAGTCTGGGGCGGCTCCACTGGAATGTCTGCTGTTACAGGGGCCTGTTTTTCCACCAATGGAATCTCAGCAACAGTCTGCACCGGTGTTGTGGTGTTCACAACGGGTTCTACTGCTGTATCCCCTGCCGCAACTACGGGTGAGTCTGCCGGAGGCTGTTCAGCCGACGACGCTGGCTGCACTTCTGGCTCAGCCGGAGGTCTTTCTACAACTGGTTCCGGCGCTTCAGCGGGTGTCTGTTGCAAAGGTTCTGGTGGAGCAATGGGCACCGGCTCATCATCATCAAGCAAGGTCAGGCTGGTACTGACAGGTGCAGGACTGGCCACAGGGTTTGGTGAGGACGGTGGTTCCTCATCCTCATCCAGCAGTTCAAGAGTAAAAGACGCCAGCGGGTTCGGCTCGGGCTCGGGCTCGGGCTCGGGCAGAGGCTGCTCCTTGAAGCCCAGCTTATCGAGCGACTCATCCCCTTCATCAATCAGGCTCAGTGAGAAACCACTTTTGCCCTCAGTATCGTCTCCAAATGGTTCAAAACCTTCAACATTGTCCTGCTCATCTTCCTGATTTTTGCCTTGTAACAGGCTCATCAGCTGGCTGCCGCTCTGGCCACCACCCTGTGCAGGTTGCGGCTTTGGCCGTGCGCTGGCGGGCTCCTCCCCTCCCATACGCTGCTTTTCTTCAGCCGCTTTTTTCAATGCATCCAGCAACAGACTCATCAGAATGCCCCTCGCTCAGAGGCCGCTTTGCGCTGTCCGGGCAAGTACTGGCGGAAACCTTTCAGATCACCCGATTCAACATCCGGGGTTTCCACGATAATAGGTCGGATAAAGATCACCAGCTCTGACTTCTTGCGGTTTTTGCCCTGCTGTGCAAAAGCGTTACCCAGGCCAGGCAGCTGCTCCAGCCCGGGTAGTCCCTGGCGCTGATTATCATCGGAGTCCTGCATCAGGCCACCGATTACGGCTGTCTGGCCATTCTTAACTTTCAGCACAGCTTCCATCTCCCGTTCACGGATCAGGGGTACGGTACTTTTTACATCTTCCGGGTTCGCCAGAGAGGCTGCAGCCAGCCGGACCGCCGGGTCTTCTACGTAGCCAACAATACGGGAAATAGTTGGTCGCACACTGAGGGTGACTTCATCGTTGCTGCTGATAAAGGGCGTTACACTCATAATCAGGCCCACCGGAACTGTATTCAGCTCCGAGGTATAGGTGATCTCCACCCGGCCATTGTCATCCTCTTCCCGCTCCCAGGACAGGCCAAAGTACACATGGTTATCCACCACTTTGAGCAATGCCGTCTGGTTGTTGATAGCCATGATTTTGGGGCTGGAGAGCACACGGGTATCACCATAGCGCTGTACCATCTGCAGATTAACAGCTAACTCGCCACCAAACAGACCAAAGGTGCCCGTAGAGCTGCCGTTCAAGTCAGAGGGGGCAACAGCACTGCCCAGTGCGGTGTAATCAATATCGGCGAAGTTACTGCCGATAGTCGACTGGCTGATCTTGAAATTACCATTCTGTGACAGAGCCGCCCAGTCCACACCCGAACGGAAGTCATCAAACAGTTCAACCTCGACGATGGTGGCTTCGATCAGCACCTCTTTACGAATACGGTGCATCACCCGGTCCAGATAGGTCTGTAGCTGCTCGTGGGTTTTACTATCCGTAAATACCGACACTACCCCGGCTTCCCGGTTGATGATCACATCATTAACGGCGCTAACCTCAGTGGAGTCAGAGCCACTATCACTCTCGGAGGGTGATGATCCACCAGCAGCCTCCCCTGCCTTTTCTCCTGCCGGATTAGCCCCCGCATTATCAGTGCCAGCAGGTTTCGGCGCAGCCTGAATCGCATGGAAAGCAGCGCGTTCACGTAACTGCTGGGCACTGATCCGCTCAACTTTGGCGCTGGTTACCTGCGCCAGCAGGTTCTGTGACAGGCTTTCCCAGAACCGGGATTCCGCTTTGGTTGAAACGGCAGTCTGGGAGCCATTGGTATTATCGTTCGACTCACCAGGGCCGGCAGAGACGGACATGTTCAGTATTACCTGACTGTCAACGGAACGCTCAACGTTAAGATAGTCCACCTCGTAGGTGCGCCAGAGCGGTTTATCCGGTTTTACCAGCAGGTAATCTTCCCGCAGTTCAAACACCAGGCCAGCCTGTTCGGAGATACGCTTAAGGATATTTGGCAGGGTCTGGTCAATGGCATTAATCGTCACATTGCCGACAACACCGTCGTAGACATCCAGCTCCAGCGAGGCGTCTCGCGCCAGCGAGTACAGCAACTCCTCAACCGGGATATCCGCAGCAGATACGGTAAACAGCTCCAGAGGGGCCTTCTGCTCCGGTACCGGCAGGTAAATGCTACTGCCGACCGGATCAGGAATAACCTCCGGCCCAGCGATGTCGGGTACAAGAGGGGTCAGGTGACCGCTGCCAGACTCACGCTGATCGATCGGCTTCAGGCCATCCATTGAGGTACAGCCCGTCCATAGGCCAGCAATGGCCAGTAGCACAACGCTTCTGGCCATATCAGTAAATCGAAAAGTTCCTGCCATGTTCACTCTAGTAAGGTCCCGCTTCAAATATGAGTCATGGGATCTACCGCCCTGGCCTGCAGCTCAGTTTTCACATCTGACAGTGCACGAACATAGGGACGGTATCGCGTGACAATGTCAGCAGGGAGCCGTTGCAGCATATCCTGCGCCATTTCTGGCGCTGAGAATATACCCAGTAGTACAACCGCGACCTGCTGTTTTTCCTTTTCATAGCCATATATATGCAACTGCGTATTTAAAGTGGCAAGCACCTGGCTATTGATAAAATCCTGTGCATCCTGATAACGAACACTCATCAACTGCACGGTATAGTGCTGTCCATTATCAAGGCTCGACAGCACCCACTTAAGGGTTTGCCGGTTACGGCTCAGCCAGACATTATCTGACGTCAGCAGTTCTGGTTCCGATGCAGGCCCGGCTGGCTCAGCCTCTACAGGCATTACAATAGCCGCCTGCTGAGGCATAAATATGGCTTTCAGGTCAATAGAGGCCCACTGCAACGCCATCAGGACCAATATTAATAATAGAATTAGCCCCAGACTCCAATAGGGTAGTTTTACCCCTTTGTTAACTGTGTGTTCACCCAGCGCCTTATTTACCAGCGCTGCAGTTATTTCTCGTCCTCCGGACGAAAATGCCGCCAGCAAGATCTTATCAGCCAGCAAGTTTACCCG